>ERZ779626.226-NODE-226-length-37883-cov-13.396770_pt1 | contig 37883 bp, 30 predicted proteins | sample MGYA00514209_ERZ779626 | MGnify/ENA primary metagenome ERZ779626 (study PRJEB29562, sample SAMEA4376713) | mouse gut metagenome | isolation source: Cecum | study: EMG produced TPA metagenomics assembly of the A DSS colitis mouse model was used to assess the...
AGGGGGAGATCGTCACCCTCATCGGGGCCAACGGCGCGGGGAAGTCCACGGTGCTGAACACGGTGTCCGGCCTGCTCCATCCCCGGACGGGGTCGGTGCAGTTCATGGATCAGGATCTGAAGGGGATCGCGCCTCACAAGGTGGTGGAGCGGGGTCTGGCCCAGGTGCCGGAGGGACGGCGGATCTTCCTCCAGATGACCGTGGAGGAAAATCTGGAGATGGGGGCCTACACCCGGCCCGGTTCCTCCATCGCCCCGGGCATCGCGGACGTATACAAGCGCTTCCCCCGTCTGGAGGAGCGGCGCAGGCAGGTGGCCGGGACCCTCTCCGGCGGAGAGCAGCAGATGCTCGCCATAGGCCGGGCGCTGATGTCCAGCCCCAAGCTGCTGATGCTGGACGAGCCCTCCATGGGTCTGGCCCCCATTCTGGTGGAGCAGATCTTTGACATCATCAAGGAACTCCACGCAGCGGGGACCACGATCCTTCTGGTGGAGCAGAACGCCCAGGCGGCGCTGAGCGTGGCGGACCGCGCCTACGTGCTGGAAACGGGCCGCATCTCTCTCAGCGGCACAGGGGCGGAGCTGATGGCCAGCGGCAAGGTGCAGAAGGCCTACCTCGGCGGTTAAAAAAGCGAAAAAGCATCCCGGCATCCGGAAGAACGGATGCCGGGATGTTTTTTATGGACCGGTCACCGGATATCGTACACGCTCCGGACGGAGGCGTCCTTTGCCTCGCCCCGGAGGATCTTCACCCGGCGCTCCCCGCCGTTCATGTCGAAGTAGTTGTCCTCCAGCAGTACGTCCGGGCCGCACTGGATCTCCACGGACCGGGCGTAGGCCGACGCCGTCACCACGGCCTCGTCCCCCTCCAGCCGGACCGTGAGCCCCGGGTCCTGGAAACGGAAGTGCTTGGGGGCGCAGAAGAGGACGCTGCCCTCTCCCACCGTATGCCCCGCCCGGTCCGTCAGGCGGTAGGCGTAGTAGCAGTCGTAGGGGCCGTACTTTGTAAAATCCTGCTCCGGCAGCCACAGGGCGTCGAGGGCGGGGACGGCCACGTCAAAGCTGCCCTCCTCGATCACGGAGGCGTCCGGACGGCGCAGGGACCAGTCGATCCTGCCCGCGAAGGCCTCCATGGTCTCGTTGCTGACGTTCAGCCGGGCGGTCTTTCTGGGATCGATATGCTCGGTGTTGACGCTGATGTCCTCCTGATTCACCAGCCCCTCCTCATGACAGGACACCAGCACCGGCGCGAAGAACCGCCTGGCGTAATACTGCAGGGCCTTCCACCGTCCGAAATAGTCGATGCCCGCCCAGCTGGCCACGGGCCAGCAGTCGTTGAGCTGCCAGATCACCGCGCCCATGCAGCGCCCCCGGTTCCGCCGCCAGTGTTCCACGCCGTACTGCATGGCCTGGGCCTGGAGGAGCTGGGAGGCGTAGACCAGCTTGTCCAGGGTGGCGGGGTACAGATAGTTCTGGGACAGGTAGGTGACGATGCGCCCGTTGGCGGTGGCGTTGCGCTGGTGCTTCTCCATGATATAGGAGAAGACGTTCCGGTCCTCCGGGAGGGTGAAGGACGCGATGGTCTCCATGCACGGGAAGGACTGGAAGCCGAACTCGGAGACGTAGCTGAACAGATAGTTGCGGTAATCGGTGAAGGGCTTCAGCCCATGCCACACGTCCCAGTCGTGGACGTCGCCCCGGGAGGGGTCGCCGGGCTCGTCGAAGTCGCCGCCGCTGGAGGGGCTGGAGGGCCAGTAGAAGGCCTGGGGGTCCTCCGCCTTCAGCACCTTGGGGATGATGTACTGGAACATCTTGATGTAATCGGACTTCTGCCGCATGGCCCTGATCCACATGCCCGAACCGGCGAACTGCTCCATCTCGTTGTTCCCGCACCACAGGGCCAGGGAGGGATGGCTCCGCAGGCGGCGGATGTTGTCCACGAACTCGGCGGTGATGGTCTCCTCGAAGGCATCCGTCAGGTTGTACACCGCGCAGGCGAACATGAAGTCCTGCCACACCAGCAGGCCCAGCTCGTCGCAGATGTCATAGAAATAGTCGTCCGGGTAGTAGCCGCCGCCCCAGACCCGGATGGTGTTCACGTTGGCGGCCCGGGCGTCCTCCAGCAGGCGGCGGGTGCGCTCCGGGGTGACCCGGGGCAGGAGGTTGTCCTCGGGGATGTAGTCCATGCCCATGGCGAAGACGTCCACGCCGTTGACGCAGTGGCTGAAGGACTCGCCGTGTTCGCTCTTCACCCGGCTGACGGTCATGGTCCGCAGGCCGATGCGGCGGCTCCAAACATCCAGGCGGGTCCCGCCGGAGACCAGCTCCGCCTCCACCCGGTAGAGGGGCTGTCCGCCGTACCCGGCGGGCCACCAGAGCCGGGGGTCCGGGACCTCTATCCGGCAGGTCTCGCCCACGCCGGTCAGGACCGTGCCGTCCGGGGCGGTGACGGAGACCCTGACCTCCGCCGGCGCGTCCGTAAGACGGGTGATATGGGTATCGATCTCCAGCGCGGCCCGCCCGCCCTCATGGAACTGCTTCACCAGCACGTCCCGGATCCGGGCGGTGTCCACGCCGACGAGGGAGATGTCCCGCCAGATGCCCGCGTCCGGCAGGCGGGGGCCCCAGTCCCAGCCGAACATGCAGTGGGCCTTGCGCAGGCTGGGGAAGCCCTCCATGGCGTCGGCGGTCCCGTCCGCCGGGTCGGCGGCATAGCTCTCCCGGATGAACCTTGTGGGGGAGGCGAAATGGACGGCGATGGTGTTCTCCCCCTCCCGGAGGAGGTCCTTCACGTCAAACTCCCAGACGCGGTGCATGTTGTCCGCCCGTCCGGCCTCCGCGCCGTTGATATAAACCGCCGCCAGGGTGTCCAGCCCCTCGCAGCGCAGCAGGACCGCGCCGCAGTCCAGCAGCTCCCCGTCCACCCGGAAGGCGCGGCTGTAATGGAAATCATATTCCATCAGCTTCAGGGCCTCGGTCTCATTGTCCCGGTAGAAGGGGTCGGGGATGCGTCCCGCCGCCAGCAGGTCGTGATAAACCGAGCCGGGCACCTCGGCGGGCACCGCCGTAAAGGCGCTGCCCGGAATGTCCAGAGTCCACGGGCCGTTCAGCGATAACTGTTTCATAGTATACCTCCCAATGAACAGGTTCGTTTTCGAAATCGTTTTAGGTTCAGTTGCTGCGGTTATCTTCACTATACGGTATAGATTGGGCAAAGTCAACATAAATTTACTAAAAGAGGAAGCTGTTTCCGTCTTCTTTTTTTGGTGATTGTCGGAATGTACAAATCAATTGGTCAATACGGCGAAAATGTGGATAGTTTGTTGACAACCTCCGGAAGGGAGCATATAATGGCGTTACGAAAACGATTTAGAAACTGCGGCGGAGGGAGCGTGGAGAGATGACGATCCGAATGATCGCGGAGAAATGCGGCTGCTCCGCCGCCACGGTCAGCAAGGCCCTCAACGGCGCGGAGGACGTCAGCCGGGAGACCGCCGAGCGGGTCCGCCGGGTCGCCGCCGAGCTGGGCTACATGCCCAACGCCGCCGCCCGGTCCATGCGCACCAGCCGGTCCTACAGCTTCGGGGTCCTCTTCCGGGACAACGCCGATACCGGGCTGGCCCACGAGTTTTTCTCCGGCCTCCTCAACGGCTTCAAGCGGCAGGCGGAGGAGCTGGGATACGACATCTTCTTCATCTCCGGCCGCCTGGGCGGGCGTACCATCCGGTACGCGGAACACGCCCGCTACCGCAACTGTGACGGCGTATTCATCGCCAACGAGTCCTATAAGAAGCCGGAGGTTCGGGAGCTGGCGGACTGCGGCATCCCCGCCGTCACCATCGACTATATATACGACGGCTGCGCCTCCGTTCAGTCCGACAACTACCAGGGCGTGCGGGACCTGGTCCGGTACATTCACGGCATGGGCCACCGGCGCATCGCCTTCATCCACGGAGAGGATACCCCGGTCACCGATGTCCGGGTGGCCAGCTTCCGACAGACCTGCAGGGAGCTGGGTCTGGACATTCCGGAGGCCTATGTGACGGAAGCGGTCTACTGCGATCCCGCCTCCTGCGAGGCGCCCACCCGGCGGCTGCTGGCCCTGGAGACGCCCCCCACCTGCATCCTGTATCCCGACGACACCGCCTACATCGGCGGAAGAAACGAAATCTACCGCCAGGGCCTGCGGATTCCGGAGGACATCTCCGCCGCCGGATACGACGGCATCGACCTGAGTCAAATCCTCCGTCCCCGGCTGACCACACTGAAGCAGAACGCGGACCTCATGGGGTCCAGCGCCGCCCGGGAGCTGGTCCAGGCGGTAGAGCAGGGGAAGGATTACATCCCCAGACGGATCATCATTCCCGGCCAGGTTTTGCCGGGGGAGACCGTGGGGCGCGCCGGAGAGACCGCCTAGCGGTGTACAGAACCCATTCGGAAAAGGGGTACCCCTTTTCCGTCCTTCCTGTCAGGAAGGACAGTCCCGGTTGTGAGCAGTGGCACTCAGCGCCTGCGCGGACACAGGAGAGCGCGCGGGGCAAATGCCATAAAATATAAGGAGGAACTGTCACGATGAAGAAAAAGACGCTAGCCCTGTTACTTGCGCTGGTAATGGCTCTGAGCCTGCTGGCCGGCTGCGGCGGAGACAACAACACGCCCAGTAACCCCGATACGCCTCCCGCCGGAACCCAGACCCCCGATACCCCGGACACACCCCCAGCTGAACCCGAAGCCCCCGCCGAACCCACCACTCCCGGCGGCGACCTGCCCCGCAACGAGACCCTGTACTTCGGCGGCCAGCAGTGGGGCGAGGTGAACAGCTGGAACCCCGTGGGAGCCAATCAGAACAACGCCATGGCCATTGCCAGCAACGCCGCCGGCTCCCGCACCGTCATGTTCGAGACGCTCTATATGTATAACTTCCTCACCGGCGAGATGGTTCCCCTGCTGGCTGACGGAGACTACAGCTGGAACGCCGAGAAGACCGAGCTGACCGTGAAGATCAATCCCGCCGCCAAGTGGAGCGACGGCGCCGCCGTCACCGCCAACGATGTCAAGCGCACCTTCGATGTGGGCCTGGAGATCGGCAATCCCAGCACCTTCCATCCCTACATCAGCGAGATCGCGGTCACCAGCGACACCGAGCTGGTCATCAAGGCCAACCTGGACAACCTGAACCCCTTCATGCTGGAGGACTTCCTGTCCGGCCAGTACATTGCCCAGGCCGCCTGGATCGACACCTGCCTGGCCCGCAACAACAACGACGCCCAGGGCTTCCTGAACGACAAGGGTGAGGACGCCCCCTACACCGGCCCCTACGGCCCCTACTATTCCGATGACCAGAAGGTTGTCTTCGTCCGCAACGACAGCTACTGGGGCCAGGATGCCTCCATGTGGGGCAAGCTGCCCATTCCCAAGTACATCGCCCACACCATCTACGCCGACAACGCCGCCTCCGAGGTTGCCTTCAAGGCCGGCGAGATCGATGTGAACCAGCAGTTCATCCCCAACATCCAGGACCTGTGGGAGAAGGACGGCCTGCCCATCTCCACCTTCTACGATCACGCTCCCTACGGCGTGTGCGCCACCATGCCCACCGCCTGGTTCAACATGAATATGCCCGTGATCGCCGAGAACCCGGCCCTGCGCAAGGCCATCGCCATCGCGGTGGACTATGACCAGATCATCGCCAACGCCATGACCAACCAGTCTCCCTCCTTCTCCGAGGTTCCCCGCTCTGTCATGAACCCCACCGCCGGTGAGCAGGCTCTCTACGACCACGATGCCGTGAAGGACCTCCAGTGGGCCGGCAACGACGTCGAGGGCGCCAAGGCCCTGCTGGACGAGGCCGGGATCGTTGACAACGACGGCGACGGCTGGCGCGAGTGGAACGGCGAGAAGATCTCCCTCCAGGCCGTCTGCCCCCAGGGCTGGACTGACTGGAACGCCTCCATGGAGATCGTTGCCGCCGCCGGCCAGAATATCGGCGTGGACATCACCACTTACTTCCCGCCCGCCGATACCTACTATCCCACCGTGCTGACCAGCCCCACCCAGACCGAGGGCGCCATCTTCATGTGGTCCCCGCCGGCCGCCGCTCCCTCCAGCCCCTGGGCCCGTGTGAACGCGCTGATGGGCAAGGACTATGTGGGCATGGAGAACAACTGGTCCGGCAACTTCGGCCAGTACGTCAACGACGAGGCCGACGCCCTGATTAAGAAGATCCCCACCATGACCGACGAGGCTGAGATCAAGGCGGCCTACACCGAGCTGACCCGCATCTACCTCACCGACGTGCCCAGCTTCTCCCTGATGTACCGCCCCGATAAGTTCCATTCTGTGAACGAGTCCGTCTGGACCAACTTCCCCAACGAGTCCAACGGCATTCCTCCCCTGGATTGCACCGACGGCTACGGCATCGCTGCCCTTTACGAGCTGGAGCTGGCCTAAACTTGTTGCTTTAAGGGCAGCGGGCTTCTTGAAGGAGCCCGCTGCCCTTCCGAATTATCCGGGACGGAAAAACCATCACGCGTTTACGAAAGCGGCGGAGGGACTGCCGTTTTCATAAGCGCACTTCTGAAAGAAAAGGGAGTGGATCGACCCCATGAAAGGCTACAAAAAGTATTTCGGCAAAAAGATCATCTGGTTTCTCATCACCCTTGTGTTCGCCGTTCTCCTCAACTTTATCCTGCCCCGGCTGATGCCTGCCAACCCTGTGGCCACCATCACCGGCAAGCTGGTGGGCGGCTCCACCGACGCGGCCATCGTCCAGCAGACCTATGAGCAGTACATGAAGGAGTTCGGTCTGGACAAGTCCATGCCCGAGCAGTTCCTCATCTATGTGAAGAACCTGCTCCGCGGCGATCTGGGCGTCTCCTTCAGCCAGTATCCCAAGCGGGTCAGCGAGATCATTTCCTCCTCCGTGGGCTGGACCATCGCTTTGCAGCTGCCCGCCATCCTCGTGGGCTGGATCCTGGGCAACGTGCTGGGTGCCCTGGCCGCCTACATCAAGAAGGGCTTTGACAAGGTGCTGCTGCCCGTGTCCCTGTTTATGAGCAATATCCCCGCCTTTGCCATGGCGGTGATCCTGCTGGTGGTGTTCGCCGTGAATCTGAAGGTCGCACCCCTGGCGGGAGGCTATAACTACGATATGATCCCCAACCTGTCCTGGCCCTTTATCTGGTCGGTGATTACCCACTACCAGCTCCCGTTCTGGTCCATCGTGCTTGTGTCCATCGGCGGGCAGGCCATCGGGATGCGCTCCATGTCCATCTATGAACTCAACGCCGACTATGTGAAGTACGCCCGCTTCCTGGGCATCAAGGATCGGAAGATCGTGGGCTATGTGTTCCGCAACGCCATGCTGCCCCAGGTCACCGGCCTGGCCATGTCCATCGGCACCATGATGGGCGGCGCCCTGGTGGCGGAGACCATCTTCAGCTATCCGGGCCTTGGCACCACTCTGATGAAGGGCGTCACCAGCGCGGACTATCCGCTGATCTCGGGCAGCACGCTGGTCACCACCCTGATGGTGCTGGTGATTACCTTTGTGCTGGACATCATTTACGGCTTCATTGACCCGCGGGTCAAGGCCGCCACGATTGAGTAAGGGGGGGCAGGCATATGAAGAATCTTTTGCGGGACATCCGCCGTTCTCCCCGGTTTATGACCGGCTTTCTGATCTTTCTGTTCATCCTGCTGGTGAGCATCCTCTACCCGCTGCTGTCCCCCGGCGATCCGCTGGCCATGATCGGCCGCGGCACCTTCGCCGCCCCCGGCACCTACGTTTCCCTCTACGACGCCACCTCCGCCAAGACGGAGACGCTGCTGCTGCCCGACGCGGATGACAACCGCCTGGCCGCCGCCATGTCGGACGCCGACCGGGCGGCCATGGTCAACTATTTCACCCTGTCCGGCGTGGCCATCGACGATCTGGACCCCCAGGACACCGACCGCATGATCGAGCTGTGGCAGGAGGTCTTTGACGAGAACAATATGCCCAAGATGACCAACGCCCAGCGCCGGGACTTCCGGAACCTCGATAAGCGTCTGAAGGAGCTGCAGGCCTCCGATACCCTCTACGTCATGGACATGGGGGAGGACGGCGAGTATGAGCAGCGCAGCTCCGTGTCCAAGACGGACTACGTGAACGCCTCCGCCGTGGCCAACGCCAAAACGCTGCTGCTGGGCACGGACAACTTCGGCCGGGATACGCTCCGGGAGCTGATCTACGCCACCGGGACCTCCCTGCTGGTGGGCCTGGTGGCCGGCATCGTGGCGACGCTCATCGGCCTGAGCCTGGGCCTGCTGGCGGGCTATATGGGGGGCGTCGCGGATGACGTCATCATGTTCATCACCAACCTGTTCACCGTCATCCCCGGCTTCGTGCTGCTCATCCTCATCTCCTCCTCGGTGAGCCAGGATATGCGCGGGCCGTCCCTGGTGGCCGTCATCATCGGACTGACCTCCTGGCCCTGGACCACCCGTTCCGTGCGGGCCCAGGTGGTGTCCCTCCGCAACCGGGACCACGTGAACCTCTCCAAGCTCTCCGGCCACTCCATGCTCCGGATCGTCCTCTCCGACATCCTGCCCTACGTGGCGTCCTATGTGGTGATGGCCTTCATCCTCCAGGTCTCCTCCGGCATTCTGGCCGAGGCGCAGCTGTCCATGCTGGGCCTGGGGCCCAAGACCACCACCACGCCTACCCTGGGCCTGATGATGAACTGGGCGATGCTCTACTCCGCTCATACCAACGGCTCCTGGTGGGCGTACTTCCCTGTGATCCTGACCATCACCCTCATCTCGTTCTCCCTGAACCTGATGAACACCGGTCTGGACCAGGTGTTCAACCCCACCCTGAGAGACTAAGGAGGACGCTATGGGAAAGAAAATGCTGGAGGTCAAGAACCTCAAAACCAAATACGTCACCCGCTTCCACGAGGACGTGTACGCCGTGGACGGCGTGAGCTTCTCCATCGAGGAGGGCAAGTCCCTGGGCATCGCCGGCGAGTCCGGCTGCGGCAAGTCCACCCTGGCCCTGTCCATGATGGGCTACTACTTCCCGCCCCTGCACTACATGAGCGGGGACATCATCATCGACGGCACCAATATCTCCGGGATGAAGCCCGACGACGTGCGCAAGACCATCCTGGGCACCGAGATCGCCTACATCCCCCAGGCCGCCATGAACGCCCTGAACCCCACCCAGAAGATCATCCGCTTCGTGGAGGACGTGATCCGCGCCCACGATCCCAAAGCGGATAAGAAGGAGATCCGGGAGCGGGCCCAGGCCCGGTTCGCGGAGCTGGGCCTGCCCAAGGAGGTGCTGGAGAAGCACGCCGTGGAGCTGTCCGGCGGCATGAAGCAGCGCACGGTCATCGCCGTGTCCACCATCCTCTCCCCCAAGGTGCTGATCGCCGACGAGCCCTCCAGCGCCCTGGACGTGACCAGTCAGAAGATGGTCATCAAGATGATGCGGGAGCTGATGGAGAAGGGGTACATCAAGTCCATGCTCTTCATCACCCACGAGCTGCCCCTGCTGTACAACGTCACCGACGACATCATGGTCATGTACGCCGGTCAGATCGTGGAGCGGGGCAGCGCCAAGGAGATGGTCTTCGACCCCGTCCATCCCTATTCCCACGGCCTCATGGGCTCCATCCTGGTCCCCGAGGAGGGCACCCGGGGGCACAAGCTGGCCGCCATCCCCGGCACGCCCCCCAACCTGAAAAAGCCGCCGGACGGCTGCCGCTTCGCCGAGCGGTGCAGGTACGCCCGGCCCGAGTGCCGCTTCGGCATGGTGCCGGAGAAGGAGTTCGGCGAGGGGCGCATGTACCGCTGCCTCATGGGACTTGACGAATTGAAGGAGGTGTACGATAATGAGTGAGGATCGGATCACGCCGGCAAAGGATTTCACCAACGCGCCTCTGTGCCTCTCCGGACGGGGGGTCACCAAGATCTTCGGCCTGGGCGAGAAGCGGACCGTGGCCGTGGACCACGTGGACTTCGACTTCCACGAGGGGGAGTTCGTCTCCATCGTGGGCGAGTCCGGCTCCGGCAAGACCACCCTGTCCAAGATGCTCCTGGGTCTGAGCAATCAGACCTCCGGGGAGATTCTCTTCCAGGGCAAGACCCGGGACATCTCCAGCGGCTCCAAGCGCCGGGAGTACTGGAAGGGCATCCAGGCCATTTTCCAGGACCCCTTCGCCTCCTTCAACACCTTCAACAAGATCGACACCGTCCTGCTGGACTGCATCAACATGCGGGGCGGGAAGAACCTGTCCAGGCAGGAAAAATTTGATATGATGACGGAGGCCTGCTCCTTCGTCAACCTGAAGTTCGCCGAGCTGACCAACAAGTACCCCTTCGAGCTGTCCGGCGGCCAGATGCAGCGGCTGATGATCGCCCGCATCTTCCTGCTCAAGCCCAAGATTCTCCTGGCCGATGAGCCCACCTCCATGGTGGACGCCTGTTCCCGGGCCACCATTCTGGATATGCTGCTCCAGCTGCGGGACGAGGTGGGGATGACCATCATCTTCATCACCCACGACATCGGCCTGGCCTACTACATCTCCGACACGGTGTACATCATGGAGCATGGCAAGTTCGTGGAGTACGGCAAGGCGGACGAGGTCATCCTGAATCCCCAGGCCGCCTACACCAAGCGCCTCATCAGCGATGTGCCCAAGATCCATGAGGAGTGGGATCTGAGTACCGTAGACGAGCTGAGCGCAGGCTGATACCGGACTATCGAGAATTGAGGAAGAAAAGAATGGATATCAAAGCTCTTGTTTCCCAGATGACCCTGGAGGAGAAGGCCGGTCTCTGCTCCGGCCTGGACTTCTGGCACACCAAGCCGGTGGAGCGCCTGGGGGTGCCCTCCGTCATGGTCAGCGACGGCCCTCACGGCCTGCGCAAGCAGGATGAAAAGGCGGACCACCTGGGGGTCAACGACAGCATCAAGGCCGTCTGCATGCCCGCCGCCTGCGCCACCGCCTCCTCCTTCGACCGGGACCTCATGGGCCGGATGGGCCAGGCCATCGGCGACAGCTGCCAGCATGAGAAGCTGGGCGTGGTGCTGGGCCCCGCCGTGAACATCAAGCGCTCCCCCCTGTGCGGGCGGAACTTCGAATACTTCTCCGAGGACCCCTATCTGGCCGGAGAGATGTCCGCCGCCTACATCAACGGCGTCCAGAGCAAAAACGTGGGCACCTCCATCAAGCACTTTGCCGCCAACAGCCAGGAGCATCGCCGCATGAGTTCCAGCTCCAACGCCGACGAGCGGACCCTCCGGGAAATTTACTTCCCCGCCTTTGAGATCTCCGTGCGGAAGGCCCAGCCCTGGACGGTGATGTGTTCCTACAACCGCGTCAACGGGGTGTACGCCTCCGAGAACCCCTGGCTCCTCACCGACGTGCTGCGCAGGGAATGGGGCTTCAAGGGCTACGTCATGTCCGACTGGGGCGCGGTGTCCGACCGGGTGGCCGGCGTGGCCGCCGGGCTGGACCTGGAGATGCCCTCCTCCGGCGGGATCAACGACCGGAAGATCGTGGCCGCCGTGAAGTCCGGCGAGCTGGACGAGAAGATCGTGGACCAGGCCTGCGAGCGGATCCTGGAGATCAACTACCGCTATCTGGACAACGCCCGGCCCGAGACCCCCTGGGATCAGGAGGCGGACCACCAGCTCTCCGCCCGGATCGCCGAGGAGTGCATGGTGCTGCTGAAAAACGACGGCATCCTGCCGCTGAACAAGACGGACGAGGTGGCGTTCATCGGCGAATTTGCCGCCAAGCCCCGGTTCCAGGGCGGCGGCAGCTCCCATATCAACGCCTTCCGCACCACCTCCGCCGTGGAGGCGGCCCAGGGCCTGCCCGTGACCTACGTCCAGGGCTACAGCGCCGCCAGGGACATGGCAACCGACGAGATGATCGCCGAGGCCGTCCAGGCCGCGAAGGCCGCGAAGGTGGCCGTCGTCTTCGCCGGTCTCCCCGACGCCTACGAGTCCGAGGGCTACGACCGCGCCCATATGGCCATGCCCGCCTGCCAGAACAGGCTCATCGAGGCGGTGGCCGGGGCCAATCCCAATACCGTGGTGGTGCTGCACAACGGCTCCCCGGTGGAAATGCCCTGGCTGGGCAAGGTCAAGGCGGTACTGGAGGCCTATCTGGGCGGTCAGGCGGTAGGTATCGCCACTGTGCGGCTGCTCTACGGCGACGCCAACCCCTGCGGCCATCTGGCGGAGACCTTCCCCGTGAAGCTCAGCGACAACCCCTCCTACCTCTATTACGGCGGCGAGGGCGATGAGGCGGACTACCGGGAGGGCGTCTTCGTGGGCTACCGGTACTATGACAAGAAGGAGATGCCGGTCCTCTTCCCCTTCGGCTTCGGTCTGAGCTACACCACCTTCGCCTGCTCCAACCTGCGCCTGAGCGGGGGGAAGATCACCGATCAGGAGACCCTCACCGCCGCCGTCACCGTGACCAACACCGGCAGCCGCGCCGGAAAGACCGTGGTGCAGCTGTACGTGGGCGACAAGGAAAGCACCGTGCTGCGCCCCATCCGGGAGCTGAAGGGCTTCGAGAAGGTGGAGCTGCAGCCCGGCGAGAGCAGGGACGTGACCTTTACGCTGGATAAGCGCGCCTTCGCCTACTGGAACGCCGCCATCCACGACTGGCATGTGGAGACCGGGGCCTTCACCATCGAGGTGGGCCAGTCCTCCCGGGATATCGAGGTATCCGGCGAGGTCACGGTGGAGTCCACCGTGGCGCTTCCCCGGCACTACACCGCCGACTCCATCTTCATGGACGTCATGGCCGATCCCAAGGCGAAGGAGGCCCTTGGCCCCATGCTGGCATCCATCCAGAAGGCTTTCGCACCCAACGCCGACGCCAGCGATACGGCCCAGGAGGCCATATCCGCCGACATGGGTCTGGCGATGATGCGCTACATGCCCCTGCGGGGCCTTGTGAGCTTCTCGCCGGACAAGGTGACGGACGATACGCTCAAGCAGCTGCTGGACGCGCTGAACGGATAAACGGCCGCTTTTCCAGGGGGCCCCATGCAAGAGCCTGTTTACTATCTCAACGCGTGCGGATTGGCGAGTGGATTTTTTGTCCGGCGAGGCAAAAAGCCGCAGCAATCCTGACGGATTGTAAGGGTTTTTAACGAAGTCTGGGCGGAAAATCCGCCGTCAAGACGTGCGCGGGGAGATAGTAAACAGGCTCTAAGGCGGCCCCCTCTTTTTTTAGGATATGCGCCGATCACAGTTTTGGGGAGGAAACGCGCCATGCAATTCGGCTTTTTCGACGACGGGCGGCGGGAGTACGTCATCGAGACCCCCGCCACCCCCCTGCCCTGGATCAACTACCTGGGCAGCCAGGAGTTCTTTTCCCTCATCAGCAACACCGCGGGCGGCTACTGCTTCTACCGGGACGCCAAGCTCCAGCGCCTGCTGCGCTACCGCTACAACGGCGTCCCGGCGGATGTGGGGGGACGTTTCTTCTATATCAAGGAGGCGGACGGCGGCCTGTGGAGCCCCACCTTCCATCCCGCCGACGCCGCGCTGGACCGCTACCGCTGCCGTCACGGCATGGGCTACACGGTCTTTGAGACCGCCAGGGACGGCCTGTCCGTCCAATTGACCTTCTTCGTGCCCATCGGGGAGACCTGCGAGGTCCAGTGGGCGGTGCTGAAAAACGAGACGGACCGGGAGAAGACCTTCCGGTTCACCGCGGCGGTGGAGTGGTGCCTGTGGAACGCCGTGGACGACGCCGCCAACTTCCAGCGGAACCTGAACACCGGCGAGGTGGAGCGGGAGGGGAACGTCCTCTACCACACCACCGAGTACCGGGAGCGCCGGGACCACTACGCCTGGTACGGCGTCAACGGGGACATCGCCGGATACGACACGGACCGGGACGCCTTTCTGGGACAGTTCGGCTCCTTCGCCGCCCCGCAGGCGGTGGTGAACGGGCGGACCGGCGATTTTCTGGCCCACGGCGGCGCGCCCATGGCGGGCCTTGCCCTGGACGTGACCCTGGCCCCCGGGGAGGAGCGGAGCCTCCTTTTCGTGCTGGGCTACGGCAGGAATCCCCGGGAGGCGAAATTCCTCTCCCCCGGCGTGATCCGTAAGGACGACGCCCACCGCGTGATGGAAAAATTCTCCTCCCCCCGGAGGGCGGAGGAGGCCCTGGCGGAGCTGCGGGACTACTGGGAGGAGCTGCTGGGCGTCTACCGCCTGGAGTGCGGGGACAGGAAGCTGGAGACCATGGTCAACACCTGGCACCAGTATCAGTGCATGGTCACCTTCAACATGAGCCGCTCCGCCAGCTTCTACGAGTCGGGCACCGGGCGGGGCATGGGCTTCCGGGACAGCTGCCAGGACCTGCTGGGGTTCGTCCACATGTGCCCGGACCGGGCCCGGGAGCGGATCATCGACATCGCCTCGATCCAGTTCCCCGACGGGTCCACCTATCACCAGTACCAGCCCCTCACCAAGCGGGGCAACGGCGACGTGGGCAGCGGCTTCAACGACGACCCCCTGTGGCTGGTGGCCTGCACCTACGCCTACATCGCCGAGACCGGGGACCGGACCATCCTGGACCACCCCGTCCCCTTCGATAACCGCCCCGGCTCCGAGGAGCCGCTGATGGAGCATCTGCGCCGGAGCGTGCGGTACACCATGACCCATCTGGGTCCCCACGGCCTGCCCCTCATCGGCCGGGCGGACTGGAACGACTGCCTGAACCTGAACTGCTTCTCCGAGGAGCCCGGGGAGAGCTTCCAGACCACGGGCCCCAGCGAGGGGCCGGCAGCGGAGAGCGTGTTCATCGGGGGCATGTTCGTGCTGTACGGACGGCAGTACGCCCGGCTGTGCCGGGAGCGGGGCCTCGCCGGGGAGGCGGCGCAGGTGGAGGAGGCCGCCGGACGGATGGCGGAGACCCTCAAGGGCCCCGGCTGGGACGGAGAGTGGTTCGTCCGGGCCTATGACGCCGCGTCCAACCCCGTGGGCAGCCGGTCCTGCGCCGAGGGGCAGATCTACATCGAGCCCCAGGGCATGTGCGTCATGGCCGGGGTGGGGCTCGACGACGGCAAGGCTGTCCGCGCCCTGGACTCCGTCCGGGAGCGGCTGCTGGGGGACTACGGCGTGGAGCTGCTGGCCCCCTGCTACACCGTCTACCACAAGGAGCTGGGGGAGATCACCAGCTATCCCCCGGGCTACAAGGAAAACGGGTCGGTCTTCTGCCACAACAACCCCTGGATCAGCATCGCGGAGACCGTGGCGGGCCGGGGGGACAACGCCTTTGACATCTACCGCCGGACCTGCCCCGTCTACCAGGAGGAGCATAGCGAGGTCCGCCGGGTGGAGCCCTATGTCTACGCCCAGACCGTAGCGGCCCGGGCCTCCTTCCAGGAGGGGGCGGCCCGGAACAGCTGGCTCACGGGCACGGCGGCGTGGACCTTTGTGAACATCAGCCAGTACATCCTGGGGGTGAAGCCCACGCCGGAGGGGCTGACGGTGGACCCCTGCCTGCCCGCCGGGTTCGGCCCCTACACGGTGAAGCGCCGGTACCGGGGCGCGGACTACACCATCCGCGTCCGGCAGACGGGCAGCTATTCCCTGACCGTGGACGGAGAGCCTGTGGAGGGCAAACGGGTCCCGGACACCGGAAAGAAAGACTATCAAGTGGAGGTAACCGTATGAGCAAGTTTCCTGAGAATTTTATCTGGGGGGTGGCCTGCGCCTCCTACCAGTGCGAGGGCGCGTGGAACGAGGACGGAAAGGGTCCTAATATCTGGGACGACTTCTGCCACGAGCAGGGCCGCCAGCACGTGAAGAACCGGGACACCGGCGACACGGCCTGCGACGTCTACCACCGCTATAAGGAGGACGTGGCGCTGATGAAGCGGCACAACATCAAGGCCTACCGCTTTTCCGTCAGCTGGGCCCGGGTCATCCCCGACGGGGACGGTGAGGTCAACGAGAAGGGCCTGCAATTCTATGAGGCCCTGGTGGATGAGCTGCTGGCCAGCGGCATCGAGCCCATGATTACCCTCTACCACTGGGACCTGCCCAGCGCCCTCCAGGACAAGGGCGGCTGGCTGAACCGGGACATCGTGGCCGCCTTTGGCCGCTACGCCGGCATCGTGGCCCGGCGGCTCAAGGGGAAGGTCAGAAAGTACATGACCCTCAACGAGCCCCAGTGCGCCGCCTTCCTGGGCTACGGCAACGGCGAACACGCGCCGGGCTGGAAGCTGAGCGAGGAGAAGGTGGCCCAGGTGTTCCATATCATGTGTCTGGCCCACAGCGAGGCCTACCGGGCCATCAAGGCCGTGGACCCCGAGGCCATGGTGGGCGCGGCTCCCTGCGGACGGCAGTGCTATCCCGAGACGGACACCCCCGAGAACCGGGAGGCCGCCTACCAGGAGACCTTCAACCTCTCCTCCGTCCAGGGCTGGGCCTTTACCTCCAACATTTTCCTGGACTCCCTGCTGCTGAAAAAGTACGACGAGAGCGCCCCGGAGGCGGTGCGGAGGTTTGCCCGGACCATCGATCCCGCCGACTGGGAGAAGATGGAGACTCTGGATTTCATCGGCATCAACGTCTACAACGGCGACATGGTGGACGATAAGGGCGGGTATGTCCCCCGCTATCCCGGCTTCCCCCTCACCGCAACCAAGTGGAAGGTGTCCCCGGAGGTGATGCACTACTGTGTGGTGAACAACTACCGCCGGTACGGCAAGCCCATCGTCATCACCGAGAACGGCCAGTCCTGCAACGACCGGGTCTTCCTGGACGGCAAGGTCCACGATCCGGAGCGCATCGACTTCCTCCACCGCTACCTGCTGGAGCTGAAAAAGGGCATCGACGAGGGCGTGCCGGTGCTGGGGTATCTCCAGTGGAGCTTCCTGGACAATTTCGAGTGGGCCCAGGGCTATGACGAGCGCTTCGGCATCGTCTACGTGGACTACCGCACCGGCGAGCGGATCCCCAAGGACTCCGCCGCCTGGTACGCCAAGGTCATTGAGACCAACGGCGGGTGCCTGTAACAAAAAGGACCGGAGCGTGCCCTTTGCACGCTCCGGTCTTTGTGTGTTCTCGCCTGCGGGTTATGCTTTCCTCGCCTCCTTTTTACCGATTCTCAACTGCTTCAACGATAGTTTCACACAAAAGAGGGCAAATTTGCAGGCAAAATGAAAATTTTTGCAAAAATTCATCCATACAGCCGCAGCCGCGCAAAAAAAGGCGGCTGCCGGAAAGCAGCCGCCTCAAAAATAGCAAATCAGCCGTTGATGTCGATGACAACGCCGGAGCCAACGGTACGGCCGCCCTCGCGGATAGCGAAGCGGAGGCCCTTCTCGATGGCGATGGGGGTGATCAGCTCAACGTTCATGTCCACGTTGTCGCCGGGCATGCACATCTCAACGCCGTCAGGCAGGTTGATGACGCCGGTAACGTCGGTGGTACGGAAGTAGAACTGAGGACGGTAGTTGTTGAAGAAGGGGGTATGACGGCCGCCTTCGTCCTTGCTCAGGACGTACACCTGGCCCACGAACTTGGTGTGGGGCTGGATGGAACCGGGCTTAGCCAGAACCTGGCCGCGCTCGATGTCGGTCTTGGCAACGCCGCGCAGCAGGCAGCCCGCGTTATCACCGGCCTCAACGTAATCCAGGGTCTTGTGGAACATCTCCATGGAGGTGACGACGGTGGTGCGCTTCTCGTCGGTCAGACCAACGATCTCGACGGTCTCGCCGGCCTTCAGCTGGCCGCGCTCCACACGGCCGGTAGCCACGGTGCCGCGGCCGGAGATGGTGAACACGTCCTCAACGGGCATCAGGAAGGGCATGTCGGCCTTACGGTCGGGAGTGGGGATATAGCTGTCAACAGCGTCCATCAGCTCCTTGATGCAGGCGTACTCGGGGGCGTTGGGGTCGGTACTCTCGCTGACCAGAGCGTTCAGAGCGGAGCCCTTGATGATGGGGATGTCGTCGCCGGGGAACTCGTAGAAGCTGAGGGTCTCGCGGACCTCCATCTCCACCAGCTCCAGCAGCTCCTCGTCATCGACCTGATCGCACTTGTTCAGGAAGACGATGATGGCGGGCACGCCCACCTGACGGGCCAGCAGGATATGCTCCTTGGTCTGAGCCATGGGGCCGTCGGTGGCGGCGATGACCAGGATGGCGCCGTCCATCTGCGCAGCGCCGGTAATCATGTTCTTGATATAGTCGGCGTGGCCCGGGCAGTCAACGTGAGCGTAGTGACGGGCATCGGTCTCATACTCCACGTGGGCGGTGTTGATGGTAATGCCGCGCTCGCGCTCCTCGGGAGCCTTGTCGATGCTGGAGTAGTCGGTGTAGTCAGCCTTGCCCTGGAAAGCCAGGAACTTGGTGATGGCGGCGGTCAGAGTGGTCTTGCCGTGGTCAACGTGGCCGATGGTGCCGATGTTGACGTGGGGCTTGCTTCTTTCAAATTTCTGCTTGGCCATTTGGAAAATCCTCCTTAAACGGTTAAAGAATTGGATGGGATCAGCATGAAAACTCAATATGCTGATATTTTACAACAAGTCCGACGAAAAAGCAATCCTAAAAACGGACTTCACAGGGAATATTTTGGGTATTGCCCCTTACCGCATCGCCCGGCCGCCCATGCGCTGGTCGATGATCTTTTCCCGGATGCTCTTGGGAATCTCCAGGTAGCTGTGGGGCTCCATGGTGTACTGGCCGCGGCCCTGGGTGCGGGAGCGCAGGTCGGTGGCGTAGCCGAACATCTCCCCCAGGGGCACCAGCGCGTCCACCTGGACGGCGCCGGGGCGGTTCTCCTGGCCCTGGATCTGTCCGCGGCGGCTGTTCAGATCGCCGATGACGTTGCCCAGGTACTCGTCAGGCACAATGACGCTGACCTTCATAATGGGCTCCATGAGGGTGGGATCCGCCTTCTGGCAGGCCTCCTTGAAGGCCATGGAGCCGGCGATCTTGAAGGCCATCTCGGAGGAGTCCACCTCGTGGTAGGAGCCGTCGTACAGGGTGACCTTCACATCCACCACCGGATATCCGGCCAGCACGCCGGAGAGCATGGCTCCCTGGATGCCGGCGTCCACGGCGGGGATATACTCCTTGGGCACCGCGCCGCCCACCACTTCGTTGACGAACTCGTAGCCCTTGCCGGACTCGTTGGGCTCCACGCGAATCTTGACGTGGCCGTACTGGCCCTTGCCGCCGGACTGGCGGGCGTACTTGGTATCCTGCTGGACGCTCTTCTTGATGGTCTCCTTGTAGGCCACCTGGGGCGCGCCCACGTTGGCCTCCACCTTGTACTCCCGGAGCAGGCGGTCCACGATGATCTCCAGGTGGAGCTCGCCCATGCCGGCGATGATGGTCTGGCCGGTCTCCTCGTCGGTGTAGGTCTTGAAGGTGGGGTCCTCCTCGGCCAGCTTGGCCAGGGCGATGCCCATCTTCTCCTGACCGGCCTTGGTCTTGGGCTCGATGGCCACCCGGATGACGGGCTCGGGGAACTCCATGGACTCCAGGATCACGGGGTGCTTTTCATCGCACAGGGTGTCGCCGGTGGTGGAGTTCTTCAGGCCGATGACGCCGGCGATGTCGCCGGAGTAGATGGTCTCGATGTCCTCCCGGTGATTGGCGTGCATCTGCAGGATGCGGCCGATGCGCTCCTTCTGCCCCTTGGTGGAGTTCAGCACCGAGGAACCGGTGTTCAGCGTGCCGGAGTACACCCGGACGAAGCTCAGACGGCCCACGTAGGGGTCGGTCATGATCTTGAACGCCAGGGCGGAGAAGGGGGCGCTGTCGTCGGAGGGACGCTCCTCCTCCTCGTCGGTCTTGGGGTTGACGCCCTTGATGGGGGGGATGTCCAGGGGCGAGGGCATATAGTCCACGATGGCGTCCAGCAGGCGCTGGATGCCCTTGTTGCGGTAGCTGGTGCCGCAGGTGATGGGGATCATCTCCACCGCGCAGGTCGCCTGGCGGATGGCCTTGCGGATGCGGTCCTTGGGGATGTCCTGGCCCTCCAGGTACATCTCCATGATCTCGTCGTCAAACATGCTGACGGCGTCCAGCAGCTTCTCGTGGTACTCGGCGGCCAGCTCGGCCATACCGGCGGGGATCTCCTCCTCGCTGATGTCCTTGCCCAGGTCGTCGTGATAGATATAGGCCTTCATCTCCACCAGGTCGATGATGCCCTGGAAATCGGCTTCCTTGCCGATGGGCAGCTGGATGGGGACGGCGTTGCACTTCAGGCGCTCGTCGATCATCCGCAGCACGTTGTAGAAGTCCGCGCCCATGATGTCCATCTTGTTGACGTAGATCATGCGGGGGACCTTGTAGTGGTCCGCCTGTCTCCAGACGGTTTCGGACTGGGGCTCAACACCGCCCTTGGCGCACATGACGGTCACGCTGCCGTCCAGCACGCGCAGGGAGCGCTCCACCTCAACGGTGAAGTCCACATGGCCCGGTGTGTCGATGATGTTGATGCGGGTCTGGGGAAACTGGTTCCTCATCCCCTGCCAGTAGCAGGTGGTGGCGGCGGAGGTGATGGTGATGCCGCGCTCCTGCTCCTGCGCCATCCAGTCCATAGTGGCCGTGCCCTCATGGGTTTCACCGATCTTATAGTTCACACCGGTATAATACAGGATACGCTCCGTGGTGGTCGTCTTGCCTGCATCAATGTGAGCCATAATGCCGATATTTCTTGTGTTTTCCAGTGATACCTTTCTCGGCATACTGCTCCTCCTAACTTACCAACGGAAATGTGCGAAGGCCTTGTTGGACTCGGCCATCTTGTGAGTGTCTTCCCGCTTCTTCACAGCGGAACCGGTGTTGTTGGCGGCGTCCATGATCTCGTTGGCCAGACGCTCGGCCATGGTGCGCTCGCTGCGGGAGCGGGCGTAATTGGTCAGCCAGCGCAGACCCAGGGTCTGACGGCGGGCGGGACGTACGTCCATAGGCACCTGGTAGGTGGCGCCGCCCACGCGGCGGGCCTTGACCTCCAGGCTGGGCATGATGTTGTCCATGGCGGTGGTGAACACCTCCAGGGGCTCTTTGTCGGTCTTCTCCTTGACGATGTCAAAGGCGCCGTACACGATCTTCTGCGCCACACCCTTTTTGCCGTCCAGCATGATGGAGTTGACCAGCTTGGTCACCAGGATGCTGTTGTACATAGGATCGGGCAGAATCTCTCTTTTGGGAACATTACCTCTTCTGGGCACGATGCTTCCCTCCTTCATTAAAAATTTATGAGATCGTAGGTACTCACCAAGGCCGCGCTTCGCGCGGACTTGGGGGACCGGTCGTACGCTGCCGGCAGGCAGCGGGGACAGTCGTTCGGCGCAGCCGAATGACGTCCCGGCGGACAATGATGGTCCCCGGTCCCACCCCTTCAGATGGGACTCCTTCCAGCGAAACATGCGGTACCTTGTGTTTCGTCTGCCAAAGAGGTCCAACGTCACAGTATTCTATCGCAAGAAAACTATGTTCAACCTGTTCGGCAAATCGATCTGGACTCGCTCCTTGTCTGTTCAGGCGCAGCTTACTTGGACTTCGGGCGCTTGGCGCCGTACTTGGAGCGGGCCTGCATACGGCCCTGAACGCCCTGGGTATCCAGGGTACCACGGATGATGTGGTAGCGGACGCCGGGGAGGTCCTTGACACGGCCGCCGCGGATCATAACCACGGAGTGCTCCTGGAGGGAGTGGCCCACGCCGGGGATATAGGCGGTGACCTCGTAGCCGTTGGTCAGGCGCACACGGGCGATCTTCCGCAGGGCGGAGTTGGGCTTCTTGGGGGTGGCGGTACGCACCGCGGTGCAGACGCCCCGCTTCTGGGGGGAGGGCAGGTCGGTCTCCTTGTTCTTCAGGGTGTTGAGGCCGTACTGCATGGCGGGGGCGGTGGACTTGTAGGTCGCCTGCTCCCGGCCCTTGCGGACCAGCTGGTTGAAAGTAGGCATAGTTTTCTCCTTTCTTGAAAAGTGGGAGCGTACGCTCCGGTTTATTTTTTGCAGGATATCCAAAAAATATCCTGAAAAAACCAAATTGGAAAAAATCACCTCAGCAGAGCCGCCGCAGCGGTGCCCACCTGGATTCCGGCGGCCTGTCCCAGTTCCCGCATGTCCCAGCGGTCAACCACGGGCACGCCTTTCTCCCGGCAGAGGGCGCGGATGGGGTCTGTGAGGGCGGGGTCTGCGTCCCGGGCCAGATAGACGGCCCGTGCCAGATTCTCCCGGACGGCGCGGCTGGACTGTTTCACCCCGGAAACCTTTTTTCCGGACCGCAGTTCCTTCATAGGGCGGATTCCTCCCCTTGGCGCGCCAAAATTCGCGGATTCTTTCCACGCAGTTTTTGATTATACCACACTCATCATGCGCCGTCAAGTATATTTTTACCAGAAGCAGCCTCTGTGTCAAAAAAAGGGGGAAGCCGCTTTTTTGACGCAAAGAGGGCCCGGCAGGACATGCCCGCCGGACCCTCTTCCGCTTTACTGAATGCCGGTCACGGTGTAGCCCGCATCGGTGACGGCCTTGGTGATGGCCTCGTCGCTCACATCGCCGGTGACGGCGGCGGTGCCCGCCGCCAGGTCCACCGCGGCGGTCACGCCGGGCAGGTCGTTGAGGGCCTTCTCCACCCTCCCGGAGCAGTGGGCGCACATCATGCCCTCGATCTTTACGGTTTTCGTCATTTCAGTTGTTCCTCCTTCATGTTCTTCGGGTTCATCTATTGGCGCGCGTACAACGGGACAGCCCGCCGTGCAGGCGGTCCCGGCTTCGCCGGACGTTGGGGCGGCGCGGTACCTGCTCTTAAAGAACCGCAGCCGCAGGGCGTTGCTGACCACCGTCACGCTGCTCAGGCTCATGGCGGCGGCGGCGAACATGGGGTTGAGCTGCCAGTGCAGCCAGGCGTAGAACACCCCCGCCGCCAGGGGGATGCCCAGGGTGTTGTAGAAAAAGGCCCAGAAGAGATTTTCCTTGATGTTGCGGATTGTGGCCCGGCTGAGCTCCACGGCGGCGGCAGCGTCCATGAGATCCGACTTCATCAGCACGATGTCGGCGCTCTCGATGGCCACGTCGGTGCCCGCCCCGATGGCCAGCCCCACGTCCGCCCGGGCCAGGGCGGGGGCGTCGTTGATGCCGTCGCCCACCATGGCCACCTTTTTCCCCTGGCTCTGGAGTTCCGCGATCTTCCGCTCCTTGTCCTGGGGAAGCACCTCGGCCATGACCTGAGTGACCCCCAGCTCCTTCCCGATGGCCTCCGCCGTGCGCCGGTTGTCGCCGGTGAGCATGACCACGTCGATGCCCAGGCTCCGGAAGGCCGCCACCGCGTCCCTGCTGGTGGCCTTGGGGATGTCCGCCACGGCGATGATCCCCAGCAGTCCGTCCTCCCTGGCGAAGTACAGGGGCGTCTTGCCCTCGCTGGCCAGGGCCTCCGCCCTGGGGAGCCATTCCGAGAGGTCCACCCCGGCCTCCTCCATCATGGCCCGGTTCCCCGCCAGACAGCTCCGCCCGGCCAGAGACGCCCTCACCCCCCGGCCATGGACGGCCTCGAAGCCCTCCGCCGCCTGACGGGGCAGCTCCCGGGCCGCCGCCTCCTCCACGATGGCCGCCCCCAGAGGATGCTCCGAGGGGGCCTCCAGACAGGCCGCCAGGCCCAGCAGGGCGTTCTCCGTCAGCCCCTGGACGGGCAGGATGTCCGTCACCCGGGGCTTCCCCTGGGTGAGGGTGCCGGTCTTATCCAAAACCACGGTGTGTATGCCGTGAAGGGTCTCCAGGGCCTCGGCGGACTTCACCAGAATGCCGTTTTCCGCGCCCTTGCCGGTGCCCACCATGATGGCGACCGGCGTCGCCAGGCCCAGGGCGCAGGGGCAGGAGATCACCAGCACCGCCACCCCGGCGGTCAGGGCGCGGGTCACGCTCCCCGCGGCGATCAGCCACACCACGGCGGCCGCGGCGGCGATGACCATCACCACCGGCACGAACACCCCCGCCACCCGGTCGGCCAGCTTGGCGATGGGGGCCTTGGACCCGGACGCCTCCTCCACCAGCCGGATCATCTGGGCCAGGGTGGTGTCCTCCCCCACCCGCAGGGCCTGGAAGGTGAAGGACCCGGAGCGGTTGATGGACGCGGCGGCCACCTTGTCGCCCACGCCCTTGTCCACGGGGAGGCTCTCCCCGGTCAGCGCGCTCTCGTCCACGGCGGAGGCCCCCTCGACGATGATCCCGTCCACGGGCACGGACTGTCCCGGCCGGACCACGATCCGGTCCCCCACCTGGACCTCCTCCACGGGGATTTCCACCTCCGTCCCGTCCCGGAGGACGCTGGCGGTCTTGGGGGCCAGGTCCATGAGCCGGGTGATGGCCTCGCCGGTCTTGCCCTTGGAGCGGGTCTCCAGGAATTTGCCCAGGGTAATGAGGGTGAGGATCATCCCCGCGGACTCAAAGTACAGGTCCATGTGGTACCTGCCCACCAGGTCCATGTCCCCGTGGCCAAGCCCCCAGCCGATCTGGTAGATGGCGAACACCCCGTAAACCACGGCGGCGGCGGACCCCACCGCGATCAGGGAGTCCATATTGGGCGCGCCGCGGAGGAGGGTCTTGAAGCCCACCTTATAATATTTGTCGTTGAGGTACATGATGGGCAGGGTCAGCAGCAGCTGGGTGAAGGCAAAGGCCAGGGCGTTTTCCATCCCCACCAGGAATCCCGGCAGGGGCGCGCCCATCATGTGTCCCATGGAGATATAGAACAGGGGCAGCAGGAAGGCGAAGGACCAGATCATCCGGTGCTTCATCTGCTTCAGCTCACCGGCGGCGGCGTCCTCCGGACGGGGCGGGGCCTCCCGCTTCCCCTTCTTCTGCGGCAGGGAGGCCCCGTAGCCGGAGCCCTTTACGGCATCAACGATGCCCTCCGCCGTGACGGTATTTTCGTCATAGGTCACCTGCATACTGCCCGACAGCAGATTCACGCTGACGGCGGAGACGCCCTCCACTTTGCTCACCGCCTTCTCCACGTGGGCGGAGCAGGCGGAGCAGGTCATGCCCGTAACCTGAAAGGTCTGTTTCATTCCCGTTTCCTCCCTTCTATTTCATCAGCTTGCTCAGCGCGGCCAGCAGCTCGTCAACCACCTGCTCATCCCCCCGGCGGATGCCGTCCGCCACGCAGGTGCGGAGGTGTTCCCCCAGCAGCTCCCTGCTGAAGCTGTTGAGGGCGGCGCTGACGGCGGAGACCTGGACCAGGATGTCCGTACAGTAGACGTCCTTCTCCAGCATTTCCCGCAGGCCCCTGACCTGTCCTTCGATGCGGCTGAGGCGGTTGCAGAGTTTTTTCAATTCCGCCTCGCTGCGGGGGCGCTTTTTGCCGCAGTGGCAGCAGTCGCTCATAGGTATACCTCCCCGGGGTATTTTGTCAGCGCCATTATATACCCCCCAAGGGTATTTGTCAAGAGGTTTTTTCTGCGGCCCTGCGGGCCGCCTGGCAGTTGTTTCTTATTGATGGCCCGGGGCCTGCGCGGCCCCGGACGCCCTGCGGTCCCTTTTGCTCCGCGGCAAAAGGGACCAAAAACGCGCCCGAACCAATGGTTCGGGACTCCTTACACTACGGGGGTGATTTATTTTGCGCCCGAGGCACAGTCTGTCCGGTCTAAACCTTACTGCCGTCCGCTTCGCGCACCTTCAGTTTCTGTTTCAGCGTGGTAACTGCCAGCCCCTACCGTCCCGACCGAGCAGACTCCCCGGGGTGCAATTTGCAGAATGTACCGTTAGAACGTGTGCCCCTTGCACCGCAGTACCCCTTTGAAAGGGCGGCAGCCGGAGTTCTGCAAGTACCAGAGCGGCAGAAGAAGGTCCGGCAATTCGGAGGCTTCGCCTATCCAAAAACCCCGCCGCACAGCCCTTTGGTCCTCGCCGAGGATTTGCCGGACAGGCAAAGCCGAGAAGGGATCCTTAAACCGTAGGTTTAAGTGACTTTTTGGGTACTTTTTGTTCACACAAAAAGTACCCGCAGGGTCCGGGGGCGCGCAGCCCCCGGGGCAGCGAATAGAAACCGCCGCCGTGCATCGCCGCAGAAGAAAAGGCGGAAGCGGCCCCACGCCGCTTCCGCCTTTTCGCACTCTACCGCTTCTCCCCCGGCCTGAACGCCAGCGCCGCCAGAAACGAAAACAGGACCGCCGCCGCGATGCCGCCCGCCGTGGCGGTGAGTCCGCCGGTCAGAACGCCCAGCCAGCCCGACTCCCCCACGGCCTTGGCCACCCCCTTGGCCAGGTTAGAGCCAAATCCCGTCAGGGGCACGGACGCACCCGCTCCGCCCCAGTCCGCAATGGGACCGTACACACCGATGGCCTCCAAAAACACGCCGGTTACCACATACCCCGTCAGAATACGGGCAGGGGTCAGATGGGTTTTGTCGATGAAAATCTGTCCGATGGCACATAGGATGCCGCCGCACAGGAATGCGTTCAGATACTGCATACATGGTTGCCCTCCTTGTCATTTCTCGATGGTCAGCGCGTGGCAGATGGACGGAATGCTCTCCCCCTGGAAGCTGGACGTGGGGGACAGCAGCGCCCCCGTGGGAGCAAAGAGGATCTTTTTCAGATGGTTCGCCTCCATCTGCCGCAGCAGATACCCGCACAGCACGCTGGCGGAGCAGCCGCAGCCGCTGGCCCCGGCGTGCATGTCCTGCTTCTCGATGTCGTAGAGCAGCATCCCGCAGTCCTGATAATTTTTGCTCATATCGATTCCGTCCTGCCGGAAAAACTCCGTGACGATCTGGTGGCCCAATACCCCCAGGTCCCCGGTGAGGACCAGGTCGTAGTCCTGCGGCCCGGTCCCGGTGGCCTGGAAATGGGCGGCCAGGGTGTCGTAGGCCGCCGGGGCCATGGCGGCCCCCATGTTGTTCACGTCGCTGATCCCCTTGTCCACGATCTTCCCGCAGGTGACGGCGGTGATCCCCGGCCCCGTCCCCTCGTCCCCCAGGATGACGCACCCGGAGGCCGTGGCGGTCCACTGGGCGGTGGGGGTGCGCTGGTTGCCGTAGGGCACCGGCATCCGGTACTGCCGCTCGGCGGTGCAGAAGTGGCTGGAGGTCATGGCCGCCAGACGCCGGGCGAAGCCTCCCGCAATGAGCAGGGACCCCAGGGCCAGGGATTCCCCCATGGTGGAGCAGGCCCCGTAGAGGCCGTAGAAGGGGATGTTGAAATCCCGCAGGCCGAAGGACGTGCCGATGCACTGGTTGAGCAGGTCCCCCGCCAGCACGTAGTCCAGCTGGCCCGGGGAAAAGTTCCCCTTCTCCAGCGCCCGGCTGAGGGCAATTTTCTGCATCGTACTCTCCGCCTTCTCCCAGGTGTTCTCACCGAAAAAGCTGTCCTTGCACAGGTAGTCAAAATCTGCGGCCAGGGGTCCCTCTCCCTCCTGCTTGCCGCCCACGGCGGCGTGGGCGAGGATGACCGCCGGTTTTTCCAGGGCCACGGTCTGCCGCCCCAATCGTTTCTGCATGGTCTAGCCTCCCAAACCTCGCGGGCGCCGCCCGCGCTTGTGAGACTAGTCTGCGCGTTTTTTTCCGGAATATGAGCGGACAGAAAAAAATACCGGCCCGCCGCTGACAAAATCTGCGGCAGACCGAAAATTCCTGTGGAAATTCCCGCCCGATGAGCGTATAATAGAAAAAATCACAAAAGCAAAGGATGACAGCGTATGGCGGAACAAATGAGAACCCTCGGATATATCTGCCCCTCCTGCGGCAAGGCGGTGCTGGCGGACCGGTCCCGGTTCGCTCTGGAGGCCGCCGCCATCGGCGTGGTCTGTGACTGCGGGCGCAGCGAGCTGACGGCGGAGCCCTCGGCCCGGGCGTACCGCGTCACCGTACCCTGCGGCGTCTGCGGCGGGGAACACCGGGCGGAGGTCGCGCCGGAAAGCCTCCTGGAGGGCCCCGGGGTTGCCCTGGCCTGCCCGGAGACGCGGCAGCTGTGCTGCTACATCGGGGAGCGGTACCGGGTGGAGCGCTCCCTGTCCGCGCTGGAGCGGACCCTGGAGAAGGAAAAGGAGCGGGAGGGCGGCGCCTTCACGGACGATATCATCATGTACGAGGTTCTCTCCGAGCTGCGGGACATTGCCGCCCGGGGCGGCATCTCCTGCGCCTGCGGGTCCGCGGGCTGCTCCCTGGAGGTCCACGGCGCGGCGGTGGACCTGATCTGCCCCGCCTGCGGCGGGAGGCTCCGGCTGCCCGCCGCCGCGGACGGCGACCTGGACCGGCTGTGCTGTCAGTACACCCTGGTCATTCCGGGAAAAAAATACCCCCCGCCGGAGTCCGGCGGGAGCTGCTGAGGTGTGCCATGATCCGTTTCCTTGCCAGGCATTTCATCAAGGATTCCGAAAATATCTCCTCCCCGGCGGTCCGCCGGGCCTACGGCATTCTGTGCGGCTGCGTGGGCATCGGCCTGAACCTCCTCCTCTTCGCGGGAAAGCTCCTGGCCGGAATTCTCAGCCGCTCCATCGCCATCACCGCCGACGCGGTGAACAACCTCTCCGACGCCGGTTCCTCCGTGGTCACCCTGCTGGGCTTCAAGCTGGCCGCCCAGGCCCCGGACCAGGACCACCCCTTCGGCCACGGGCGGCTGGAGTATATCTCCGGGCTGGTGGTCTCCATGGTCATCCTGCTGATGGGGGCGGAGCTGGGGAAAACCTCCCTGGAGAAAATCCTCCATCCCGAGCCGGTGGACTTCAGCCCCCTGGCGGCCGGGATTCTCTGCGCCTCCATTCTGGTGAAGCTCTACATGGTCCTCTACAACCGCCGGATCGGCAGGCGCATCCAGTCCGCCGCCATGGCCGCCACCGCCGCCGACAGCCTCAGCGACTGCCTGGCCACCGCCACGGTGCTGCTGGGCGCTCTGGCGGGGCACTTCTGGAACCTGCAGATTGACGGCTGGTGCGGCGCGGCGGTGGCCCTGTTCATCCTGTGGTCCGGCTTCGGGGCGGCGCGGGAGACCGTCAATCCCCTGCTGGGGCAGCCGCCCTCTCCGGAGTTTGTGGCCCGCATCCGGGACCTGGTCCGGGCCCAGCCGGGGATCATCGGCATCCACGATCTCATCGTCCACGACTACGGCCCCGGGCGGCGCATCCTGTCCCTCCACGCGGAGGTGCCCGCCAGCGGGGACATCCTGGAGCTGCACGACGTGGTGGACGCCCTGGAGCGGCAGCTCAACGAGGAGCTGGGCTGTCTGGCCACCATCCACATGGACCCGGTGGTGAACGACGGGGGCGCCACCAGCGAGGCCCGGGAGCGGGTGCAGGCGGTGGTAAAGGTCATCGACCCGGCCATCTCCATCCACGATTTCCGGATGGTCCCCGGGCCGGTCCACACCAAGCTGATTTTCGACGCGGAGGTGCCCTACCGGTTCGCCCTGACGGACCAGGAGGTCCGGCGGCGCATCCAGAGCGCCGTCCGCGCCCTGGACGAGAACTGGTCGGCGGTGGTGGAGGTGGAGAAGAGCTACGTGTGACGGCGCGGCGCAGGCCGCCCGGCGTCCCGGGAGAGAGAGGGGGTTTTATGAGTTCCTACCGCTATGTGCTGGACCGGCGCGGCAGTCCGTCCCTGCCGCCGGACGGGCGGATTCGGCTGCTGTACGCCGCCTGCGCCAATTACAGCGAGGAGTGGAATTCCACCCTCCATACCCATACCTGCGCGGAGATGTTTTTCATCACCCGGGGCCACGGCATGTTTCAGGTGCGCCGGGAGCGGTTCCCCGTGGCCATCAACGACCTGGTGGTCATCAACACCCAGGTCCCCCATACGGAGATCAGCCAGAGCGACAGCCCCATGGAGTACGTGGTGCTGGGGGTGGAGGGCCTGGAGACCCTGACGGACCTGGGGGGCTGCGCCCTGCTGCACCTGCTGGGGGAGCAGGAGCCGGTCTCCGCCTGCCTGCGCCAGATCACCCGGGAAATCCGGGAGCGGCAGCCGGGCTGTGACGAGGTGTGCCAGAAGCTGCTGGAGATCATCCTGCTGCGCCTGCTGCGGCGGGAGGACTTCGCCCTGAGCAGCGCGCCGGAGGGCCCCCGGGGCAGCCGGGAGTGCGACCTGGTGCGCCGGTACATCGACAACCACTTCAAGGAAAACCTGACCCTGGACCAGCTGGCGGGGATGGTCCACATGAGCAAATACTACCTCTCCCACTCCTTCCGGAAGGAGTTTCAGACCTCCCCCATCAGCTACCTCATCTCCCGGCGCATCCAGGAGAGCCGGTTCCTCCTGCGGGAGACGGACCTGCGCCTGTCCCAGATCGCGCAGATTCTGGGCTTCTCCTCCCTGAGCTACTTCTCCCAGAGCTTCCGGCGGCTGGAGAACATGAGCCCCCTGGAGTACCGCAGGCAGCAGCGCGGGCGGCCTACAGAGTGAACTGCACCGCGCAGAACAGTCCGTAGACCAGCAGCAGCAGGATGCCCTGCCCCCGGTACAGCCTGCCCTTTTTCAGGGCGGGGACGGTGAGCAGGAGCATCACCAGCACCATCACCGGCAGCTCCAGCACCAGGGCGGCGTTCCGGCCCAGCAGGACGGCGCTCTGGGGCAGGCGGAAGGGCGCGAGGGTCATGGAAGCGCCGCAGACCAGCACCAGGTTGAGCAGGTTCGCCCCCACCACGTTCCCCAGGGACAGGCTGCCGTGGCCCTTGACCAGGGCGGTCAGGGCGGTGACCAGCTCCGGCAGGGAGGTGCCCAGGGCGATGAAGGTCAGGGCGATCACCGACTCCGGAACCCCCAGCTCCCGGGCGATGAGGACGCCGTTGTCCACCAGCAGCCTGGCCCCCACGGCGATCAGCACCGCCCCCGCCGCCAGCAGGCCCAGGTCCCGGCGGAGGGACGGGCCCCCCGTTGCCGCCTCTCCCTCCGCCGGGGCGGAGGCGGCCCGTCTGATCTGCCGGACGGTGGTGAGCATATAGGCGGCGAACACCCCCAGGAGGAGGACGCCCACCCGGCGGCTGAAGTTGCCTGTGGTATAGGCCACGGCGGCGTACACCCCGGCGGCGGAGAAGAAGAAAATCACCGGCGTCTTCAGGGTCTTCGGGTCCACCCTCCCCGGGCGGACGGCGATGGTGACGGCGGCGATCAGGGCCGCGTTGCAGATCACGGAGCCGACGGCGTTGCCGTAGGCGATTTCCCCGTGGCCCTCCAGGGCCGAGGTGGCGGACACCATGACCTCCGGCAGGGTGGTGCCGATGGACACCACGGTGGCCCCCACCAGCAGCTCCGGCACGGCGAAGCGGCGGGCGGTGTTCACCGCCCCGTCCACGAACCAGTCTCCGCCCTTGATGAGGCACAGCAGGCCGATGGAAAACAGGATAACGGCAGCAGTCATTGTTTCTCTCCTCTTTCGTGGTGAAATTCATCTGATTATAGCACGGGAGCCCTCTTCTGTCGAGGTCATTTTGCGCAGGAGCAGGGAAAATCATACCCCCCGTGGGCAGAAGCGGACCCGGAATCCCGGGCCCGCTCTTCTTTTTTGCCGGTCAGAAATTGGTATGCCCCTGCCAGTTCTGGGCGGCGGCGCAGTAGGGAACGCCCTTCACGTTGTGGAACTGGACGAATTTCAGGGAATAGAGGTCCCCGGAGATGTACCGCTCATAGTCCGGCTGGTACAGCACCACGTAGTCGCTGCCCACCGTGTGCAGAATCCCCTGCCAGGTGACGGGCTGATTGGCCCCCACCAGAAAGGTCATCACCACAAAGTAGCCCACGTTCCGGCTCAGCAGGCTGCGCAGGGAGGCCTGATAGGCCTCCTCCGGCCCGGCGGGCATGTGGGTCCCCGCCATGTTCACCGGGTTCTTCATCCGCTGGCTCTGGGCCTGGGCCGGGGAGACGCCCCCCAGGGGCTCCCCGCCGTTCATCCCCGGCAGGGGGCTCCGGGCGGGCTCCATGGGGACGCTCTGCTCCGGCGCGGCCTGCCCGCCCGGAACGGGCTCGCCGTACACCCAGACCTCCCCCCGGGATTCCTCCCGGGACTCCTCACGGGGCATGTAGTAGCCGGTCTCGTCCGGCGCGTAGGGAACCGGCAGCTCCCGGTTCATCGCTTGCTGCTGCATCATGTACCACTCCTTATTGCATATGTTCAGGTGTCGTAGTAGGCCGCCGTGGGGTTGTAGAAGCAGTGGTCCCCGATACGGGTCTGCCAGTAGCCCACGGCGGTGGGGAAATTGCTGCGGCATTTGGGGCTGAAGGGGTTGTAAAACCAGAGGGATTCCGCAACGTCCGGCAGGCGGTTGCCTGCGATGGCCCAGTCGGCAATCTCGTAGTGGATGGCCTCCGGGCGCATATTGTAGATGTTCTGGGGGTTGTAGGCGCCGCCCTCCGTCTCGCTGGCGCAGACGAACTGATAGGGCTGGAAGATGATCCGGCGGATGCTGCCCATGCCCACCCGGGCGTACTCGCCGCCCGGGGCGTGGACGCGGTTCATCACCACCCCCGCCACCGCCTTCATCCCCTCGGTCCCCTCGCCGCCCGCCTCGCACTGGATCAGACGCGCCAACAGCTCCCGGTCTGAGTATGCCATAAATTATCACTCTCCTGGTCCTTCCCAGTATATGCCCCAAAGGGCTCCCCGGTTCCCCCGGACGCGCAGAACCGCCCCCGGCGCGTCCTGCGCCGGAGGCGGTCCGTAAGAGCCTGCCCGTATGTATCCTATGCCAGGGTGTCGTAGACAATGGTGCTGTCCCGGACGGACAGCAGGGCCTTTTCCCGGTTCAGGTCGTTCAGCACGTTGACGGTGAGGACGGACTCCTCCAGCCCCGCCTCGTCCATTAGCCCCCGGAAGGACCGGGACATGAGGACCACGGCGTCCTTGGCCATCATCCAGCTCTCGTCCGCGAAGCTGCCCCCCGCCTCCCGGATGGCGGCCACGGCGTCCCCCAGTCCGTCGGACCAGATATCCGCCGTGATGTCCCCGTTTTCGCTGGTTACCTGGCAGCCGGTGTAGCTCTCCCGCAGAATGGACTCCAGGACGGCGGCCATCTCCCCGGCGGAGGCGGAGGCCTCCGTCTCCGGGATATCCACCGCCGGGATATCCGCCGCCGGAAGGGCGCTCCCGGCGGACTCCCCGGGCTCCGGGTCCCGGACGGGCTCCGGGTCCTCCCCGGACTCCGGGTCCCGGGCGGCGGGGCGGACGGCGGAGGTGACGGGCGTGCCCCTGATTTCCCCGGGGCTTCTGGGGGGGCGCTCCGTCCCGGAACCGCCCGGCAGCAGTCCGCTGGCCAGCATCACCGCCGCGCACAGGGCGAACAGGCCCAGAGGCACACCGGCCTTTTTGCCCATCAGGCTCAGCACGGCAATGGCCAGCACCGACACCAGGGCCCCCACGGCCCCGGCCATGCACAGGATCAGTCCCATTCTCTCTCTCCCTTCCCGGCGCTCTCACACCCCTTGGTATGGTAGGTATGGTATCATGGGAACCCGCCCCTGTCAAGTCCCCCCGGCGGGGCATATAGTCGAAGCAGTTGAAAATCGGTAAAGTTCGGCGGTCAAAACAGGGCGTGGACTTCGTTGTTGTCCTTGGCGGGCGTCAGCCCGCCTGCGTCCTCCGCCTCGCCACACCCGGTTTTCCCTCGCCTCCTTTTTACCGATTCTCAACTGCTTCGACTATATTTTTTCCGGAGGTTGCACCGGCGGGGACAACTTTCCGGCCATCCCGTCCCCAGGTAAAGGAAGGTGATAGCTATGACCAGCAACGAGCAACTGACATTTTTGCTGGAAAACGGCGTCGGCATCTCGGACATCCAGGCCTACGCCAAATCGGGCATCTCCATTGAGGAGCTGTGCGCGGCGGTGGAGAGCCGGAAAAAGCGGGGCGTTCCCATCCTGGAGGACCCGGAGGAGAAAAAGAAGGACCAGCGCCCCGCCCTGACCCTGGAGCTGCTGGGCAGATTTCTGGAGGACGCGGGGATTTCCGTGAGCTACAACGTGATCGCCAAGGAAATCCGGATCGAGGGCGTCCCCGCCAAGTACAACCCGGAGACCCTGACGGCGGACGTACACATCATTCTCCACGACCACCTCAAGCAGGTGTTCCGGTGCAGCAAGGACCAGGTGGCGGACCTGCTGGGGGTCACCGGGGGGATGTGCCGGTTCAACCCCGTGCTGGAGCTGCTGGAGCGGGCCCGGTGGGACGGGAAGGACCGGCTGGAGGAGCTGTTTTCCATCCTGTCCCTGCCCCGGGGGGACACCCTGTCCAGAATCCTCATCAGCAAGTGGCTGATGCAGAGCGTGGCCATGGCCCGCAACCAGCACCCGGGGGCCTACGGCGCGGACGGCCTGCTGGTCCTCAACGGCGGCCAGGGCATCGGCAAGACCACCCTGGTCAAGAAGCTGGGGATGCGCCCCGACCTCTACAAGCTGGGACAGTGGCTGGACGTGAAGGACAAGGACACCTTCCGGCGCTGCACCTCGGCGTGGATTGTGGAGCTGGGGGAGCTGGAGACCACCCTGCGCAGCGACCTGGAGCGGCTCAAGGCCTTCATCACCGCCGAGCGGGACGAGTACCGCCTGCCCTACGGACGCGCGGACCGGGTGCTGGTCCGGCGGACATCCCTCATCGCCACCTGCAACACGGAGCGGTTTCTCATCGACCCCACCGGCTCCCGCCGCTTCTGGACGGTGCCTCTGGACACCATCGACCTGGACGCCCTGGAGGCGCTGGACGTCCTTCAGCTCTGGAAGCAGGCGGAGGTGTCCCTGGACCGGAGCCCCCAGGGCTTCCGGCTGACGAAGCCGGAGCAGGACGCCCTCCGGCGGCGCAACACCGCCCACGAAAAGCCGCTGAAATCCCAGCCGGAGGTGGAGGACATTCTGCAGGAGGCCCGGAGCGGGGCCGGGTATGTGTGGGAGGAAATGACGGTATCCGATTTCAAGGCGGAACACGCCCTGCTGCGGAGCTACTCCGTGGAGCAGATCGGCAGGGCGCTGGACAAGGCGGGGGTCAGCTCCCACCGGGTCCAGAAGAACGGGAACCGGAAGTGGGTGCGCACGCTGCCCCGGGCGGCGTCCCGGACCGGCACGGCGGCGGCAGGGTAAACCGGCGGCCTCCCCTGCCGCCCGCAGCCCCTGGAGGCCGGGGCCTTGGGAGAAAGTGGCAGGGATGGCACAGCCTGTTCTCTTCTCTTTTCCCCTCTCCTGCGGGATACCATAGGCAAAGAAGAGAGAATCCGCTCTGCCAACCCGTCCGCTTCCCCGGGAGAAAACGGGGCAAAAGGAGCCGCCGCTCCCGGATTGCCCCCGGTGATGCCCGTGTGTTTTATACTGAATATCCGTACCGGTATACTGAACGCCTGCGGAGGGAGCGTTCGTTTTGATGAATATCCGTATCAGTATTCCGGACACCTCCGGAAGAGCGGGGGCGTTCATTTCGGTGAATATCCGTATCGGTATACTGAACGCCCCGGGCGGCTTCAGGGCATAAAAAAATCCCCGGAGCCGTTGGAGACTCCGGGGGTTGCAGGAATATCAGCGCTTGGAGAACTGGGGAGCGCGGCGGGCGGCCTTGAGGCCGTACTTCTTGCGCTCCTTCATACGGGGATCGCGGGTGAGCAGGCCGGCCTTCTTCAGGATGGGACGGTTGTCGTCCCCGGCCAGCAGCAGGGCGCGGGAGATGCCGTGGCGCAGAGCGCCGGCCTGGCCGCTGACGCCGCCGCCCTTGACGGTGGCGACGATGTCCACCTTGCCCTCGTTGGCGGTGGCCACCAGGGGCTGACGGACGATCATCTTCAGGGTGTCCAGGCCGAAATACTCCTCGATGTCACGGCCGTTGATGGTGATGGCTCCGGTGCCGCCGGGATAGACCTGAACGCGGGCCACGGAGGACTTCCGACGGCCGGTGCCGTACAGATAAGGCTTCTTAGACTGATACATGTTCCTCTACCTCCTTATTCCGCGTAAAGCTCAGGCTTCTGGGCCTGCTGCTCGTGGGTCTCGCCGGCATAGACGTGCAGGCGCTTGAGGGAATCCTTGGTGACGACGTTGCGGGGCATCATGCCGCGCACGGCGACCCGCATGGCCAGCTCGGGCTTCTTCTCCATCATGTCCTTGTATTTGGTCTCCTTGAGGCCGCCCACCCAGCCGGAGTGGGTGCGGTACATCTTCTGCTCCAGCTTCTTGCCGGAGAGAGTGGCCTTGGAGGCGTTGATGACGATGACGTTGTCGCCGCAGTCGGCGTGGGGGGTGTAGGTGGGCTTGCGCTTGCCGCGCAGCAGGTCGGCGACGACGACGGCGGTATGGCCCAGAGGCTTGCCCGCGGCGTCAACAACGTACCACTTGCGCACGATATTGCCCTTGTTTGCCATAAAAGTGGACATGGCTGTGTTCTCCTTTTTCCCTTCCCTCGATCACGAAAGAACAGGAGAAGGCTCCTGCTTTCTCGTTATCGAAGGAAGTCTTGTATTTTTGCCCGGAATCAGGTACAATGGGTCCTGACGGGCAGGTATACTTATAACATATCTTCCCTCCCCTGTCAACAGCGTTTTTATTTATCGAAGGGAATTCTTTTATTATCTCGTTTTTCCTCTTGTTTTCTCTCGATATCTCACTCTCGATTTTCAAATTTTCAGGAGAACAGGCCATATGCAGCATATACTATCCCTGGTCCGCCGGTGCGTGGAGGACTACAACATGATCGAGGCGGGCGACACCGTGGCGGTAGGGGTCAGCGGCGGGAAGGACTCGGTGCTGACCCTGGCGGCTCTGGCGAAGCTGCGGGCATTTTATCCCAGGCGGTTTGAGGTGGCGGCGCTGACCATCGACGCCGGAGCGCCGGGGATGGATTTCGGTCCCATCGCCAGGCTGTGCGGGGAGCTGGAGGTTCCCTACCATCTGATCCCGGTGCCCATCTACGAGATTGTATTCGAGTGCCGGAAGGAGAAGAACCCCTGCTCCCTGTGCGCGAAGCTGCGGCGGGGGGCGCTGAGTACGGAGATGAACCGGCTGGGGCTGAGCAAGATCGCCCTGGGGCACCACTACGACGACGCGGTGGAGACCATGGTGATGAGTCTGTTTCTGGAGGGGCGGATCGGCTGCTTCCAGCCGGTGACGTATCTGGACAGGAGCGGGGTGACGCAGATACGGCCTCTTCTGTACGTTCAGGAGCGGGAGGTCCGGGGCGCGGTGCGCCGTCTGGGGCTTCCCGTCGTCAGGAATCCGTGTCCCGCAAACGGGACCACCAAGCGGGAGGAGACGAAGGAGCTGCTCCTCCAGTTGGAGAAGCAGTTCCCTCAGTTGAAAAAGAAGATTTTCGGGGCTATACAGCGGTATCCGCTGTATGGGTGGAGTCTGGAGGAGGAACAGAGGTAGGGGGGGCTTTGCCGCGCTGTGCGCGGCGGGGAGTTGTTTCTATTCGATACCCCGGGGGCTCCGCGCCCCCGGACCCTGCGCCTACTTTTTGTGTGAACAAAAAGTAGGCAAAAAGTCACTCAAACCTGCGGTTTAAGAATCCCTTTCTCGGCTTTGCCTGTCCGGCAAATCCTCGGCGGGGGCTAAAGGACTGTGCGGCGGGGTTTTTAGATAGGCGAAGCCTCCGAATTTCCGGTCCTTCTTCAGCCGCTCTGGTACTTGTAGGACTCCGGCTGCCGCCCTTTCAAAGAGAGACTGCCTGCAAAGGGCACGCGGCCTAACGGTACATCCTGCAAACTTGCACCCCGGTGAGTCTGCTCAGTCTGCACGGTAGGGGCCAACAGTTACCACGCTGAAACAGACGCAGAAGACCGGCAGAGCGGACGGCAGTCAGTTTAGACCAGACCGTCTGTGCCTCGGGCGCAAAACAAATCACCCCCGTAATGAAGGAGGATTCTTAAGGAACGTAGTTCCTTAAGTGACTTTTTGGGTACTTTTTGTTCACACAAAAAGTACCCGCGGGGTCCGG
>ERZ779626.228-NODE-228-length-37819-cov-6.437056_pt1 | contig 37819 bp, 34 predicted proteins | sample MGYA00514209_ERZ779626 | MGnify/ENA primary metagenome ERZ779626 (study PRJEB29562, sample SAMEA4376713) | mouse gut metagenome | isolation source: Cecum | study: EMG produced TPA metagenomics assembly of the A DSS colitis mouse model was used to assess the...
GAGTCTGCTGTTGAACGGGCGCGGCGCCTTGTTCAAGCCGTACTCCTCCGTTGTAACGGGAACAACGTCTGTCGCGTACCCTGCCTGCTTGAAAATTTCCACTGCAAAGTCGTACCAGCTTATAAAACCGCCGTTGGTCGCATGGTATACCCCGTATTTTTCGGTGACAACCATATCGGCAAGCAATACCGCCAGGTCGTAAGTATATGTCGGCGAGCCTATCTGGTCGTTAACCACGCGCAATTGATTATATTTTTTGCCGAGGTTGAGCATTGTTTTTACAAAATTGTTTCGGTTGAGCCCGAACACCCACGCCGTGCGCACTATGAAATATCTATCCAGTAAATTTTTTACAGCCTTCTCGCCGTCGTACTTGGTCTTTCCGTATACGCCGAGAGGATTTGCTTTGTCGTCCGTTTTCCAAGGCTGCGCTCCGCTTCCGTCGAATACGTAATCCGTAGAAATATAAACCATTTTCGCGCCGCATTTCCTACACGCAACGGCTATATTTTCCGTGCCGCCGACGTTTACCGCACGCGCCTTCTCCGCGTTATCCTCGGCGGCGTCGACAGCCGTCCACGCGGCGCAATGCACTACCGCCTCGGGCCGAACGCGCGCAAATACGTTTAAAACGCTTTCCGCGTCCGTAATATCCATTCCGGAAATATCTAACCCGACAGCCTCGTGCCCGCGATTATTAAGTTGTTTTACGACGTCGAAGCCAAGCTGACCGTTAACGCCCGTCACCAGAATTTTCATTACGCATTACCGTACATTTTTTCATAGTAATTTTTGTATTCGCCGGAAATAATATCCTCCCACCATTTACGGTTTTCCAGATACCATTTTATCGTCTTTTTTATGCCGTCTGAAAATTTTGTTTCGGGCAGCCAGCCCAACTCGGTATGGATTTTTGTAGGGTCTATGGCATAACGCAAATCGTGTCCCTTTCTGTCGGAAACGTATGTTATAAGGCTTTCCGGCTTTTCCAGCTCTTTACAGATAAGCTTTACAATATCGATATTGCGCATTTCGTTATGCCCGCCGACGTTGTAGACCTCGCCCGCTTTGCCTTTATGAATTATCAAATCTATCGCCTTGCAGTGGTCTTCGACGTAAAGCCAGTCGCGTACGTTTTCCCCCGTACCGTAAACGGGAAGCGGCTTATCGTTAAGCGCGTTTGCAATCATAAGCGGGATAAGCTTTTCGGGAAAATGATAAGGTCCGTAGTTATTGGAACAGCGGCTGACCGTGACGGGAAGTCCGTAAGTCCTGTAATAAGCAAGCGCAAGCAAGTCCGCCGCCGCTTTGCTTGACGAATACGGGCTGCTTGTGTGAATAGGCGTCTTTTCCGTAAAAAACAAATCGGGTCTGTCAAGCGGCAAATCGCCGTACACCTCGTCGGTGGAAACCTGATGGAAGCGCTTTATGCCGTATTCCCTGCACGCGTCCATAAGAGTCGCTGTGCCCAAAATATTCGTCTTTAAGAAAATTTCGGGGTCGGCAATACTTCTGTCCACGTGACTTTCCGCCGCAAAATTGACGACCGTATGCGGCTTTTCCTCTTTGAATAAATTAAAAACGGCTTGTCTGTCGCATATGTCGATTTTGACAAAACGGAAATTTTTATTGCCCTCTACCGACGCAAGCGTGGAAAGATTGCCGGCGTACGTCAGTTTATCCAGACAGACCACGCGGTAATCGGGATACTTTTTCAGTATGTGGAATATGAAATTGCTTCCTATAAATCCGGCGCCGCCGGTTACGAAAATCGTCATAATTTTACCTCAATCCGTCTATGAATTTGCCGTCCACAACGTCCTTCAAATATTGACCGTACTGGTTTTTTTTCATCGGCTCGTACAGGGCGAGCAGCTGTTCTTTTGTTATCCAACCGTTCAAATATGCAATTTCCTCAGGACAGGCAATTTTACGGTGCTGGTGAGTTTCCACCGTGCGGACGAAATTGGTAGCTTCCACAAGACTGTCGTGCGTGCCCGTATCCAACCAGGTAAAACCCTGACCGAGAATTTCCACATTCAGTTCGCCCTTTTCAAGATATATACGGTTGAGGTCGGTAATTTCCAACTCTCCGCGGGCGGACGGTTTAAGCCGCTTCGCGTATTCCACAACGCTGTTATCGTAAAAATAAAGCCCGGTCACGCAATAATTACTTTTTGGGTTGGCGGGTTTTTCTTCCAAAGAAACCGCCTTACCGTTTTTGTCGAACTCCACTATACCGAACCTTTCGGGGTCGTCGACGTAATAGCCGAAAACCGTCGCGCCTTTTCCGTCTTTTGCGTTTTTTGCGGCTTCTTTAAGTCTTTTTTTAAGTCCGTGGCCCGCAAAAATATTATCGCCCAAAACCATTGCGACGCTGTCCTTGCCGATAAATTTTTCGCCGATAACGAAAGCCTGCGCAAGCCCGTCGGGCGAGGGTTGAACGGCGTAACTTAAATTTATGCCGAAAGATTTTCCGTCGCCGAAAAGCTCCTCAAACCGCGGCAAATCCTGCGGGGTGGAAATAATAAGTATATCCCTTATGCCCGCATTCATAAGCACGGACAGCGGATAATATATCATGGGTTTGTCGTAAACCGGAAGCAATTGCTTGCTTGTTACCATTGTAAGCGGATAAAGCCTTGTGCCGCTTCCTCCGGCTAAAATTATACCTTTCATTCTTCTCCTTCCGCTTCGCTTGTCTGTTCGTTTTCGGTCTGAATTTCTTCATTTTCGACCTGTCCGGCTACAGCGGGCGAGCTTTTACGCTTGAATATTTTTCTGAACAACGACGCGACCGATTTGTAATTTACGGCGGCGTAAACAACAAACAATCCGGCGTAAACCGCACAGCCTATCCAAAGGCTGAGCAATGAAGCGCAAAGGATAAACCCTACCGTCATTACGCCTTCTACGATAAATTCTTTTATTATCCTTATGCGGATAGTCTTCATTACGAAAATTTCGGACAGAACCGAATTGAACATTATTACGAAAACCACGCAGCCCAAAAGCGCATAAAGATTGTTGAACGCATAAGCGCACAAAACAAACAACGCCGCGCCGACCGCAATTGAAACGGCGTTGGCAAGAAGCATAAGCTTTTCTTTGCGGTAAACCTTCAAATAATTGTTCGTAAGCAAGCTTACTTTTGACGAAAATATAATTATCGGGAGCAAAATTCCAAGGTATTGCAAGCTGGCAGAATACTGCGGAAGCCACAAATCGAGAATGTAACAGCCGACAAAATAAAATATCATTACGAAAAACAACAGCGGCGATAGTATATTGCGTATACTTTTGTACATTTGCGGAAGTTTATCCCGTTCTATGCGCTGTAAAGACGGGAACAAAACAACGCTTATTGCCGTCACGAAAACCAGAAAAACGTTAGATACGCTGAAAGCAAAAGAAACTTTGCCGAACAGCAGCTCGTCCCAACGCCACTGGATAATCATTTTCGCCCCGCCTATCAGAAGCATTGCAGACCAGTTCGCCATCATTAAAATTATGCCTGACGAAACGTTTATTTTATATTCTTTAAACGCTTCCTTAACAGGCAGAGATTTACCGAAAAACAGTCCGCGGTTGAATATTATTGCGATAACTATTGCGACCGCGTCGCCCAGTAAATCCGCTATGCAATACCAATAAAAATCGTTTACCCGCAACGCCAACAGAATTACCACCGTTAAACCGTAAGCAAGACGCTGGGCAATTATCATGAAAACGTACTTGATTATACGGTTGGTAATCTGGAACATATACGAACCGTAAGTTACAAGATTTTTGGTAATTACGCCTGCGGATACAAGCATTATTATAATTTTGCTGTTGCCGCCTATCGCAACCAGCGCCACTATTACGGCAACAGCCGAAACGACGCTTAAAAAAACGGAAAGAATTTGAAGCTGTGAAAGTACCCTTCTTTTGTCTATTTCGTCATAGTCGTACTTGGAATAGCGTAAAACAAGCCCGTCCAACAATCCGAAATGAATTACCCCGACATACCCGACGTACAAAACGTAAATCTGCCAGTAGGCATACTGAAACTCGTCGATAAACTTCGGTACTATCAAAGTAAGCACAAAGCTTACCGCTAAGGATAATATTTGCGCCGCAATAGATAAGATTACGTTTAACGTAAATTTTTTTGTGGTAATTGTTTTAGGCATTTAATTTTAACAAATATCGGGATCGTTCATAATTTCGGAAAAGACATCCCATTTTACATTATCGAAATTGTTACTGTAAAAATATATTTTCCGTTTAAGGAGTTTGGCGGCGCCCTTATCCAATCCGGATAAACGCCGTTTTAAAATGACAAGATTTATATAAAAAATTCTCCAAAGTCGCCAGCGAAAGCTTCCGTAAAACTCTTTGTAATCTATTACGCGGTTCGTATAATGCACAATATTACTTTTAAGCTTTTTTGTGTTGTCGTCGCTGCGGTTTATGCTTTGACCTACCTTATGATATATCCGTGAAGTTAAATCAACGCCGACCCGAAGTTTCTTTTTTTTCAGTCTGTAACAAAAATTGTAATCTTCTTCGCCGTGAAAAAATTTTTCGGTAAGCAGTCCGTTCCCGTTTATATAATTGCAGTCGACCATAAGCGCACAACCCGTGACAAACTGCGCTTTTATATACTTTATATTCTTTTTCTCTAATTTGTCTATTTTCTTCTGAGAAAAATATTTTCTGTCGCCGTACCATTTAAAATTGCCGCCTGCGTTCCACAGTACGCTTCTGTCGTAATTATAGCGTATATCGCAGGTTAACGCCGTTGGCTTATAACGCCCCATAGCTTCAAGCATATTCTTTATACTGTTTTCGGGTACTACGGTATCGTTATTAAGTAAAAGAAGGTATTTATAGTCTTTACCGATTTTTTCCGCCACTCTGTTATTGCCGACTGCAAACCCCAGATTTTTTTCCGATTTTATCAAAACTAATTCTGTTTTTTCCGTTTTACCGTCGGTAAAACCGGTTAAAGAACAAATTGAAAAGCGCCAGTCGCTTTTATTGAGATAAGATTCGAGTTCGCTTAACTGTTCGGGCTTCGACGCGTTATCCAAAATGTAAATATCGCATAAGTATTTAGATACAGATAAAGAATCAAGACATTCTATCGTGTCCTGCGAGCCGTTCCAGTTTAGCATTATTATCGCTAACTCTTTTTGCATCGGATTTCCTCCGTATAAGTTGAAAGTATGTTTCAAAAGCAAATAAAAACATAATGGGCAGTACTACACCCGAAACCGTATAAAAATTACAAAAAAACGAAAATAAAAGCGACGAAAGCAGATAGCTTAGCGTTAATTTATACATTCCTTTCAGCTTAAACATAACAAAAATTATATAAATTAACGCGAAAAGAACTATTATATATAAAATTCCACCCCAGCCCAGACAATATACGACTTCGCCGAACAGTCCAGATACATTGGTAACCCTGTCTTGCCCGCAAGCAAAATCCGGTCCGAAAATCGAGTTAACGTAATTTTTATCGCCTGACAACGCTTTTACTATGTTGATTATAACGGTAAACGGAATATTACTATCGCTTGCGTTAGGATGAGTAAAGCAATGATTATTTGCTATAATGGGCGACATCAGATAATAAAAGAAATGCTCTATCGAAAAAGCGAGATTCGAAGAATTATCCGCTCCGCTTGAAGTGAACGAAGGTATAACCGCATATACGACTATAAAAACACCCAACCCCGCCAAACCGATTACCGCAATATACTTTAATATCCGTTTGACGTTGCTGTCTTTTCTTATAAGCATATACATCATTATATAAACAAAATTTATTAAAATTCCGTATTTGCCGCCATACAGAAAAGCCATAAAAAACGTTAACGCTATTAAACAAAAACTTATAATCTTGCTTTTTATGCTTTTTGAATAGCTCCATAAAAGCGGAGCAATAAGAAACGCAAGCTGACTTAAATGCGCAAAAATTCCGCTTGCTTTTCCTTTTAAATTGCCGAAGCCGTATGCGTTTATATCCCTTAACAAAGAAATGAAATAAGCGGCCAAGCCTATTAAGAAAATAATTATTACAAATTTGTAATTTATGCGTTTTTCAATATCGAATTTCGGTTTTACCGCAACGCGGCACTTAGGAGCATACCAGAAATAACCGAATAAACACGCAACGGCAAACACTACGGCTATAAATCCCAGCAAAACCAGAATAGAAAAATCCGAAACCTTGTAATAACCGTAAATGTCGCTGATAATAAGATTGTTTAAATCAATCATTAATAAAAACGTCAAAGCCACTACGGTAAACGGAGTTAAAAATGTTTTATATATTTTTTTATCGACATAAACCATAAAGATTACGGCTAAATTCAATATTATTAACATTCCGATCCTTTAATTGCAAATTTCGGTATAAATGTTTTCCATCAAATCTACGTTGCTTTCCCAATCGTAAAGCTGTTTTACCCTATTTACCGCGGCTTGAGACATGTTGTCCCTAAGCGCTTTGTCCGTGAGCAGCTTATACATATTATCGGCTATCGCGTCGATATCGCCTTTGGGGGCTATCAGTCCCGTTACGCCGTCCTGCACCACTTCGGCAAAGCCGTCGGCATCGCTCACCTGCACGGGGATACCGCACGCCATAGCCTCCACTGCCGCCACACCGAACGACTCGCTGTTGCTGTTGCTGTTACCGACGGTAAACCTGTTGTAAATTTCGGGCAACAGATTATTGTCCACATATCCGCACAGCGTTATTTTGTCTTGCATGCCGTTTTCGTTTATAAGAGACTGAAGCTCGTCCTTCAATTCTCCCTTGCCGTAAATTTCATAATACAACTTATCCGCCAAATCGGCTTTTCCTTCGTCAATTAATCTTTTATTGAGTTTTATAAAAGCATTGACCGTATCGGCAATTCCGTATTTGGGCGAAAGAGTTTTAACCGTCCCGAAAATTATTTTATCCTTCGGCTTAAACCCCGACACGGGTTTAAATTTTTCCGTATCAACGCCGAACGGCGTTATCTTGTAATCCCTTTTGACAAGTTTTTCAGCTTGCTTCGCCATGCATTTGCTGGTCGACGCGGCGTAATCGTAATAATTCAAGTTCTTTTTTATTAAATTCATTTTAAAAGAACTTTGATAAGGAAATTCGTAAACGTCGCTTCCCCAGATGTTTAACAGCGCGCTTTTAAGCTTTGCCCTGCGCCCCAACGTGCCGTAGCCGCTTGCATAATGCACGTTTACTACGTCGAATTTTTCACGTTTTACTATTTTTTTTAATTGGGACGCATTCAAATAATAACCAAAAGGAGCGCCGTATTTTAACGCAACAATACGCACAGATTTTTCATACAGACCTATATTGTCGTCAACGTCGTTAGCGCATGAAATAACGGTTACGTCGTGATTGCGTTTTGCCATAGCGTTAGCCCAACGCACTATATGAATACTTTTCGCGGCTGAAATAAACGCAATTTTCATTAATTAAAATCTTCCTGTAAAGTCCAAAGTGGAGCATTTTTTAAGCGGCAATTTGACGGGCGCGCCTTCCGCCGCGGACTTATAGACCGCCAAAACCAATTCAAGCGCGTTACGCCCCGCAACCGCGTCGACATAGGGTTTTCCGTCGTGTTCAATTGCGGCAACCATATCCGCAAACAAACTTGTATGCCCGTTGCCGTATACGTTGACAGTTTGTTCGAATAAACCTTTGTTGTCATTATCTGCCGCAGTTTCATCCGCAAAATCCCACACGTCGATTGCGTTTGTGGATTTACCGCCCAATTTTACCGTTCCGCTTTCACCGAATAAATAAAGCGTTTCCTCTAAATTTTTAGGGTAGACGTTGGTCGTCCCCTCTATCGTTCCTATTGCGCCGTTTTTAAATTTTACAACCGCCATACCTATATCTTCACATTCGAGATAATTATGAAATTGCTGTTTTGTGACGCCGTATACTTCCTCTATTTCGTCGCCCATCATCCAACGCAGAAGGTCTATACCGTGAATACACTGGTTCATAAGCGCGCCGCCGTCCTGCGCCCAGGTTCCGCGCCATTTAGCCTGGTCGTAATAATCTCTGTTTCTGTTCCAGCGCACGTGAACGGAGCCGTGCGACATTTTACCGAAGCGCCCCTTTTCAAGCGCCTGTCTTGTTTGCTGTACTGCGATATTGAATCTGTTTTGATGGCAGGCGGAAACCTTAACTTTGTTCTTTTCCGCAAGAGCGATAATTTTATCCGCGTCGGAAAGACTCATTGCCATGGGTTTTTCTATGATAACGTTTATACCGTGTTCTATACAGTACAACGCGATTTCGGCATGCTTTCCGCTTTCGGTAGCGATGCTTATAAGCTGCAACCCTAAATTTTCGGCAATCAGTTTTTTGTAATCGGTATAGCGTAAAATGCTTTTATCGTTTTCCAGTCCGTGCTTTGCCAAAACTTCTTCCATGCGTTCCGGAATCACGTCGCAGACGGCGACGATTTCAAGATTGTTCGCCACCGCCGCCTTAATATGGTTAGTCGATATTCTTCCGCAGCCGATTAAAGCGTATTTCATAAATTAAAGCACCTCTATATTGTCGCGCTTGGCAATGTTTTTCATAACGTTTTTGGTGTCGAAAACCGCTTTGGCGTTATTTGCTACCAAATTGTAATCTACCTGCTTGGTATGTCCCGCCGTAACAATTACCGCGTCGTATTTTTTTATGACCTCCGCCGTAATGCCGGAAATGCTGTTATAAGTTTTTCCGTGATAACGGTAAGAGCTTACATAGGGGTCGAAGTAGTCGACCGCGCAACCCTCTGCGTCCATCAGTTCGCGTACGGCAAGCGCGGGGCTTTCACGATAGTCGTCGATATCGTTTTTATAAGCCACGCCGAGCTGCAGTATCTTAGCTCCGTTAAGAGATTTTTTATGCTTATTAAGCAAATCTCCCAAACGGCTTACGGTGTATTCGGGCATTTTGTCGTTAATCATCATAGACGACTCTATCATCGAAGTATGGAAACCGTACTCACGCGCCTTCCATGACAGATAATACGGGTCAAGCGGAATGCAGTGTCCGCCCAGTCCCGGACCGGGATAAAACGCCTGAAAGCCGTAGGGCTTTGTTTTAGCCGCGTCGATAACTTCCCAAATGCTTATGCCCATTTTATGGCAAAGCTGGGCAAGCTCGTTTACAAGTCCGATATTGATATTACGGTAAGTATTTTCAAGAATTTTTTCCATCTCCGCAACCGCGGGGGAAGAAACCTCGTGAATATCGCCCTGAAGAACCGCCCTGTACATAGCGGCAATAACCTCGGTTGCGTCCTTACCGATTGCGCCTACTACCTTAGGCGTGTTTTTTGTTTTATAAATGAGATTGCCGGGGTCGACACGCTCGGGACTGAAACCGAGATAGAAATCTTCGCCGCATTTCAGACCGCTTCCCTCTTCGAGAATGGGTTTTAACAATTCTTCGGTTGTGCCGGGATAGGTCGTCGATTCCAACACTACCATCGTATTTTTCTTTAAATATTTTGAAACCGCAACCGCACTGTCGCGGACGTAGCTTATATCCGGCTGCTGATGCGCGTCAAGCGGCGTGGGCACGCATATGGCGATAAAGTCTACGTCTTTGATAAACGAAAAATCGGAAGTTGCAGACAGCATACCGCTTTTGACTATTTGCGAAAGCTCGCTATCGACGACGTCGCCTATATAATTGTGACCTTCGTTTACCATTTTCACCTTAGCTTCCTGAACGTCGAAGCCAATTGTTTTAAAGCCCGCTTTTGCCTTTTCCACGGCAAGCGGAAGCCCGACGTAGCCCAAACCGCAAACGCCTACCACGACAGATTTGTCGGCAATTTTTTTCAATAAAAGTTCTTTCATATTCATAAATTTATCTCCTGAACCGTATCTCCGATTTTTTTATATTTTTTACCGCACTTGCAAACGGCATTATTATCAAAGAAATCAAGCTTTTCTCCGCAAACGCAGACGAACCCTTTCACCCTTGCGGGATTGCCCGTGACCAACGCGTAATCCGGAACGTCCCTGGTAACAACGCTTCCGGCGCCGATAAGCGCATATTTGCCGACGGTATGTCCGCAAATTACAGTAGCATTCGCCCCGACGCTACTGCCCTTTTTCAAAAGCGTTTTACGGTACTCGTTCTTTCTGTTTACGTGGCTGCGCGGATTTATTACGTTAGTAAATACGCAGCTCGGACCCAGGAACACGTCGTCCTCGCATTCTACACCCGTATAAACCGAAACGTTATTCTGAATTTTAACGTTATTACCCAACGTAACCTGCGGAGAAATAACGACGTTCTGTCCTATATTGCAATTATTGCCTATTTTACAACCGCTCATGATATGGCTGAAATGCCAGATTTTTGTGCCGGCGCCGATTTCGCACGGCAAATCGACGTAACTCGATTGATGTATAAACACGTCGTCCATTTAAATTAAATCTCCAAAAGCGATTTCGCGATATATTCGACCTCTTCCGCCGTTAAATACGGATGCATGGGTATGCTTAAAACCGTATCGGACAGCTTTGAAGAAACCTGCAATTTCCCGCTTCTGTCGGGTAAGTCCGAAAAAGCGGTTTGCTTGTGCATAGGTTTAGGATAATATACCATTGTGGGAACATTTTTCTTTTTCAAGCTTTCCTGTATATGCGTACGTTCTTCCCCGCTGTTCAAAATAAGAGTATATTGCGCCCAGCTGCTGCCGAACTTTTCGGGTATAAGCGGAGTTACAAATTTGCCGCTAAGAAGCTGAGTATAGCGTTTTGCGATATCGTTTCTTGCGGCATACTCGTATTTTTCAAACGCGTCCAGTTTTTCAAGCAATACAGCCGCCTGAACCGTATCCAAACGTGAATTGTAACCTATACGCACGTTATCGTATTTGAAGGCGCCTTTTCCGTGAACCGCAAGCGAACACATTAAATCGTAATAATCTTTATTATCCGTAAATATAGCGCCGCCGTCGCCGTAGCAACCCAAAGGCTTTGCGGGGAAAAACGAGGTTGTGGAAATATCACCGAAAGAACATACTTTTTTTTCGCCGATACTTCCGCCGAAGCCCTGCGCGCCGTCCTCTATAACAGGCAGGCCGTATTTGTCCGCAACCTTTCTTATTTTTATATAATTTGCGGGCAAGCCGAATAAATCTACCGCAATTATTGCTTTGGGGGTCAATTTCCCGTCCGAAATTGTCTCTTTTATCGCTTCTTCGAGCTTGTCCGCGTCGAGGTTGAAGGTTCTCTCCTCTACGTCTACGAAGACGCACGTCGCGCCCTCCAGAGCAGGAGTTTCCGCACTGGCGAAAAACGTAAAGTCCGGTACAAAAACCGCGTCGCCGCGCCCCACGTTAAAACAGCGCAATGCAAGCGTGAGCGCGTCTGTGCCGTTTGCACAAGTCAGACAATACTCCGTTCCGCAATATTTTGCAAGTTTAGCGGAAAGCTCGCCCACTTCTTCTCCGCCGATAAAATTGGCTTTTGACAAAACCTTTTCTATACGGCTGTCGATTTTATCTTTAAGCGCCAGATACTGTTTTTGCAAATCGATGAATTGCATTTAATAGTGCTCCTTGTTATGAGATATAGCGTAATTTATAACTTCTTCAAGTTTATCGGTTAAAACGGAATAATCGTAATTTTTTGCCGCGGCAGCTGCATTTGCGCACATTTGCAAATAATCTTCACGCCCCATGCCGTACACCGTTAAAACGCCTTGGGCGATGGTTTCGGGACGCTGGTCCCTCAAAGATATGCCGCAGTTGTATTTTTCAATCAAATCGTAGTTTACGCTTGTGGTGGATAAAACAGGCTTGCCGGCGTTCATATAATCAAACAATTTGTTCCAGCTTACTCCGTAGTCGGAAATCCTTGTCTGTTTAACGCTGATAATATTCAATCCCGCTTTCGAGCATATAAAAGGAATATACTTTTTATCAACCTTGCCTTTGAATTTTACGTTGTCCAAATTATTGGTTTTACAGTATTCTTCCAGTTCGCCCCGTTTATCGCCGTCGCCGTAAATCAAAAACGATATATCCGGCTTATCCTTTAAAAGCTCTGCGGCCTTGACTATCAAATCTACGTAATTAACCGTCCTTACAGAGCCTGCGTATATAACTTTAAAGCTTGCGTCGTTTAAGTCGGCATCGTCGAGAGTAAATTCTTTTCTCTGCGTTTTCTGCAAAGCGACGTCAAGTCCGTTATTTATATAAAAAATTTTGTTTAGGTCGACTTTGTTGTCCCAATTTTTTTCTTTTATATAATTTTTACCGCCTTCCATAGAAAAAATAACGGCGTCAGACAGACGGTACATTCTTTTTTCCTGCGAATAAAGATACTTTATTACCGGGTTTTTATCGGATAAATTTTTATACTCGACAATGGACAAAGGCCATAAATCCCTAATTTCGGAAACGAACGGAATTTTAAATTTTTTTGCAAACGAAAGGATACCTTTGTAATTAACGCAATTACAGTCGGCGACGATTACGTCGGGTTTATCGAATTTTTTCATAACGCGTTTAAAACGCTTCTGGAACTGCAATAAATTTAAGATACGTTTTACGCCGCTGCCCAAATAACCGGAGCATTTGATATGAACGTACTTCAAACCGTCGTATTCTCGCTCGACGTATCTTTCCTTAGTTTCTATCAAATTTATATCCGTATTATGAACGGTACTTGCCGTAATCAATAAAACGTCATAACCGCGTTCCTGCAAAATCGACGCATATTTTAAAGTCTTAACGCGGATTTCCAGATGCGGCGGCATTGCGTAATGCGAAACAAGCCAAACTTTTTTCATCGGTTAAACCACTTTGATTTTTATTTTTTTTGCCGCCTTTTTACAAGCCGCAACAGCACTTTCGGGAGAGTTGCTTTGCGCAACCACAAACCCTATCCTGTCGGAAGACGATAAAATTTCGCCGCAAGCGTCGCCTTCCTTTTTAAAAAAGCCTATTTCCGTTACTCCCGCGACTTTATACGCTTTTTCCGTTCCGGAAATTTTTGCAATTTTACCCGAATCCGCAGTCAAAAAGACAACGGCGCTCGCTTTTTGCAATTTAGCATTTAAATCCAAAGGAAGATTCAGCGCGTAGCGTATTGTCTGCTCGGTCATGTTTATGCCCGTAGACAGCGGAACAAGATGCGAGGTTATACAGTCGCCGCCCATTCGCGCGCCCATTTCGACCATTTTTGGTCCGTCACGGGTTATTATCATTTCAAGATGCGCCGGACCGTCTGACAGTCCGACAGCTTCACACGCCGCCTGCGCGACGGTTTTGATTTTCGTACAGACGTCTTGCCCGAGAAGCGTCGGCTGCGAATGCCCCAATTCCACAAAATGGGGGGCGCCGGTTGTTATTTTATCGGTTATCTGCAGCACGTGCGCGACTTTATTTTCGACAAATACTTCGACTGAAACCTCGGGTCCCCGCATATATTCTTCAACCAATATTTTACCGCTGCGCGACGACCCTGCAACATATTCGTAATTCGAAGCGGCACAATCTTCCGCGCTTTGGCAAAGCAAAACTCCGCGGCTACCCGAGTTATCAGCAGGCTTTAAAATACAGGGGAAACCCACTTCCTTTACCGCTTGCGCCAATTCTTCGAAACAGGACACCTCGCGATATTTCGGCGAAGGCACGCTATTGCTTTCAAAGCGGCGTATCATTTCGATTTTATCGGTACAGTTTAACGCACATTCCTCCGATATGCCCGCAAGTTTGTTTTCCTTGCAGACGTAGGCTATTGTGCGCATAGGCATGTCCGTAGCCATAGTCATAATGCCGTCGGCGGCAAATTCTTTTACGGCTTTGTTCACACCGTCTTTATCAAGCGTACTGCAATTAAAATATTTATCGGCGTATTGAATACCGACTGCGTTAGGATTATAATCTACAACGCCGACTGTAAGTCCCATTTCTTTCGCTTTCTTAATTGCGGGAACCTGTAAAATGCTTGCCCCGACTATTAGTAACTTTTTATTAGCAATTCCAACCAATCTATTATCGTCTACAAAAACATTATCTCTTCGCAAGACAACCATTACTGTCTTAAAAAAAACTTTTATATCCATAAAAAAAGATAAATGTTTGTAATAATAGTTATCATTTCTGACTTTTTCATAGCCGTCAACACTGTTACGGAAGTATGCTTGACTATAACCGGTTATTCCGGGTCTAAGCTTTAAAAAATCCGTTTCGTCATTATGATACTTTTCAAGCCAATCCACGGGATCTGGTCTCGGACCTATAAAGCTCATTTGGAATTTCAAAATATTGAAAATTTGCGGCAATTCGTCTATGGAAGTCTTTCTTAAAAATTTGCCGACTTTCGTAACCCTGTCGTCGTCGTCCGAATTATATGTCGAACCGTCGTTTAAGCGGATATCGGGAGCGTTAACCTTCATAGTGCGGAATTTGACCATTTTAAAAGGTTTGCCGTTTCTGCCTATTCTTTTGCCGCAATAAAACACAGGTCCTTTATCGTCCGCTTTAATGGCGATGGCTACAGGTATGCAAAGCAACAGTATAAACGGCAGCGCAGTCAAAGCCAGGAAAAAATCGAAAAGCGGCTTAAAAAAATGTTTATACATTCCGTATTCCTTTTACTATATCGCAATAATTTTGAATAACGTACTCCGCTTCTTCGTCGGTAAGGCAAGTATGCAGAGGTAAGGTTATTTCGTTTGCGAAATAAGCGTACGCGTTGGGATAATCTTTAATATCGAAGCCGAGCTGCTTATAAGCCGTATGCATGGGCAAAGGCTTATAATGCACGTTGCAGGCGATACCGCGTTCCGCCATTTTGATAATGATTTCGTTGCGCTGTTCCGATGTAATTCCCGGCACGCGCGTTATATACAGATGCCCCGACGAAGAATAATCTTCACCGTAATGAGTCAAAACTTCTATACCGAGCAGTTTAAACGCTTTGTCATAGGCATTTATAAGCTCTTTCCTGCGTTTCAACATTTCGGGATAACGCTTCATTTGCGCAAGTCCCATTGCCGCGGCGACGTCGGTCATATTGCACTTGTACCAAGTCCCGACAACGTCATACTCCCACGCGCCGAGCAACGTTTTTGCAAGCGCGTCTTTCGATTGTCCGTGAAGCGACAATAACTGCAATCTGTGATATATATCGTTGTTGTCGAAACCGTTTAAATCACGCCAGGTAAGCGCACCGCCCTCCGCGGTGGTAAAGTTTTTAACCGCGTGGAATGAAAATGCGGAAAAATCGGCAATGCTTCCCGCTTTTTTGCCGTGACGCTCCGCACCGAACGCGTGCGCCGTATCGGCCAGCACCACAATCCGCCCGAATGCTTTTTGTATATCGTTGGAAGCATTGAACAAATTTTTTCTTTTGTTGACTATCGAAAATATTTTATCGTAATCGCACGGAATACCCGCAAGGTCTACCGGAATAACGGCTTTGGTTTTCTCGGTTATAGCACCTTCAAGCATGTCGTAATCCATTTCCAAGCTGTCGGGCTTGGTATCGACCAAAACGACCTTCGCGCCGACATGGCAAATTACCGAAGCGGACGCGGTGTAAGTGTATGCGGAAGTTATTACCTCGTCGCCCTCGCCGATACCCAACAAGCGTAACGCCATCTCCGCGCACGCCGTCTGGGAATTGAGGCACACGGCGCGGTTTACACCGCAAAAGTCCGCGACTTGCCTTTCAAGTTCCTTGGTTTTCGGTCCTGTAGTAATCCACCCCGAACGCAAAGCGTCGGAAACTTCCTTTATTTCAAGCTCGGTAATATCCGGCGGTGAAAATTTAATGTTCATCTTTAGAAATAAGCCCCATAAAGCCGATAGGCATAATTTTACATTATTACCATTTTATTATACAACAACGGAAAAGCAAATGCAATAAAATTATTTCAATATATAGAATAATGTTCCAAAGAATTGAAATAAGCCTACCGCCGTTTTCCGACCGCATTATCAGTATGCCGCTTTTTTAATAAAAAAAGCGCGGCGGGCGGAATGACGCTATCTCCTTTCGAATTTTTGTGTTAAACCGTTCCGCGCCGCCCTGTGCGCTATGGTGTTATTATAGCACCGGCGGGCGCCATTGCCGCCCCCATATTATTTACGTCGGTCACACCGTAATCGCATACTCTGCCCATTGTCGCGCTTGCTATTTTAACACCGTCGCCCGAGGACGAGACCAGGCACCCGCCTGCGCCTGTGACCGTCCACTGCGCCTGCGGCGGACGCGTACAGCCCAGTTCGAGCGGATATCTGTACTGCCTTTCCGCGGAGGCAAAGTGACTCCCCGTCGCGGCGACGGCTCTCTTTACGTACCCTGCGTTTACCATCATCGCCGCAAGCATGATACTTTCGCTCATGGTCGAACATGCCGAATAGACGCCGAGAAACGGGAAATTATAATCCCTTGCGGCAAAGCTTGCGGAAATTATCTGATTGAGCAAATCGCCGGAAAGCATTACGTCGATATCCTTTTCCTCTAACCCTCCCTTTTCGATAGTAAGAGAAATTGCGTTGGTAAGCATTTTGCACTCCGCCTTTTCGAAAGTGCTTTCACTGTACATATCGTCGTCGAGGGTTACGTCCGCGTATTCGCCTATTATCCCTTCCTTTTCCTTAGACCCGCATATTGCCGCAAACGAAACTATGCGCGGCGAGTTTTTAAAAAAAACAGTATTGCCTTTTTTCATCATATAAAAAAGTAGACCAAACCTACAAGAACGCCCGAAAACACCCCGAACACTATAATCGCGCCCGCGACGGTAAACATTTTCGCCGCCATGCCGTAAATCCACCCCTCCGTTTTAAATTCTATTGCAGGCGAAGTGACGCTGTTGGCAAACCCCGTAATAGGCACTATAGAGCCTGCGCCTGCGTGTCTACCTATTCTGTCGTACACGCCGAGCCCCGTAAGAAAGCAACCTATAAAAATGAGAATTACGGAAGTAGTACCCGCCAGCTCGTCGCCGGTCAGCCCCGCGTATTCCAGCATAAACCTTATGAACTGTCCTATGCAGCATATAAGCCCGCCTACGCCGAAAGCCGAAAGACAGTTTTTAAAGTGCTGTGTCGGCGGATCCTGCGTTTTAACGTAATTGAGATAATTTTCGTTATTGTTTTCCTTCGTCTTGCCTGTCATTTTTCATTCCTCCGGTTTTGCCCGTCTTTATAAAGCTTTCGCGCTCGTCGCGGCGTGAAAGGTCGAATTCCCGCCTCATTGCCTGTACGCCCTGTCGTTGAAATACAAAGTCACTTTTTCGGGCATAACGTGCGACATTATTCTGTAAGCCGAATTTTTAAAACCGCACGCCTTGACTACGGGCGGCTTGTCCGAAATAAGAACCGCGTATATATCCTCCGCAACCTCGGCGGGAGACATGCCCTTTTGCTCCATATCCGCAAGCGCGGCGACCGCCCTGTTCAGATTGGACGCATAGGATTTATTTTCGTCGTCGCTATACACTTTGCGCTTGAAAGTGAAACCCGTCGCCGTACCGCCCGGAAGAAACGCGGTTACTTTTATGTTGTAAGGCTTCAACTCGCAATAAGCTTCGCGCACAAGCATTTCGAGCGCGGCTTTGGAGGCGGAATAAAACGCGTCGAACATAATAGGAACGTCGCCCCCGATAGAGCCGACAAGAACTATTCTTCCGCCCCTGTCCTTCATGAACGGAATAGCCGCCTGCATTGCTTTGAGCGCGCCGAAAAAGTTTACGTCGAAAAGGTAGCGGTAATCGCTTTCCTTTGCGTACTCTATGGGCGCCGCCATAGAAAAACCCGCGCAATATACAAGGACGTCTATCCCGTACTTTTTGCCCACTGTGGATATGGCGTCCGTAAAGGTGCTGCCCGCAACGACGTCCGCTATTACGCTTTTGACCTTAGCGCTTTTACAGGGAGTGCGCGAAACGTTAATTACGTTCCAACCGCGGTTGGCAAGCCTTAAACATGTTTCACAGCCTATGCCGGAACTGCCGCCTACGACAACCGCCGTCGATTTGTATTTTTTTTCCATACAACTATGTTGCGGAAATTCGTTTAAATTATACGCGGTTTAACCGAAAGCGAGGTCGAGAATCATCATCAACGCAAATCCGGCTATAATACCCGCCGTCGCGCGTATCTTGCCCGAGGAAAAGGATTCGGGAATAAGCTCCGACGCGACAACCGCAACCATGGCGCCCGCGGAAAACGAAAGCGCCCACGGAAGAATACCCGTCACAAACGTAACCGCAAGCGCGCCCGTAACGCCCGCGACTATTTCCACCGCGCCCGAAAGCTGACCTATAAAAAAGGATTTAGCCCTGCTCATGCCGTTTGCCCTTAACGGAAAGGCGACGCACATACCTTCGGGGAAGTTCTGGATTCCTATTCCGACGGCAAGCATAACAGCCGCAACCGCCTCCACGCTTCCGCCAGACGACAGGGCGCCGAACGCCACGCCCACGGCAAGCCCTTCGGGAATATTGTGCATTGTCACGGCGACGCACATGACGGCGCAACTGCGCTTATTTGCATTGCCCGAAAACAAATTAAGCTTCCCAGAAACAATGTCTGTGACGATTATAAGCAGTCCGCCGAGCACGAAACCGCAGGTAAGTACAAGATATGAAAATTCACCCGACATTTCGATGGCGGGCAAAAGTAACGAAAAAAAAGTAGACGCAAGCATTATGCCCGCCGCGCTGCTCATCATAAGCGCAAACGTGCCGGTGCCTACCTTTTTGCAAAAGACGACCAAAAGCGCGCCCGCCGCCGTCAACGCCCATGTGAACGTTGTAGCAATCAGAGCCTGCAACCAGCCGTCAAGATTGTAAAATGCTTCCACAAAATTTTATCTCCGAGTAAAAATACAGTTATTATATCCTATGCGCATAGAAAAAAGCGGCGTGAAGTTTCACGCCGCTTAAAGCATAACAAATTCAAATGCTTTTAACGTTTAAGTTTTTGTAAGTCGTAAATTTTACGGTATAACCGTTTGTCTCGACGGGTTCGCTTTCGTACACCAATGTGAAATCGGGATTTAAGTCCAGATTTTCAAAGAACGCGTCCGCACCGCCCACGGCGTCTACCTTTGTCACCAGCACCTCGTCGCAGTAAGGCAAAAGCGTTTTGTACATCATGGCTCCGCCTATAACGTACACTCCGTCATTATCGTATTTTTTTATTTCGGAAAAAAGCTCCTCCAAAGAACGGACGATAATACAGTCGCCGCGCTCCTCTCCGTCGGGGTAAAGAACGATATTGGTGCGGTTTTTCAACGGATTGCCGCCGGGGAAAGATTTTAAAGTATTCGACCCCATAACGACCACGTTGCCGGTGGTGGTTTCCCTGAAAAATTTCATGTCCGCGGGTATGGAAAACATTAATCCGTTGCTTTTACCTATACCCCAGTTTTTATCCGCATGTAAAATAGCTTTCATTTAAATCACTCCGCCACAGGTATAACGTATTTTTTTTCGTTGTATTTATAATCTGCAAGCTTGAAGCTGTCCACAGTAAAGTCGTAAAAGTTTTTGACGTCTTTATCCACTTCTATCTTCGGCGCGGCGTAACGCGGCATATCTATTATCTCTTTGACTATCGGGACGTGTCTGTCGTAAATATGCGCGTCCGCGATTACATGCACAAGCTCGCCCGCTTTCAGACCCGAAACCTGCGCAAACATTATCAAAAGCACGGCGTACTGGACTACGTTCCAGTTATTTGCCGTAAGCATGTCGTTCGAGCGCTGGTTTAAAATGCCGTTTAACGTATCTCCGCTGACGTTGAAGGTCATGGAATAGGCGCAGGGATAAAGGTTCATTTCATGCAGGTCTTGAAAATTGTAAATATTTGTCATAATGCGACGGCTGGCGGGATTATTTTTCAAGTCGTACAGCACCCTGTCGACCTGGTCGAATTCCCCTTCCTTATACTTGTGCTTTACGCCAAGCTGATAGCCGTACGCCTTGCCAATACTGCCGTTTTCGTCCGCCCACTGGTCCCAGATTTTCGAATTTAAATCCCTTGTATTATTGCTCTTTTTCTGCCATATCCATAAAAGCTCGTCTATGCAGGATTTGAAAAAAGTGCGCCTTATAGTAAGAATGGGAAACTCTTTCCGTAAATCGTACCTGTTGACTATACCGAATTTTTTCACGGTATGGGCGTCCGTACCGTCGCTCCACTTGGGGCGAACATTCAAATCCGTGTCCCATACTCCGTTTTCCATAATGTCGCGCATATTCGATATAAATATGTCGTCTGCTCTGCTCATAGTAATCTCCGTGCTTAATATTTTAACACCCGACCGAAAATTAGTCAACCTTTGTAAGGAAACAAAAAAAACGGTAAATTTATCGATTTTCAACAATTTGTTTAAATTGACGGATAGAAAAGCTTTTTGTCAATTGTTTTTCGGGTAAACCTCTCTTGATTTTTTGTATTGTAATCTTTTTGGGAAAGCCGTCGATATCCATACGTAAAAGTTTTAAAAATTTTGGTGGATTGTACGGGAAATTACGTCGTTCTGCTGCTCGCGCGTGAGCTTGTTGAAATTAACCGCATAGCCGGAAACCCTTATCGTAAGCTGCGGATATTTTTCGGGGTGCGCCTGCGCGTCCAGAAGCGTGTCGCGGCTGAAAACGTTTACGTTGAGATGATGACCGCCGTCGGTGACGTACCCGTCCAGCATGTGGACAAGGTTATTTACGCGCTCTGCACTCTCTTTACCGAGCGAGGCCGGCGTAATGGAAAACGTATTGGAAATTCCGTCGCGCGCGTATTCATACGGAAGCTTTGCAACCGACTCCAAGGAAGCCAAAGCGCCGTTGTTATCCCTGCCGTGCATGGGATTTGCCCCGGGCGCGAGCGGCTCTCCCGCCCTTCTGCCGTCGGGGGTATTGCCCGTATTTTTACCGTAAACGACGTTGCTTGTAATCGTAAGCACGGACGTTGTCGGCACGCTTTCACGGTAGGTGTAGTTACTTTTTACCTTACCCATAAAGGTTTTCAAAAGCCAAACCGCAAGCTCGTCCACCCGGTCGTCGTTGTTGCCGTACTTGGGATAGTCACCCTCGATTTTGAAATCGGTAACAATACCCTCCCCGTTGCGTACGGGGTAAACTTTTGCGTATTTGATTGCCGAAAGAGAGTCCGCCGCGCAAGAAAGCCCCGCGATACCCGTAGCGAAAAATCTTCTGACCTCGGTGTCGTGCAAAGCCATTTCAAGCGCTTCGTAGCTGTATTTGTCGTGCATATAATGGATAAGATTCAATACGTTGACGTAAAGTCTCGCCAGCCAGTCCATCATCTGCTCGTACTTTTCTTTCACCTCTTCGAAATCAAGCGCGCCGTCGCCTGTAACGGGAGAAAATTCCGGAGACACCTGCAAAGCCTTGCCCGTGGTTTTATCCTTTATAAGCTCGTCCTTGCCGCCGTTGATAGCGTAAAGAAGACACTTTGCAAGATTGGCGCGCGCGCCGAAAAACTGCATGTCCTTACCCACGCGCATACAGCTTACGCAGCACGCTATACAATAATCGTCACCCATTTCGGGGCGCATCAAATCGTCGCTTTCATATTGGATTGCGGAAGTTTTTATTGAAGTCTGCGCACAGAATTTTTTAAACGCTTCGGGCAGATTTACCGACCACAAAACCGTAAGGTTGGGTTCGGGCGCGGGTCCGAGATTTTCAAGCGTGTGCAAAATTCTGAAAGAAGATTTTGTTACGAGAGTTCTGCCGTCCACGCCCATACCGCCGATAGATTCCGTAACCCAGGTCGGGTCGCCGGAGAACAGCTCGTTATATTCCTTGATGCGCATGAACTTTATAATTCTCAGCTTCATTACAAAATGGTCTATAAGCTCCTGCGCGCCCTCCTCGGTCAAAATTCCGCGCTCTATGTCGCGCTGGATATAAATATCGAGGAAGGTGGAATTTCTGCCTATTGACATTGCCGCGCCGTTTTGGTCTTTGACAGCCGCAAGGTAGCCGAAATAAAGCGCCTGAATAGCTTGCGCCGCCGTTTCCGCGGGCGATGAAATATCGCGGCCGTAAATTTCGGCAAGCTTTTTTAACGCTTTAAGCGCTTTAATCTGCTCTGACAGTTCTTCGCGGTTGCGTATCTTGTCCGGCGTCATATCGCCGTCGGTTAAAAGCTTGTCGCGCTCCTTACGCTCGATAAGGTAATCTACGCCGTACAAAGCAACGCGGCGGTAGTCGCCCACTATTCTTCCCCTGCCGTATGTGTCGGGAAGTCCCGTAAGGATATGTGCGCGGCGGGCGCGGCGCATTTCGGGCGTGTATGCGTCGTAAACGCCGTCGTTGTGAGACTTGCGGTAATGCGTAAATATGTTTTTGACTTCGGGGTCGATTTCGTAACCGTACATATTTAAAGCCTGTTCCGCCATTTTTATTCCGCCGAAAGGCTGCAACGCGCGTTTAAACGGCTTATCGGTCTGCAAGCCGACTATTTTTTCAAGCTTTTCGTCTATATATCCCGCCGCATGCGAAGTAAGCGTGGAAACCGTTGAAGTATCCGCGTCGAGAACGCCGCCCGCTTTTCTTTCCGCTTCGGACAGCTTTAAAATTTCTTCCCAAAGCTTTTTAGTCGCCGCGGTAGGCGGCGCAAGAAATTGCCCGTCACCCTCGTAAGGGGTATAATTAGACTGGATAAAGTCGCGTACGTTGACTTCTACGCTCCATTTGCCTTTTTTAAAACCTTCCCAAGCTTTACAATCCATAAGTTTACCTCGTCAAAATTAATTTCGCGTTGCGTATACGCTCCTCCGTAGGCGGAAGCGCACCTTTCAACTGATAGGGAATACCCTGTTTTTCGTACTTTATCTCACCCATTGAATGATAGGGTAAAATTTCTGTTTTTTCAACGTTTTTAAGCGTGTCAATAAATTCTTTAAGCCTTTTAAGATATTTATCGTCGTCGGTTATTCCGGCGGCAAGCACGTGCCGTATCCAAACGGGCTTGCCCGTTGCCGAAAGATACCGCGCAAAATCCAATACGTTTTTGTTGGAATGACCCGTAAGCTTTATATGCTCTTTCTCGTCGATATGTTTTATATCCAGCAAAACCAAATCGGTATATTTCAAAAGCCCGTCTATTTCCGCCGTGTTGTTTTTATCAAAAGTAATACCCGAAGTATCGAGCGCGGTGTGTATACCCCTTTGCTTCAACAGAGAAAAAAGCTCGGTTACGAATTCTGTCTGCATAAGCGGTTCTCCGCCGCTTACGGTAACGCCGCCGTCCGACATATAGCTTTTGTATTTTAAAGCGTTTTCAAACACCTCTTTGGGAGAAAACTGTTTTCCCGCGGAAAATTGCCATGTGTCGGGGTTGTGACAGTACAGGCAGCGCATGGGGCAACCCTGCATAAACACGACAAAACGTATACCCGGCCCGTCGACCGTGCCGAAGGATTCGAACGAATGAATGTAACCTTTCATAATTTTTCCGTAAAGAACAAAAAATGGGCGGTTTTAATAACCATGCCCAGACGAACGACAAACGTTACAGGAACGGCTTCCCTGCGGTTGGTCCGCAAAACTCGTCAGTTGCCGCCTGCCTTTAAGTTATTACCATTTTAACAGACGGATATGCCGATGTCAAATAAAAACACTAAATATTGTATTAATAATTTTTTATCAATTATATATGATGTGTTATGAGTTAACCCTTATCCGTCACCAAGTAACCCCCCCCCCAAGTGATAAGGCTGTCAGATCCTTCACTGCGTTCAGGATGACATAGCGTGCGTTAAGAATAATAGTGTATTTATGTCATTCTGTCCGAGGCTTACCGACGGTTTGCACACCGTATTGTCATTCTGAGCGTAAGCGAAGAATCTTTTCAAAATAACGCGCAAAGCGTAAGCGAAGAATCTTTTCAAAGTAATGCGCAAAGCGTAAGCGAAGAATCTAATGTTTCCCACTTGAAATATGGCTATGCCCGATAACGAAAAGCCCCGCGGCGAAACGCCGCGGGGAAAAGTATTTAACTTTTGCGTTATTGTAATTTGTTAAACTTTTATGGCATTTACGCCTTGGGTACACAGGACATAGATCCTACTTTATGTTCATTTCCATCAAAAACCAAAGTATAAGTACCCGCTTCCAATGTTATCACAACTGTCTTGTTCGCATAAGCTGCTGCATGATATTCTCCCGCGGCTTGCGTATAAGTGTTGGGATCTTTTGTATATGTAGGAGAACCTTCACCGTAAGGCACACCGTCCTTTTTAAGTTCGAATTTTCTACCTGCGCTTGAACTGTAATATACAAGAGTCAATTCACTGTTTTCGGTAACCGTAACCGTAAGAGTCGTACCCTTAATTGACAAGCCACTTTCGGTCGCAGTTTTTTTCCACTTTGCAGTACCCGGAGTTGTAACTGTTAACCATGTTGTACCGAAATTTAAACCTTTTGTTAATGCAGCGCCGTTCGCATAATCGCCCGTTCCCGCTAATTTAGCAAAATTTACTTCGGTCACCGCGGCATTTTCATCTTTACCGCATACGGTACAAGTACCGCCAACAAAATTATGATTATCTGTTTTATCGAGAATTGTCTCTGTCGGCGACAAAGCAGTCGTCAATTGTGCGTCGGAATAATACATTCCGAAATCGGTAATCCAATGCTCTTTAATACCTGTATCTTTGCAATCCGCCACAGAACCCTCAACATGAGATTTAGAAGTTTCTTTAACGTCGCCACCGGTTACAAGACCAACAGCGAAAATATTCATACTGCTCCCCAAAGAACCGACATAATAAGTACCGGCATTTACAACAAACTTCGCAACGCCGAGAATCGTACCCGAACCATTACCGATTGCCTGAGCCGTAGTACCTTCCACTACTTTCTTTGTGTCGGTAGGAGCCGCGGTATCATACATACCAAGTATACGCTCTCCCGAACCGCTATGCGATGTATATACGTAAACCGTAGTCTTTTCAGTTACGGTTATCTTCAAACTTTCTTTTGTCTTAATAGAACCGGTCAAACCTACATATTTTGTGAGAGACAGATCTTCACCGTGAAAACTGGATGTTTTTGCCGATTCGTTGGAACCTATGTTAACTCCCGCAGTAGCAATAGTAACTCCTGAATCCGTCCCGAGAGAACCGCCGACAGCTATACTTGTATCGGTGATATCGTCTACTTTAAAAACTTTATACGTTAATTCCGCAGGAGTGCCGGGATTTTCTTCTCCGCCGCCGATAGTCCTTTTATAACCGCAAGTATTGCAACTTGTATCTTGCTCGTTATCGTATACGTGCGCGCCGTAACCTTCCGCGTCGGTCTTGCCCTGTTCGCCGTGACCGTCTGCAAGACATATACGCCAGTGATGAGTAGTATTGCTTCCCCAAGCGCCGGCTTCATTACCGGTAGACCACTGATGCGTATGCGCCCCTATGGGGGGAGGGTTATTGCCTCCGTTATTATTATCGTCCTTTTTGTCACACGCGGCAAAAAGCGCACCCGTCGTTACGCATACGGTACCCACGCCGATTGCAAGCAATTTTTTCAAGATGCTGTTCTTAGTCATTAATTATTATCCTCCCTAAGCGCAATAATCACGCCCAAAATTTTTGTAGCCGTGAAATAATTCACACCTGTTATTATAGTCTAATAATACTTTATTGTCAAGGGCTAATATGAAATTTTTTTACATTTTTCTTTATTATTTTACAGTTTCACATGGAAAAATTGTTATAGATTAGCAGTTACGGTAATATTTGGTATAGATCTTTTGCGCAAAAAAATTGAGTAAAACTATTGCCTCCGTCAGTTGCTGCGTGCAATCTTTTCAAGATTCTTCGGCAAGCTTCGGAATGACAATATGGCTGTGTCATTATGAACGAAGTGAAGGATCCGGAAAGATTCTTCGGCAAGCCTCGGAATGACAGTAATAGCGGACAAAATGACAAAACCGACATAAAAAAACTCCGGATTATTTTTCCGGAGTCGTTGTAGATTTGTCGCGCGTTTTGCGAAAGGGTTTTTTAAAACGCAACTTTACTACTTTATTATTGAGTACGCGCAGACTGTAAACAAGTATTACGTCCGCAATTACAAGCACGCTAGTTACTACGCACAAAACTATTACCGCTACCATTGTTTACACCCGTTTTTTAAAGAATTCGGCATAGATTGCTTTAATGCAACGCTCGTAATCTTCGTTACTTACGCCGACGACGATATTCAGCTCGCTCGAGCCCTGGTCTATCATTTTAATATTTACGTCCGCCGCCGCTATGGCGTTGAAAAGCCTTGCGGAGGTTCCTACCGAGGACGACATACCGTGACCGACAGTCGCGATAAGCGCTATATCCTCTATAACCCTTATTACGTCGGGCTCCACCGCGCTTTTTATTCCGTTGATAATTCTTTCCAGCTTATTGCCGGCAAGCGCGTCGCTTTCAATAACCAGCGACATTGTGTCTATGCCCGAAGGAATGTGCTCTATAGGCACGCCCTCGCTCTCAACAACGGTTAAAACTTTACGTATAAAACCTATTTCGCTGTTCATAAGCGATTTTTCTATATATATTACGGTAAAATTTTTTCTGCCGGCAATACCGGTAACGGTGTTGCCGGCAAGTATGTAACGCGACGTGGGCAATATCAGCGTGCCTTCGTCGTCGGGACGGAACGTATTCCTTATATTTATAGGGATATTGGCTTTACGTACGGGAAAAATCGACTCGCTGTGGAGTACGTTGGCGCCCATGTAGCTTAATTCGCGCAGTTCTTTATAGGAAAGAGACTTAATCCTTTCCGACCCTTCGACTATTCGCGGGTCGCACGCGAGGAAGCCCGATACGTCCGTCCAGTTTTCGTAAAGCGAGGCGTTTACCGCACGCGCAACAATCGCGCCCGAAATGTCGGAGCCGCCGCGGGAAAAGGTCTTTACGTTTCCGTCCGCACCCCTGCCGTAAAAGCCGGGGAAAACCGCGTATTCCGCGCCCTTAACGGCTTCGCTTACCGCTTTATAGGATTTGTCGCAGTCCAGCGAGCCGTCCTCTTTAAAAAAAATAACGTCATGCGCGTCCACAAACCGCGCACCGAGCGTCTGCGCCATAATAAGCGCGGAAAGATATTCGCCGCGCGACGCGGTGAAATCTTCGCTTGCGTTTTCCTCAATTTCGCGACGCGTCCGCTCCAAAACAGACCCGATATCGAAATCCAGCCCCAACTGGGCGACTATATCGCGGAAGCGGCGCGCAACCGGCGCGAAAGCTTCCCCGCAGGAACCGTTAGTCAAAAGCTGTTTGTGACACTCGTATAAAAGATCGGTAATCTTTACGTCGTCGGAGTATCTTTTACCCGGCGCGGAAACGACGATAAAACGCCGCTCGGGGTCGCTTTTTATTATATTTTTTATCGCGGCGATGATATTTCCGTCCGCCATGGACGTACCGCCGAATTTGCAAACTTTAACTGACATTTTTATACACTGCTTGATTTTTTCGGACTAAAATAAACACAAAGCGCGCGTTTACCGCCTATTACAGAATATGCCGGAAACTTCCGACAGGTTTTCGGAAGTTTCAACATTACTGAATATTGATAAGAAACACCGTAACGAGCGCCAGACCTACGGCAAGCAATTTTACGGGTATATTCGTCGTAAAAAATTTTTTCAAGAATTCGCCGAATTTTTTCATAACTTGTTCTCCGCGGTCAGATCAGACCAGTAATAGTCGCTTAAAGCTTCCTTAATATCCGTAGCGTCGGCGTATTTTTTCTTAACCGCGCCGTTTTTAACTATTGAAATTATACCCGTTTCCTCCGAAACGACTATTGCGGTGACGCTTGCAACGGTCGTAACCCCGAGCGCCGCGCGGTGACGGCTGCCCATTTCCTTGGGCAGAAACTCGCTTTGAGCCAGCGGCAAGAAACAACCCGCGGCATAAAGCTTAGTCCCTTCTATTACCAAAGCCCCGTCATGCAATGGCGCTTTGGGATAGAAAACCGCTTCTATCATCTGCGAGGAAATCTGCGCGTTTATTACCGTACCGCTCTCTATTATTCCCTCCGGCAGATTATCGTTTGAAAGAACTATCAACGCGCCGATATCGTTTTTGGACATATTCTGTACGGCGCGGACTATTTCGTCCATAACCAGCTCGATACCGGACGCCGTGACGCTTACAACCCTACTTTTGACGCCCGAATCAAGCAACGACCGCTTTATTTCCGTATGGAACATGGTAAACACTATAATCGCTATCAACGCGACTACGACGAAGAAAATTTCCGGCTCGAGAACGGGCGTGAATACGAAAACTATGCCCGTAAACAAAATAAAAAAAACAATTATCGCCATAAATTTATCGGCTTTATTGTTTTTTATTACCTTGAATACCATATAGTACAAAACGGAAAACAAAACGAACTGCAAAATATACGACAGTAAATTATCTGCAAATTCCGTTCCGAAATTGCGTTTTATGTTACGACCCAAGGTTTCCCAGATATTCATTTCAAAGCTCCGAAAAAGTATCTTCCGATACCAATTATATAACTAATTTTCAAAAAAATAAAGTAATTACCCGACCTTATTTTCGTGTTCCGTAAAAAAACAGATAATTATTTACGTTCTGCAACGCGTTTTTCGGCGAAGTGCGTCCCGTTTTTATGTCCGACACGGCGGAATAGACGTACGCGACAAACTTTTTCAGATTTTCTTCACCTATGGCGCGCGCTTGTTCCCTGCCTTTTTTTACGCCGTACTCCTTCATTTTCAAAAGCTTGGCGACCTCCGCGTCGTTACCGCTCGCCGAAAGCATAGTAAGCGAATTTTTGAAATAAGAAAACAGCCCCGACAAAACCGCGGCCTCGTCGCCGCTTTTTTGAACCAACTCGCTTTGTACCGCGCAATACCTGACGTAATCGCGGCGGGCGACGGCGTTGGTCATTTCGTAAATTCTGTAATCGGCGTCCTTATATACAAGCGCCTCGACCTCCTCGCGCGTAAGCTCTCCGCTTATCTTGTAGTCGATAAGCTTTTCCACCTCCAGCGCGACGCGCGACATATTGCAAAGACAGTAACCGGCTATCATGGCGCAGACGTCTACCGAACACGTTATCCCCGCGCGTTTAAGCGTCAGATAAGCCCATTTTGCAACCGTTTCCTCGTCCGCGCGGTTACAGTCAACGTAAGTTACGGCGTGCTTGCGCTTTAAATCCACGCCTTTTTTCGTTTCGGCGTTGACGATAATCAAAATTGACGAAGCGGGAAAATTTTCGAATATTTTTTTTAAATGCGTTTCGTATTCTGTTTCGGTGGGATAAAAGCCTGAAACTTTTATTATTCTTTTTTCCGACATGAACGGGAAGCTTTCCAACGCGGAAGTAAGCGCGCTTATCTGCGCGCCTTTAAGCGACTCTCCGTCGAATGACGAAAAGTTGAGCTCGGGCATTTGCAGGAAGGCGGATTTAATCATTTCCTCGCCTTTCATGCGGAAATACGCGTCGTCGCCCTCCAAAAGGTAAATACTTTTTGCTCCGTCCGATATGTCGTTTTTAAGTTCGGTAAATTTCATTTAATAAAAGTTTAACACGTGTTTTGTAAAAAATCAAGTCTCGCCGCCGAACAGTTTTATAAACTGTTTTACAGCGTATGTGGCGGACGCGTTTTTCGGCAGCGCTATACCCACGCCGCGCACGGGAAGCGCAGGCGAAGTTTTTACCTCGAAAAGCTCTCCCGCCGTAAGCTGTTCTATACAGTACTCGCGGGGAACGCAGCCTATGCCCATCCCTTTTACGGCAAGCTTTACCATAAAATCCCAGTTTGCAACCTCTACGTCGGGCTGTAAATCTATGCCGAGGGTCTTTGTGAAAGAATTCAATGTTTTTCTGGCGACGGTGTTTTCCTCTATCATCATGAGAGGAAATTCTCTCAATCCGCTTAAAGGAAGCGTTTGCCCCTCTATCTCGGAAAATTTTTTTCCTGCGACGAATATATCGTTAAGATGCGCAACGGTACCAAGCAATTTTATGCCGTCGTCCTCAGCCGGCAAATTTAAAAATGCAATGTCGCATTTATCGTCCTTTAACTGCGCTACGGTTTCAGGAGAAGTTGCGGAAATAAGTTCGAGTCTTACTGACGGATACTTTTCACTGAATATGGCGATTTTATCCGCAAGCACATGTGAAAAAATGCAGTCCGTAGCGCCTATTCTCAAAGTCCCGCAAGGCGTGTCTTTAAGCTCGGATATACTGTTTTCGGCTTCCTCTATGAGATACAGCGCGTCCTCAACCTTTTTATAAATAAGCTTTCCGCCCGCGGACGTAAGCTCCATGCCCCTGTGCGTACGGTTAAACAGCGTTACGCCCAATAAGCCTTCCAACTGCTTTACGGATTGCGAAACGGCGGGTTGGGAAATATAAAGCTCCTGCGCGGCTTTTGTGAGCGAGCCGCACTTTGCGACGCAGTAAAACACTTTGTAAAGTTCGAGATTGTTCATATGCGCACCTCTCCTATTTTCCCACGCAGAATTTTTCGAATACGGTGTTTATTATCTGCTCGCTTGCGGTTTCACCCGTTATTTCACCCAGCGCGTCCCAGGCGTCCTTTAAATCCACCGCAATCAAGTCCTGCGTAATACTACCTGCATTTTCCGCCGCGGAGCGGAGCGACTGCGCCGCCCTCAAAAGCGCCCCGTAATGTCGGCGTTCTATTATAAAAACCTTGTCAAGCGAAGTTTCGCCTATCGCTTTGCCGGCTATAAGATTTTTAAGACCTTCCAATCCCTCGCCCGTCGCCGCAGATACCTGCGCGTCAAAGCGTTTCGCCGATCTTTTTAAATCGCATTTGTTGAAAACCCGTAAAATTTCGCCGTTTGCGTCCGACAAATCGACTTCGCCGCGCCCGTCGTCCACGGAAAGAACTATATCCGCCGAACGGAGAATATTTTTGGCGCGCTCGATTCCCATGCTTTCAACCGCGCCCGAATTTTCGCGTATGCCCGCGGTGTCGAAGAAAGAAAATTTCACTCCGTCTATAAGCAATTCACCCTCAACGGCGTCGCGCGTCGTCCCTTCCTCGTCGGAAACGATTGCCTTTTCAAAACCCAAAAGCGCGTTTAAAAGAGAGCTTTTTCCAACGTTGGGTCTTCCGCATATGGCGACGGTCACACCGTCCTTAACCCGCTTGCCAGCGCCGTACGTGGAAGCAAGGCGCTCTATTTTGTCCGCGATTTCCGCAATCGCCGCGGCGTTAACCGCCGCGTTGAAGCCGCCGACGTCCTCCTCGGGATAGTCGATGTCGACGGAAACCGCCGCAAGCACGTCTTTAAGGGCGTCCTGCAAACTCTTGATTTCCGCGGAGAGCTTTTCGTTATAAAGCATTTCACCCGCGCGCAAGGAAGCAAGACTTTCCGCGTTTATCATATCTATCATGCCTTCCGCCGACGAAAGCGAAAGCTTTCCGTTTAAAAAAGCGCGCTTCGTAAACTCGCCCTTTTCCGCCGCACGCGCGCCCAGGCTAAGCGTTTTTGCAAGTATTCCGCGCGCGATAGCAACACCGCCGTGACAGTGAAGCTCAACCACGTCTTCGCCCGTAAACGACTTCGGCGCCCTGAAATAAACGCACATGCCGTAGTCGGTAAACCCTTCGCCGTAAATTTTACCCGTATACATGCGGTAAGGCGAAAAGTCGGCGACGGAGGTCTTGCCGTCCGGCGCGAACATGCGCGAAGCCAGGCTTAAAGCACCCTCGCCGCTGAGCCTGATTATCGCCACGCCGCCCGTACCGGAGGCTGTGGAAATTGCGGAAATTACGTCCATACGACACCTGTTATAATTTATACTTATACCTTTTTTACAAAAGTATAACACCGTATTTTTTTTAATGCAACAAAAAAGCGCGCCGCAGCGCGCCTGTTTTAATTTTTATCGTCGAATTCGTCGAAAGGCGAAGCGCCTTGGTTGCCGCTTTCGCCGCCGTCCGAACCGAAACCAGAAAAGGGGTCGTCGGGCGGGGTACGGCTTTCGCCGCCGTTCGAGGGCGGGTTGTCGTAAGGATTTCTGTTATAGGGGTTTCCGTTATAAGGATTGTTGTAATTTTGCTGCTGCTGATACTGTTGGTACATGGCATACTGACGCGCTTGCTCGTTCCTGAGAAAATCCCTGTAATTTATGCCCTTGTTGTTGCGGACGACGAAAAACAGAATTCCCTGTATGGGAAAGAGTATGCTCGTGACCGAAAACAGCACGTAACGGCGGCATGCATACGTCTGGAAGAAGCAGATTAAAAGACAAATTTTCAGGATACGGAAGGCAAGGTCGGCAAGGTTGAGATAAGTGTCGAAATTGTTGTATATCCAAGCCGCCCAGGCAAGATTTGCGGGGGCGTTTTCCGCCGTCCAAATTTGCAATTTGCCGTAGCCGAGATCGCGGTAACTTTCAACTATATAATCGGAAACAAGGTCGCCCGCAACAAAGCTTAAAACGTACAAGCCGACAAGGACGAACTCTACGGCGGCGACCGCTATCGCAAGCCCCTTTGTATTCAGGCGGTAAAACCTGTTTTTCTGCGCGCAGACGCCTATATAGTATGTGTTCAGGAAAGGAACGAACGCCATCCATTTCTGCTTATACCCTTCGCGCGAGGCGATAATAAACAGCGCGACCGCCTGAAACACGAATACGATTGCAAAACAAAGCCCGCCGACAAGCAATCTTGCCCACAGCGTGTTTGTAAAATACGATGCAACCGCAGCATATTCGAAAAAGTCCATAAAAACTCCCTTATTCTTCGTACTATAATTATATTATCGGTAAATGGAAAAAATAAAATCGCTTTGTGAAAATTATGTTAAAAAAGCACGGTACCGTAGTCTACGCTTTCCAAAACAAGCCCCTTTGCGGGCATGGTTTTGCCGACGGCGTCCCTGTCGCCCTCGCTTAATGAGCGTAAAATCCGCCCCTCATCAATAATATCCGAGGCGTAAAAAAGCATAGTGCCGACGAGCGTGCGCACCATATTGTATAAAAAGCCGTTGCCCGTCACCCTTATTTCAACGTCGGTTTCGTTGCCGTCCGCGCGCACGTCTACGTTTACGGAATAAATCCGCCTTACGGTAGTTTTTACGGAAGAACCCGAGGAACAGTAAGCTTTAAAATCGTGCTCGCCCTCGAAAAAACCCGCGGCTTGCACAAGCTTTCCGTAATCCAAGCCGTTATTTATCCTTACGGCGAATCTTTCCTTTAAAGGATTGGGATAGCGCGAAGAATAAAGTCGGTAGAGATAGGTTTTCCGCTTTGCGGAGGACTGCGCGTCGAAGCCGTCCGGCGCCGCCGCCGAAGCGAGAACGCTTATGTCCTGCGGCAAAACCGTGTTAAGCGCGTCGGCTATTTTTTCGGGAGGGATTGTCGTCATTGCGTCAAAATGGCAAATTTGCCCCGCCGCATGCACGCCCGCGTCCGTGCGTCCGCTCGCCTTGACCGTAACGCCTCCGCCTATTACGCTGTTTAACGCTTGGGTAAGCTTTTCCTGAACGGTGACGGAATTGTTTTGAATCTGCCAGCCGCCGTAAGCGGTTCCGTCGTAGGCGACTTTAATAACGTAGCGCATATTTAGCCTATCCTGATAAATTCGTATGCCCACGGCCAAATTTGCGCCGCATACACGTTAAACAGCACTACGCCCGTAATGAGAGCGGCGAAAAGCAAAAAGCAAATAAGATCGCGCCAGCCGAATTTTAGTTTTTTGTACTTCGTTCTGTTTTTGGAACCCGAGTAACAGCGCGCGTCCATGGCGTCGCCAAGCTCCTCCGCGCGGCGGAACGCACTTATAAGCAGAGGAATAAGTATCGGCACGACAGCCTTTATCCTCTTGAAAATGTTGCCGCTTTCAAAGTCCGCTCCCCTCGCTTTCTGGGCGGAGATAATTCTGTTCGTTTCGTCTATGAGCGTGGGGATAAACCTTAAAGCAATGGACATGATGAGCGCAAGCTCGTGCACGGGGAAACGCACCCATTTGAGCGGGGTTAAAAGATTTTCTATTCCGTCGGTAAGCTCGACAGGCGTCGTAGTCAGCGTTAACAGCGCCGAGCCCATTACAAGGAAGAAAAGCCTGAATACGAAAAATACGGTGAAAATTATACTTTCACGGTAAATTTTGATAATCCACCAGTGCGCAAGCAAATGCTCTCCGCCGTGAAAAAACAGATTAAGCACCGCGGTAAAGACAAGCAGAACCACCACCGCTTTTACCGAGCGGAGCACGCTGCCGAGCGGCACGCGCGAGGCTATAACCGTCGCCGCGAGAACTATAAAACACAGCGCAAGGCCGTAAAAGTTTTTAGCCAGAAACAGAGCTACGATATAAGCTATCAGCGCGAGAAGCTTAATCCTCGGGTCGGCTTTGTGGACGAATGATTTTACCGGATAATACTGACCGAAGGTTACGTCGTTAAGCATTTGACTTCCCTCCGTAGATGCCGGCAATGACCGAAGCGAATTTTTCGGGTTCGCACACGCCTTCTATTTCTATGCCGTATTTTTCAAGCCCGCGGCAGATTTTGACGGCGAGAGGAACGTCCAGCCCGAGAGATAGAAGCTTGTCATGCTTTGCGAAAAGTCTGTCGGGCTTATCGCACATTACGACCTCTCCGTCGGCTATGACTGCGGCGCGGGTACAATTTTCCGCAACCTCGTCCATATCGTGAGAAACTATTATAACCGTTTTGCACCACTCGCGGTGAAGCTTGTGCAACAGCTCCATAATTTCCTTTTTGCCGAGGGGGTCGAGTCCCGCCGCAGGCTCGTCCAGAATAAGTATCCCGGGGCGGGTAACTATTACACCCGCAATGGCGACGCGCCTTTTTTGACCGCCCGATAAATCGAAGGGGGACTTGTCCTTTACCTCGTTATAATCCAGCCCGACCATCTCTATACTGTCGCGGACGGCTTTTTCGATTTGCTCTTTGCCGAGATTTTTATTGAAATTTTTAAGCCCGAAAGCAACGTCCGCGAAAACCGTTTCCGCAAAAAGCTGATACTCCGGATATTGGAAAACCATGCCGACGCTTGCGCGCAGGGATTTAAAATCGCACTTTTTACTGCTTAAATCGAATTGACCGACAGTAATTTCGGGCAACTCGGGCGCGGGGCTTCCCTTTTTTACGCGTTTTTTACGGTAACGCTTGCCTGCCTGCGGAAGCTTTATAAGCGCGTTTAGATGCTGTACAAGCGTCGATTTGCCGCTTCCCGTATGACCTATAATCCCGAAGAATTCACCTTCGCCGATATGAAGATTGACGCCCTTCAACGCCTTTGTCGCAAAAGGCGATTTTTTGGAATAGGTGAACGTCAGGTTTTTTATATCGATATCCCAGTCGTGCGGCGTTTCCGATTCATTGGGATTATCTTCGTTCGATAGTGCGCTAAACGACGCGCCGGCAGGCAATTTGCGTGAAATTTCTTCGGCAAGCTCGTCGGAGCGGAGAACGGACTTTATGTCCATGCCCGCCGCATTGAGCGCGCCGATAATACCGCTTATGCGCGGCAGACAAAGGTTGTACGCTTCCAGCTTATCGCCGCTTTCGAAAATTTCTTCCGGAGTGCCGGAAAGAACTATTTCACCGCGGTTCATCACTATGGTGCGGTCGGCAAGCAAAGCTTCTTCCATGAAATGAGTAATCAAAATCACGGTCATATGCTCGCGCTTGTTGAGGTTGCGGACTACTTCTATTACCTCGCGCCTGCCCTTGGGGTCGAGCATGGCGGTGGATTCGTCCAAAATTATAATTTCGGGCTTGATGGCAAGCACGCCCGCAACGGCTATGCGCTGCTTCTGTCCCCCCGAAAGACGCGCAGGCGTGGAATGGCGGTACTCCTCCATGCCGACCGCCTTCAACGCCCAGTCTATTCTTCTACCTATTTCTTCCCTTTCGATGCCTATGTTTTCGGGTCCGAAAGCCACGTCGTCCTCTACAATAGAAGCAACAGTCTGATTGTCGGGATTTTGAAACACTACGCCGACGCGGGTCCTTACGTCCCTCGCGCTTTTGGCTAGTACAGACCCGTTGTTCTGACCGGCAACACTTTCCTCAGACTCGGGTTTATCTTCGGTCAAATTATATCCGAAAACGCAAACTTTGCCGCTTTCGGCTGTCAAAAGTCCGTTGACAAGCCTTGCCAACGTAGACTTACCGCTGCCGTTATGACCGATAACGGACAGAAATTCACCGCGGCGCACGGTTAAGCTTACGCCGTTAAGCGCATATACGCCCTGCGCGCCGGGGTATGAAAATTTTACGTTTTCAAATGAAATTACGTTTTCAGAGGTTTCTTCCGACATATTGTTACCTGAAAAATTATATCTTTTGAATTATAACATTAAATTAAGCTTTTAACAACAAATTGAATGCGGTTAAAAATGATAAACGCGTAAAATTTTTTAACGTTGCGCCGCCGACGGGCTTTTTATATTATATAATTGTATAAAAATGACCCAATAATCCCTTGTTGAGTATTGACATTTATTTTTTTTTGAATTATAATTAAACGAGTGCAAATAATTTGCAAAATATGTTAAAAATCAAAATTGTTAATCGGAGGTTTTTTAATGAAAAAATTGACTATCGACGGTAATACCGCCGCGAGCCATGTTGCGTATGCTTTTTCTGAAGTAGCGGCGATTTATCCCATTACCCCCTCATCCCCTATGGCGGAAGTTGCGGACGAATGGGCGACCGCCGGCAGAACCAACATGTGGGGTCAGAAGGTAAGAATTGCGGAAATGCAGTCCGAAGGCGGCGCCGCGGGCGCGGTTCACGGTTCGCTTTGCGCGGGCGCGCTTACGAGCACGTACACCGCATCGCAGGGACTTCTTCTCATGATTCCCAACATGTACAAGATATCGGGCGAGCTTATGCCCATGGTAATGCACGTTTCGGCGCGCGCGCTGGCTGCGCACTCGCTGAACATTTTCGGCGACCATGCGGACGTAATGGCTTGCCGCCAGACGGGCTTTGCAATGCTTTGCGACGGCTCCGTTCAGGAAGTAATGGATTTAGCTCTTGTCGCGCATCTTTCCACGCTTAAAGCTAAGGTTCCTTTCATCAACTTCTTCGACGGTTTCAGGACAAGCCACGAGGTTGCAAAGATAGACGTCTGGGACGAAACCGACGATTACGCTGAAATAAGGGCGATTTGCGAAGAAGCGGGTACCGCCGCAGACATAACGGACTTCAAGTCCCGTTCATTAAACCCCGAGCATCCCATTCAGAAAGGCACCGCGCAGAACGGCGATACCTATTTCCAGAACAGAGAAACGGCGAACAGCTATTATGAAGCCACGCCCGCTATTGTGCAGAAAATGATGGATCTCGTATCCAAGCACACCAACGGCAGAAAATACCACCTGTTCGACTACGTGGGCGACCCCAAAGCGCAGGAAGTTATAGTATGTATGGGCTCCGGTTGCGAAACCATCGAAGAGTCGATAAACAAACTCAACGCCCAGGGCAAAAAATACGGACTTATAAAAGTACGTCTTTACAGACCTTTCGTCGCGGACGCATTCATTGCGGCTATACCCAAAACCTGTAAGAAAATTGCCGTTCTCGACAGGACGAAGGAACCCGGCTCTCTCGGCGAGCCTCTCTACCTCGACGTATGTTCCGCTCTTTTGGAAAAGGGCGTTACCGACATTAAGGTCGTAGGCGGCAGATACGGACTCGGCTCCAAAGAGTTCACTCCCTCCATGGTACTTGCCGTAAATAAAAACCACGAACTTAAACCACCCAAAAACCACTTCACACTCCG
>ERZ779626.229-NODE-229-length-37663-cov-28.202803_pt1 | contig 37663 bp, 36 predicted proteins | sample MGYA00514209_ERZ779626 | MGnify/ENA primary metagenome ERZ779626 (study PRJEB29562, sample SAMEA4376713) | mouse gut metagenome | isolation source: Cecum | study: EMG produced TPA metagenomics assembly of the A DSS colitis mouse model was used to assess the...
ACATCGCCTTCCAGACCAACATCCTGGCCCTGAACGCCGCCGTGGAGGCCGCCCGAGCGGGCACCGCCGGCAAGGGCTTCGCCGTGGTGGCCGGGGAGGTGCGCAATCTGGCCGCCAAGTCCGACGAGGCCGCCAAAGCCACCAAGGAGCTCATCGAGAGCTCCATCGCCGCCGTCACCGAGGGCGGCGAGGTGGTGTCGAAGGTCACCGAATCCCTGAACCAGACCGGCGTCTACGCCGGCCACGTGACCAGCCAGATGAACATCGTGGTGGAGGCTGTGGAGAATCAGACCACCTCCATCGCCCAGGTCACCGAGGGCGTGGACCAGATCTCGGCTGTGGTCCAGACCAACTCCGCCACCGCCGAGCAGAGCGCCGCCGCCAGCGAGGAGCTCTCCGCCGAGGCGGCCAGCCTCAAGCAGCTGGTGGACAGCTTCACCCTCGCCAGCTGAGCGGCCCCTTTGCTCCGGCCGCGCCTGTGCGGGCTTGCCCCCTTCGTCTGCCGCACAGGCCTTCGGGGGGCAGGTTCCATGTGAGCGGCCCCGCGCGCTCGCGGCACATCGCTCGTTTCATCATGGATGATTCAACAGGCCCCAGGGCGCTCCCCCAGCGGGAGCGCCCTGGTCTGCCATCACTTTTCCAGGAGGAGATCGCACATGGAGAAAAAAGTCATCGGTATTCTGGGGGGCATGGGGCCCCTGGCCACCGCCGACCTGTTCCGCAAAATGGTGGAGCACACCAGGGCCGGGCGGGACCAGGACCACCCCCGCATCCTGGTGGACTGCAACACCAACATCCCCGACCGCACGGCGGCCCTGCTCCACGGCGGGACGGACCCGGTGCCGGAGCTGACGGCGGCGGCCCGGAACCTGGAGCGGGGCGGGGCTCAGGTCATCGCCATGCCCTGCAACACTGCCCACGGGTTCTACGACGCCGTCCAGGCCGCGGTGGCGGTTCCGGTGCTGCACATGATCCGCCTTACGGCCCAGGCCCTCACGGAGCGGGGGGTGGACGCCGCGGGCCTTCTGGCCACCGACGGCACCATCCAGACCGGCATCTACCAGCGCTCCTTCCAGGACACCGGTGTCACGCTGCTGACCCCCGAGGCGGAGGACCAGCAGGCCGTTATGGACCTCATCTACCGGGGGGTCAAGGCCGGCCGCCGGGACTTTGACGCCTCCGCCGCCCGGCGGACCATGGAGCGCCTGCTGGAGAAGGGCGCGCAGACCCTGATCCTGGGATGCACGGAGCTGCCCCTGGCGGTGGAGCTGTACCATCTGGCGTATCCCTGCACCGATCCCACCCTGGAGCTGGCCCTGGGGGCCCTGCGCTTCGCCGGGTGCGAGACGGTATAACGATACCCGCTGAAATGAAGAGGAGGAAAGGCGCATGATTATCAAAAACGGCACCATCTACGACGGCATCCACCCCGCCCCCTACGCGGGGGACCTGGCCCTGCGGGAGGGCGTCATCGCCGCCATCGGTCCCGGCCTGGAGCCTGTGGAGGGGGAGCGCGTGCTGGACGCCGCCGGCCGGCGGGTCTACCCCGGCTTCGTGGACGCCCACAGCCACCTGGGCCTGGACGGCTACGGCATGGGCCGGGAGGGCATCGACTACAACGAGATGGGGGACATCGTCTCGGCCCACCTGCGGGGCATCGACGCCTTCAACCCCCAGGACAAGGCCATCCCCATGGCCTGCCGGGGCGGCGTCACCACCGTGGGCACCGGCCCGGGCAGCGCCAACGTGCTGGGGGGCACCTTCTTCGCGGTGAAAACCTGGGGGCGCTGCGTGGACGACATGGTGGTGAAAAACCCGGTGGCCATGAAGTGCGCCTTCGGGGAGAACCCCCGGCGGTGCTACTTCGACAAGGGGGACTCCTCCCGGATGACCACCGCCGCCAAGCTCCGGGAGATGCTCTTTATGGCCCAGGACTACATGGAGCGCAAGGAGGCCGCCGGGGAGGACGTGTGCAAACGGCCCAAGGCCGACATGCGCCTGGAGGCCCTGCTGCCGGTACTGCGCCGGGAGATCCCCCTCAAGGCCCACGCCCACCGGGCGGGCGACATCTGCACCGCCATCCGCATCGCCAGGGAGTTTGACCTGCGCCTGACCCTGGAGCACTGCACCGAGGGCCACCTCATCGCCGACGAGCTGGCACGGGCCGGCTTCCCCGCGGCGGTGGGCCCCACCCTCACCAACGCCAGCAAGATCGAGCTGGTCAACAAGACCTTTGAGACCCCCGGCATCCTGGCCAGGGCGGGGGTCCAGGTCAGCATCATCACCGACCACGCGGTGATCCCCCAGCACTACCTGCCCCTGTGCGCGGGGCTGGCGGTGAAGGCGGGCATGGACCCCTTCGCGGCCCTCCAGGCCATCACCATCAACCCCGCCCGCCATCTGGGCATCGACGGCCGGGTGGGCTCCCTGGAGGTGGGGAAGGACGCCGATGTGGTTGTCGCCGCCGGCGACCCCATGGTCAGCGACACCGTCATTGAGGCCGTCGTGATCAATGGCCGGTTGATTGATTCGGCTATATAGCGTTGTCAAGGTGCGCTCTGTGCGGTCTTCTTGACCCCGCCGCACGCGGCCCGGTACCTGGGCCTGGTCGCACTTACTTTCGGACTTGGTTACCGCGGTGGTGGTGCTCCCTACAAATAGGGGGGTGCAAAGGGGAGAAAGTTGCACGGGGACGTGTGACCGGCTCCGATATTTTTTCGGGGCCGGGGCGGTCTGAAGGACATATCCGCAAAACAGGACCCCGGAAGCTGTGTGCTTCCGGGGTCCTCTGATGTGGTTTTTTGAGAGCGTCAGCGCCGTCCGCCGAAGCCGCCTCCACGGCCTCCGCCGCCGCCAAAGCCGCCTCCACGGCCTCCGCCGCCGAAACCGCCGCCGCGGGAGCCTCCACCGAAGGAGCCGCCTCCGCCGCGGCTGCCGCCGAAACCACCGCCGCGGGAGCCGCCGCCGAAGCCGCCGCCACGGCCGAAACCGCCGCCGCCCATGGAGCCGCTGCCAAAGCCGCCGCCGCGGTTAAAGCCTCCGCCGCCGGTGCGGGGAGGAGCGGGCCGGTTGGGCCTGGGGGGCGTTCCGCCGCCCATAGGGGGTCTGGGCCCGCCGCCCATAGGAGGCCTGGGACCGCCGCCCATGGGCGGGCGGGGACCCCGGGGGCCTCTCGGGGGAGGCGGAGGGGGCGGCATGTGCCGCCGCCGGTACCAGCGGCTGCCGGGACGGTGCCACCAGAAGATGGGGCGGTAGACCACCGGGGGAACGGCCATAGTGCCATAGCGGCCGCGCCAGCTGCTGTAGCGGAGGCTGTCGATCCAGCTGAACAGGACCAGCAGCACCAGCAGCAGAATGATCACAGGGAGAAGGGCGGCGATCAGGGAGCCGGTCCCCGCCCCGGACTGCGCGTTAAAGAGCAGATGGGTCTCCGCGAAGAGGGCCAGCACGCCCTCGTCCCACTCACCGGACGCGGCGGGACCGGAGAGGCAGCTTCTGACATACTGTCCCTCGCCGCCGTTGAACCGGTCCGCAAAACGCCCGCTGGACAGGAGCCAGGCATCCGTCCGGCCCGTGTCGATGAGGAGGATGGCGTCGTCCTCGCCCAGCTCCAGCTCATATGCCCAGTTCCAGGCGGCGTCCTCAATGCCTGTGCCGTAGGCCCCGGCGTCGCGGGTGGTGACGACCGCCATGACGCTCCCCGTCAGCTTATCCCAGTTGGCGTTATACATGCTCAGGGTGTTCTCCGTCCTGCTGGAGAGGACGTTCGCCTCGTCCACGATCAGCCCGTCGAATCCGGCGGTGGACAGGCCCTCGTCCAGCGGCGCGCCGCCCTGGGGGACCTCCACCTTCGGCGCTTTGGACAGGCCCCACGCGGAGGACAGGGCGATGGCCGCGATGAGGACCAGGGCCGCGAAAGCCCGGTTTTTGAAAAGCTTCATCAGCTGCGCAGCTCCATCAGCTTCTGCTTCAGCTCGCCCTCGATGCGGCCCAGCTCTACCTCGGCCTCCCGGCGCTTCTGGGCCCCCTCCCGCTGGATCTGGATCACCTCGTCCAGGGTGGAGATCAGCTGCTGGTTGGTGTGCTGGAGCGTCTCAATGTCGATGATGCTGCGCTCCGCCTCCTTGGCGGTGGCGATGGTGCCCATCTTCAGCATCTCCGCGTTCTTCTTGAGCAGCTCGTTGGTGGCGTTGGTCACGGCGGACTGGGCGGCGGTGGCCTTGCGGCTGTTCTCCAGGCCCAGGGCCAGAACCATCTGGCTCTTCCAGAGGGGAATGGTGTTGACCAGCGAGGACTGGATCTTCTCCACCATCAGAGTGTCGTTATTCTGGAGCATCCGGGTCTGGGGGCCCATCTGGATGGACACCATGCGGGTCAGCTCCAGGTCGTGGAGCTTCTTCTCAAACCGGTTGCACATCTGGGCCAGGTCGTTGTAGGCCTGGGCGTCCTCCTGGGCCCCGGAGGCCTCTGCCTTTTTGCGCAGTTCCTCCAGCTGGCCGGTCTGAATCTCCGCCAGGCGCTTCTTCCCGGCGATGATGTACATGGTCAGCTCCTTGTAGTACTTCAGGTTCAGCTCATACATCTGGTCAAACATGGCGATGTCCTTCATCAGCACCACCTGGTGCTGCTCCAGCTCGCGCACGATCTTGTCCACGTTGGCCTCCGCCCTGGCGGACTGGATCCGCATGGTCTCCATCTTGTTGCTGGCCTTCTTGAAAAAGCCGAAGATGCCCCCCTTGTCCTCCTCGTCCTCGCCGAAGTTCTTCAGCTCCACCACCAGGTTGGTCAGGGTCTCCCCGATCTCGCCCAGGTCCTTGTTGCGCACGTTGCTCAGGGCGCTCTCAGAGAAGCCCGCTACGCTCTTCTGGGCGGCGGCCCCGTACTGGAGCACCAGCTGGGAGTTGGAGATGTCGATCTTCTTTGCGAACTCGTCCACCATCTTCCGCTCCGCCTCGGTGAGCATGCTCTCGTCGATCTTCACCGGCTCCGCTTTAGGCTTCTCCGGCTCCGCGGCGGGGGCTGCGGGGGCCTCGGGCTCCATGCTCAGGGTCAGCCGGGGGGCCTCCACCTGGGCGGCCTCGGCGTTCAGCGTCAGTTCGGGCATCATGCTGTCCATATCACTCATTGTCGTTTCCTCCGTTTATTTCAAGGGTTTTTTGTTCTCTCGGGATTCTGAAGCCGCTCCGCGTGTCAGAGCTCCAGCTTCAAGTCGGTGCCGTCGGCGTTTTTGGTGGTCTCCGCCTCCATCTTCTCCCCGGCCAGGCCCTCCCGGGAGAGCATGGTCTCCAGCACGGAGATGTCCGTGGAGATGTCCAGGGCATCGGTACCGAAGAGGGCGTCAAGCTGCTTTTCAAAGGCGGAGACGATGGTGCCCATGATGTTCTCCACCCGCTCCTTGGTCCCGGTGATGTTCTCCCCGGACACGCCGGCGGCATCCATGCGGTCGTAGGCGTTGAGGATCTTTAAGGTGGTGGGCAGGTAGTAGTCCATGAAGCGGCGGATCTGGGGGAGCTTGGAGGGGTCCGCCTTCACCTGGCCGAAAATACCCTGACAGACCGTCTCCAGACGGCGGATGTCCCGGGAGATCTTCTCGTCCTCGATGGCGTCGTCCAGCCGCTTCATCTCGCTGATCGCCTTCTTGCCGTCGTCGATCATTTTGTCCAGTTCGGCGTTGCCGGTGGGCTTCTCCTCCGGCGGCGGGGGGACGGGGATCTCCGTCTCGGTGACCTCGTCCCTGCACACCGCACGCAGCAGCAGGAACACCCCGGCGCTCACCAGAGCCGCCATGGCGAAGTGGTTCCAGCGGTACAGGTCCAGAACCAGGGCCCACACCACCCACACGGCGGCGGCCCCGTAGAGGGGCGCGGCGGATTTGCGGACCTTCTTTTCGGTGCTTGCCATAGACGGCCTCCTTCTTGGTCTTGGTAGGATGGGTATTTCAGCGTGTCAAAAAAGTGATTGAAATTTCTTCGCGTCTGCGGACGCGAGCTCCTGCGGAGGGCTTTTCAGCTGTCTAATCTATTTTAGTATACTGCGAAATCGGCGGCAGGTCAAGGGAGTGGCGGGGGCAAATTAAAGAAATTAAAGAAATTAAAGAAATCTGCACGGGCGGGGCGGGCCGCGCCCGTCTGCCGCCAAAAATGGATCTCCGCGCCCCGCCGCTTTCCCCTTGTCCTCCGGCGGGAATTGTAGTATACTAGGGGAAAGAAGCTGAGACACTATCGGGGGGGAGGGAGCGCTATGGTCGCTATTGTTACGGACGTCCGTTTCCGCATGTCCCTGGCGCTGATCCGGGATCTGGCCCAGATGGGGGTGGAGGTCATCACCTGCGAGGGGGAGCGCTGTCGGGACAACCCCGCCGCGCCCGCCCTGGGGGGGCTGTCCCGCTGCGCCGCCCGGCACGTCTGGCTGCCGGAGGGGGAGGGCGGGCGGGAGGCCCTGCTGGCCCTGTGCCGGGAAGTAGGGGCGGAGAGAAGCTGCCGGCCGGCCCTGCTGCCGGTGGGCGCGGCCACCCTGGCGGCGCTGGCGGAGGACCGGGCGCGCTTCGACCAGGTCTGCGGGCTGTGCATCCCTTCGGGGGAGCAGCTGGCGCTCTTCAACGACAAGGCGCGGGTGGCGCGCCTGGCGGAGGAGCTGGGCATCCCCGCGCCGGAGCGCTTCGTCCGGGAGGCGGGGGAGAGCTGGCGGGACTTCGCCCGGCGGCTGCCCCTGCCCTGCGTGGTGAAGCCGGTGTGCGGGGAGCGGCTGGGACTGCGGGCGGCGGACCGGTACGCCGTGGCCTCCTCCCCGGAGGAGGCGGAGGCGGCCTGCGGGCGCTTCGAGAGCCTGGCCGGGGAGGACCCGGTGGTCCAGCGCTTCCTCCCCGGCGGCGGCTGGGGGTGCTCGGTGCTGGCCAGGGAGGGGCACGTGATGGCCGCCATCTGCCACCGGCGCATCCGGGAGTACCCGGTCACCGGCGGGCCTTCCTCCTGCTGCGTCTGCATCGACCGGCCCGCCCTGCGCGCCCACGTGAAGCGGGCGGTGGAGCGCACGGGCTATACGGGGCTGGCCATGTTTGAGTTCAAGGAGGACGCCGACGGGGTCCCCCGGCTGCTGGAGGTCAACCCCAGGATCTGGGGCACCTTCCCCCTGACGCGGGCCACGGGCAGCGGCATCTCCTATCTGTGGTGCGCCCTTGCCTGGAACGCCGGCAACCCGGACAGGCAGGTTCCCCTGCCCATAGCCCTGCCGCCCCGGCGGAAAAAGATGATCTTTGCCGTCTCGGACCTGATGGCGTCGGCGGGCTACGCCCGCAGGGGCCGGCCGTGGATGGCCCTGTGGGCCCTGCGGGACTTCCTCAACCCCGGCGTCCGGGACGGCGTGTTCGAGTGGGGCGATCCGCGCCCCGGTATGGCCTATCTCCGATCTCTGCTGACAAAGGAGCGCCGCAGATGAGCTTGTTTCGCGCCGACCTCCATGTGCATACTGAGGCCTCCCCCGACGGGCGCTCGCCCCTGGCCGCCATCGCCCGGGCGGCCCGCAGGGCGGGGCTGGACGCCGTGGCGGTGACGGACCACGACCTCTGCACCCCCGTCCCCGAGACGCTGGAGGGGGTGCTGCTGATCCCCGGCTGTGAGGTCTCCACGGCGGCGGGCCACGTGACGGGGCTGTTTCTGGAGCGGCCCCTGGATCTGGCGGCCCTGGGGCGTCTGCCGCCGCCGGAGGAGGCCGCGGCGGCCATCCGGGCGGCGGGGGGGCTGGCGGTGCTGGCCCACCCCTACCACCGGCCGGGGGCCGCCCCGGAGCGGTTCACCTTCCCCCTGGACGGCATCGAGGCCGTCAACGCGCGGGCCTGCTTCAAGGTCCCCGACGCCAACCGCCGGGCCGCCGCCCTGGCCGGGCAGCGGGGCCTCCCCCAGGCGGGGGGCAGCGACGCCCACGACGCGGCGGAGGTGGGCAACGCCTTCACCGAGCTGGAGGCGGAGGCGCTCACCCTTCCCGCCCTCCGCGCCGCCCTGGCGGCGGGGCGCAGCCGCGCTGTCAAGCGGAGAGACACCCCCCGGCTGCGGAAGGGGCTCTCCCAATGGACGAAGGCCCTCCGGGCGGGAGGGATGCGGAGGATGGCGGTAGCGGCGGCATACGTGGTGTATTGCGGGGTGCTGGATATTTGCGCCGCTGCGCGGCGCAAGGGGTAGTCCCTGCCAGGACGGGGGATGCGGGGGCTGCGCGCCCCCGCGCCCTGCGGTTACTTTTTGTGCAAACAAAAAGTAACCAAAAAATTGCCAAAACCAAGGGTTTTGGATTCCTATTTTTTGATTTGTTTTGCGCTTGAGGCTAGGTCTGGGGTGTCTAAATTGGTGCTGGCCGCTTATGAGGACTTCTGCTTCTGTTTGGGAGTGTTCTTAGGGTAGTTCCAATACCTGGAGGAACAAACTGCACAGCCTCTCTGACATGCGCCGCAGGAAGGGGTACGGGCTCCTTTTTGAGGATTCAGGCGAATCTGAAATAGGGCGTTCCCCGTTGATGGCTCTGCCCCTTTGAAAGGCCGGCAGGCGGAGTCATTCAAGTGCCAAGCCACTAGATCAGATGCCCGAAGGATCTCTTGTTCACGTGGCATCGCAACTCTTCACCTCCACCCAAGCCCCGTAAATCCCCCGCCGAGGAGGTCCGCCCTCCGGGCGGCCCCGAGAGGGAGGTCTGGAACCCCCGGTTCCAGCGGTTTTTCCGTCCGCTTTTGGGCGTCCAAAAGCGGACCGCAGGGCGTGATTGTGCAATGACCCCATCGAGGGGTCATGCACAATTAGATTCTGTGCGGCCACTCGATGTGGCCGTGCAGAATCCTGGGGCCGCGCAGGCCCCGGGACTATCGAATGGAATAATTTACCCCTCGCGCCCGGAGGGCGCGAAGAAGGAGGCCCCCTATGTCCATCGTTACCAAATCTATCGGCCTTGCAAAAAAGGTCAAGCACCGCTTTCAGGACCAGATTAAAGAAAGAACCCCCGTCTACCTCTCGCCGGTGCGCCGCATCGAACGGGTGGCCACCCAGGAGAGAATCTGCGCGATGACCTTCGACGACGGGCCCTGCGGGCTGCCCACCAGCCCCGACCATTTCCGGGGAAAAGCTCTGACCCTGGTGCTGGCGGAAACGCTGGAGCGCTATGGGGCCAGGGGCACCTTTGACGTGGTGGGGGATACCTCCGGCAACTACCCCGACCGGGCCGGAAAGCACGGCTCCGCCTCCTGGGGCGGGGTGGCCTACGACCACTACCCTGACTTCGGCAAGGATGATCAGGGCGGCGTGGTCCACTGCCCCGAGCTGGTCAGCCGCCTGCTGGCCGGGGGACACGAGATCACCAGCCACACCTACTCCCACGTGCTCTTCGGCTGGAAGCCCCTGGTCTACGGCCGCAGGAAATACCTGAAGGGCTTAGAGCCGGTGGTGGGGGACCTCAAAAAGCTCCACCGGGCCATGGAGAAGGGCTGGGGCTACCCCGTGCGGCTGGGACGGCCTCCCCACTACGTGGACGGCATCCAGGGGGGCTTCACCAGCTACGACGCCTACGCCCTCATGGGCTATCAGTACATGGCCGCCAGCTTCGACGGGGCGGGGTGGCTGCCCCTGGAATCCTACGAGGCGGAGGTGGAGGCCACCTGGAAGCCCATGGAGCGGCTGCTGCTGGAGGATCCGGACGCCTTCTGCGGCCAGATCATCTTCCAGAAGGACGGGTTCAACATGGCCCGCCGCACGCCGGTGGCCGACGGGCTGGACAAGCAGCTCCAGCTCCTCAGCGACCACGGCTATAAGGTACTCACCGTCTCTGAGCTGCTCGACCGCTCCTCTTTCCGGGATGCTCCGCCGGACAGCGGTGCGGGCCGGGCCGCCCGGCGGCTGCTGGGGGCGGGCTGGTGCCCGGCCTTCCAAGACAACACCCTCCGCCCTGAACAGACCCTTACCAGGGGGGAGCTGGCCATGATGGCCTTCGGCTGGGAGACCGTGCGCCGCCGGATTGAGCTGGTGAACGCCGGGCGGGCCCCCTTCCGGGACGTAGAGCCCCGGCACCCCTACGCCGCCGCCGCCGTGCGGGCGGTGGAGACCGGGGCTATGGCCGCCGTGGACGGCCGCTTCCGCCCCGGCGACCCGGTGAGCGCCACGGAGCTGGCCCAGTTCTGCTCCACCCGCCTGGGCAGGACCCCGCCCCTGGGCAGCTGGGAGACCTTGACCCACGGGGAGTTCTTCCAGATCGCCGCGGAGCTGCTGGGGTGACGGGGCGGCCCCTTTTCAGCGGAGATTTGTCACAGAGAAACCGGCGAACGGAGTATCCGTTCGCCGGTTTTTGGCGCGTCTGCCAGGAAATTGTATTACCGCAGCAGCTGGCCCACGTCCTCCGTGCCCTGGCCGCTGTGGGTGTCCGCCACCAGGGCGGACTGGCCGAGAAGGGTCTGGCGCATGTCCTGGAGAAGGGCGTCCGCCGCCTCCACGTCCCGCACCGGGCCCTGCCGCCTGCCGGCGTGGCGGCGGAACAGGGAGAAACGGTCCTGCTCCAGCTGGCCGTATACGCCGCCGTAGGCCGCCTGCATCAGGGAGACCCGGCGGCGGCTGGCCGCGATGGTGATGACGGCGGCCCGGGCGTGGAGACGGGTGGAGACGGACAGCCCTCCCAGGCCCAGCTCCCCGCCGGACAGGCGGGGCAGAACGGCGGTGTCCTCCCCGAGCTGCAGGGCGATCACCGCCCCGGTCCAGGACGGCTCCCCGGCGGGCCCGCCGCCGGTCTTGCCGCCGGCCGTCTTGCCGCCGGCGGCGGTGACCACGCCCCCGGCGATGGTGACCGTGCCCGCAAGGCCCTGGGGCAGCGGGCCGGAGGCCCCCCGCAGCAGGATGCGGCCGCTCAGGGGCCTGCCGCCGTCCCGGCCGATGGCCGGGCTGCCCTCGCCGCCGGAGGCCGTGAGCACCCCGGAGGGCCGGCCCCCCTGGGAGGTGCAGTCGATGCACAGGGAGGTTCCCTCCCCCAGGGAGATGCCCGCACAGCCCCGGCCGCTCTCAAAGCAGCTGCTGGAGCCGCTCTGGAGGACCAGGGTCACATCGTTGTCCCGGCCCAGATCCAGGGCCCTGCCGGCGCCGACCCGGCAGACCACGCCCCCCAGGGTCAGCGCCGCCGGGCCCAGGCCGTCCGCCAGGGCGATTCTGCCGCTGAAGGGGACCTGGTTCGCGTCCATGCCCGCGCCGCCGGAGACGGCGGTCACCTGGGCGGACAGGATGCGCAGCGTCTGGGTGCCCTCCTCGTAGACCCAGTCCACCTCCGGCTCGCCGCCGGTGACGGTGAAGGGGTTGGGGTACAGGGAGCGCTCCTCGAAGGTCCCGGAGCGCTGGTTCCAGTACAGATAGGCGTACCGGGTGCTGGGGCGGCCGGAGGCGTCCCGCCCCCGGAGGACCAGGGTGTGGGCGGGGAAGCCCTGGTCTCCCCTGGTCAGCCACAGCCGGGCCGGGGTGGGCTCGCCGCCGCCGGGCAGAAGGGCCTTCGCCTGCCGGCCGTCCACCGACAGGGAGGTGACGGCGCTCCAGCCGGGGAGCAGGGCCTTCCAGACCAGGTCGAAGGGCTTCAGGGTCTCCCCGGCGGGGCTGCGCACGGAGGCGGCCTGGGCCGCCAGGGAGACGGGGCCCTCCAGCACCACGGGCACCGGCAGGGCTCCGCCGTCCTCCCGGGCCGCCAGCACCACCGCGCCCCCCGTCAGGCGCAGAGCGGCGTCCCCCTCGGCGCGGACCGCCCCCAGGGTCAGCAGGCCCCCGCCCCCCAGGGTGAGGACCGCCCCCCGCCCCAGGGCCAGCGTCTCCAGGGCGCTCTCCCCGGCGGTGCGGATCTGGGCGTCGGGGGCGGCGACGGTGAGGGTGGACAGGACGGCGTTTTGCAGGGTCACCGGGCCGGAGCCGGTCACCAGCACCGCCAGGGGAGCCTGCCCCGCGCCCCGGAGGGTCACGGGGGCGCTCCCCTCCACCGTCAGCTCCCCGGTACCGGCATTAAAGGTCAGGCCGGAGAGATCCCGGCCCTCCGCCTGGAGGCCGCCGAACTGCCGGAGGGCGGCGGGCGCCGCCGCGGGGCCGGTTTCCGCCGTCTCCGGCGCGCCGGGCGCGGCATCACCGCCGCCGGACGCCGCCGGGGAGAGGTCCGCGCTCTCCCCGCCCTGGGCGCTCTGCGCACCGGTGAAGAGGCCCAGCAGCAGCTCCAGCCCCGCCCCCTCCAGCCCCGCCAGCAGCGCCGGCAGAGGGGCGGCGGGCAGGGCGGGGCCCTCCCCGGACAGCAGGAGATTGACCAGAAAGTCCCGGAGGGAGGGGGCCGTGCCGCCGGTGAACTGGCTCTCAAAGTCCGCCAGGCTGGTGAAGGCCCCGTCCGTCAGCTGGGCGAGGGCCTCGTCCGGCGGCGTGCCCCCCGCCACCTTCTCCAGCAGCTGCCGCAGGCCGCCCAGGGCCTCCGGCAGGTCGATGGGCCCGGAGAGGTCGCTGCCGGAGATGACCGCCCCCAGGTACAGGGCCGCCAGGTATCCCGCGGCGGCGCTGCCCTCCAGGGTGGTGCCGGAAATGGCAGCCATGATCTCCACCGCCCCGGCCCCGCTGTCCAGGCCCAGGGCCGCCAGCAGCCCCTCCGGGGTCAGGGTGGGCTGGCCCAGCACCGCCGTCAGCCAGCCGGGCAGGGCCTCCGCCCCGCCGGGGGTCTCGCCGGAGGCGATCCGCTCGATCTCCGCCGCCAGCTGCTCCAGCTCCTCCTGAAGGGCCTCCCGGTCCGGGACCTCGCCGCCGGCGGCCCGCCGGGCCAGCTCCTCCATACGGCCCAGGCGGTCCTGGACCTCCGCCAGGGCGGCCTCGCCGGTCTGGAGGGCGCGGCGGCCCGCCCGGACGCCGCCGCCCGCCGTGAGCGCCCCGGAGGTCTCCGCCGGGGATGAGGGCCTGGCGGCAGTCCTGCTCTGGCCGGCGGGGGCCGCCTTCTCCGCCTTGCCCGTCTCCTGGCGCGGAACCACGGCAAATCCTCTGTTTCTGCGAATGGTCAGCTCTCCCATGCCGAGCGCCTCCTTTACTCTTCCTTATTATCGCTATCGGCAGGATGGGCGGGAAAGATAAGAAAGAGCCGCGGGGTGGGGCCCGCAGCTCTCAGATTCCGAGGTTTTTTCGCCATGGGCGTCGGATCGCCTACCGGACGCTCTTGTAAAAGTCCAGGGTCTTGAAGCCCCGCTCCAGCATGGCGTGGACGTAGGCCTCGGCGGCGTCACCCAGCTGCTTAAGCTCCGGCTCCGACAGGGAGAAGCTGTACAGGCGCTTCGCCTCCCCGTACAGCACCCGCCGCAGAGCCGCCAGCGCGCCGGGGGACAGGGGCAGGGCAAGCCCCCGCTCCCCCCGGCCGCAGCGGGCGCAGCAGATCACGCCCTCCCGGACGTCCAGCACCGCCCCCTCCGGCTCCGGCGCGCCGCAGAAGGCGCAGGCGTCCGCCAGGGGCTCGAAGCCGATGAGGCTCATCAGCTTCAGCTCGAAGGCCGCCTTGACCAGCGCCGGGGGCTTTTCCAGCTGCCCCAGGGCGTACAGGGCGTTGAGCAGCAGGGAGAGAACGGCCCCGCTCTCCACCTCCTCCAGCGCCGCCGCCTCCGTCAGCTCCGCCAGGTAGCTGGCCAGGCTCAGAAGCCCGATGTCCCGCCGCACCCCCTCGAACAGCTCCAGGGTGGAGCCCTCGCTGAGGTACTGCCACCCCCGGCTCTCGCTGAGGGTCAGCTCAGAGTAGGCCAGCAGCTGGGTGCAGGCGGTCACCCGGCTCTTCCGGCTCCGGGCCCCCTTGGCCACCACCGGCAGCTTCCCGTCCGCCGTGAGGACGGTCAATATTTTGTCGCTCTCCTTGGTGTCCACCGCCCGCAGGACGATGCCCCGCACAACGCTCCGCTCTCTCGCCATACGCCATCCCCTATGTAGACGGCGGGTCCTCCCCGCCGTCACGCCTGCTGGGAGCCCTCCTCGCCGTCCTGCTCCCGCAGCACGTAGAACTCCGGCGCGCCCGTCTCCCAGAACAGGCCCCAATATCCGTCTTCCATTTCTCCAGGCCCTCCGCCCTTATGGTGGGCCGGCGGCCTGTCGAATATGTGTGGAAACTTGTCCCTGCGCCGCGCCACCGGCGGCTGGATCGATTTTACTGCCCGTCGTACCCGAAGGAGCGGATATAGTTGACGTTGTCCCGCCAGTTCTCCTTCACCTTCACCCAGGTCTCCATATACACCTTGGCCCCCATGAAGCGCTCGATGTCCTCCCGGGCGTGGGAGGCGATTTTTTTCAGCATGGCCCCGTTTTTGCCGATGATGATCCCCTTGTGGCTGGCCTTCTCACAGTAGATGGTCACGTCCATGTCGATGACCCCGCTGTCCCGCTCGGAAAACTTGGTCACCTCGATGGCGGTGCCGTGGGGGACCTCCTTGTCCAGGTTCCGCAGCAGCTTCTCCCGGACAATCTCCGCTGCCACCTGCCGCTCCGGCTGGTCGGTGGTCATGCCGTCGGGGAAGAGCTGGGGGCCCGGCTGGGCGTACTGGGCCAGCTGCGCCATGAGCACGTCCAGGCCCTCCTTCCGCTGGGCGGAGACGGGGATAATGGCGTCGAAGGCGTGCACGGCGCTGTAGGCCGCCATGACCTCCAGCAGCTGGGCCTTCTCCACGGTGTCGATCTTGTTGATGACCAGCACGGCGGGCAGGTGCTCCTCCTTGACGCGGTCGATGAGCGCCAGCTCCGGCGCGCCCGCCTTGGCGATGGGCTCCACCAGCAGGCACACCCCGTCCACGTCCGCCACCGACTCCCGGACCACCTTCACCATGTAGTCCCCCAGCCGGGTGCGGGCCTTATGGAAGCCCGGCGTGTCCAGCAGCACAAACTGGGTGTCCCCCTGGTTCACCACGCCGCAGATGCGGGTGCGGGTGGTCTGGGGCTTGGGGGAGACGATGGCGATCTTCTCCCCCACCAGGGCGTTGGTCAGGGTGGATTTGCCCACGTTGGGGCGGCCGGCGATGGTGATCATCGCAGTTTTTTTGATGTCGCTCATTAGGTAATCCTCAACTTTCTGATATTACGGCATTGAGCCTGCCGCTTGTCTGTAGAATGCGGTGACGCTGTACATAAACGACTCGTCCAGGGCGGAGGCCCGGAATTTGTCCACCGCGGCGTAAAACGCCGCCTTCTCCCTGTCCGGAATCTCGCCGCCGTACCGCTCGTACAGCGCCGCGTAGGCCTCGTTGAGCTCGCCGGCGTAATCGAGGCAGTCCAGAGAGTGGAAGAGGCTGTTGTGCCCGTTCTGCCGCTCCCCATCCCGGATCATGTACTGTACGCGGGGGTTGGTGATCTTCTCCCGGGCGGCCATAATGCTGACGGTGTCAAAGCCCACGGTGTCGTCCCCGCTGCCGTGGATGAGCAGGACGGGGACGCCGGCGCTGTTGATGGCGTCCACCGCCGTCAAATCCAGAACGCCGCCGAAGGTGATCTTCTGGTTGAGCCAGATGAAGGGGTACTCCGCCCAGACCAGGGGCCCCATCATGTCCTCCCCCCAGGCCATAATCATGGACATGGGGTCGTTGAACCCCGCCACGCTGACGGAGGCGGCGATGTCGTGGCCGAAGCCCAGAACGGCGGCGGCGGCGTAGCCGCCCCAGCTGTGGCCGTAGATGTATATGGGCACGTCCTCAAAGCGGCTCTGCTCCTCCACCCAGGTCAGGGCCGCGTCCAGATCCAGCACCGACTGGCTCAGGCCCACGCAGGTCCCGCCCTCGCTGTCCCAGCAGCCGGTGTTGCTGTAGCAGAGGACCTGCCAGCCCCGGTCCACGAAATAGAGGGCCTCGGCCAGATAGCTCTCCTCCCCGCCGCCCAGGCCGTGGGAGATCACCACCAGCCCGGCGGAATTTTCCTCACCGTAGAGGTGGCCCCGCAGGCGGTTCTTGCCGGAGCGGAATTCCACCTCCTTCCGGTCATAGCGGTCCGCCACGTCCTTGTAATAGAGGTGGGCGGAGTACGCCGGCGGCGCGGTCCGGGCAAAGACGTCCCGGAAGAGCAGCGCCACGGCCACCGGGGATACGGCTGCGTAGAGCAGCACCGCCGCCAGCAGCGCGATGCCCGCGATGTTCAGGGGTTTGGATTTTGTTTTCATGGGTATGTTCCTCCGTGGTACCAGAGGTTGAACCAGGGCTCGATGGCATCCCCATAGCTTCCGCCCTCGAACCGGGACACCTCCCGCATCTCACCCTCAATCCGGTCGGTTACAGAGGCGTAGATGCTGTTGATGTCCCATAAATCCTCAAAAGCTATCTTAATGTGCCGCACCTCGGTGAGGACTCCATCAATCCACTGGTAGATGGAATGGTCCCCGGTGGACGCGCTGCTGCGGGCCCAGCCGGTGATCTTTTCTTCCACCCAGTCCGCCTCCGGGTAGCAAATTTCATCGAAGGCCGGCTCATACACATACTGCCCCGCCTCCGGGTCCCACAGCCAGACGTGGTAAAAGACCGGCTGGTTGCCCATGGCGTAGATGCAGCCAAAATCATCCCAATGATCAAAGTTGAAATCCTCTACCCGGCTCCAGGCGGGGTCCAGCAACTTATTTCCGTCGTACCGGGTGTCCTCCGCCATGGAGATGGTCTGGATGGGAACCACCGGATCCTCCCGGTCCCAGACGGTCAGGATGAGCTTGCAGTCATCCGTGGGCTCCTCCGCCCGCTCTACGGTGACGACATGGTCATTCACATAGAAGGCGTGGTGGCTGTCGTCGCTGAGCCACTGGGCCGCCTGCTGGACGGATACCGGCGGCTCCGCTTCCTGTACCGGCTCCGGCGGGGGCGCAGGGGCGGCCTGACATCCCGCCAGCAGCAGGGCCGTCAGCAGCAAAAACGCCCTCTGCTTCATCGCGCAATCCCCAGCTCCGCCATAATGGCCTCCTCTCTGGCCCGCATGCGGGCCTTCTCCGGCCCCTCGTCCAGGTGGTCGTATCCCAGCAGGTGCAAAACTGAGTGCACCACCAGGTAGGCCAGCTCCCGGCGGTTGGAGTGGCCGTACTCCTTGGCCTGGGCCCGGACCCGCTCTAAGGAGAGCACCATGTCCCCCAGGGGCACCAGGCCCGTGGCGGGATCCGCGTCCTCGGGGCCGGGCAGCTCCCCCGGCGTCAGGCCGAAGGCCGGGAAGCTGAGCACGTCCGTGGGCCGGTCCACCTGGCGCATATCCAGGTTGATTTGATGGATGCCCCTGTCACTGGTGACGGACACGTCCACCTCGCAGGGGAAGTCCGCCCCCTCCGCTGCCAGGGCGGTGCGGATAGCCCGCCGTATGAGGGCCTTCAGACTGTCGTTCACCCCCGGCACGTCCGCCGTTACAGGGATATAGTGCTGCTTTGCCATGGTACCGCTCCCCTTTCTCCCTCGTCTGTCTGCCGCTCCCCCGGCGGGGCGAGCTCCTTCATCAGAAACAGCTCCGCCGGCTGCCGGAGGCTCCGGACGGGGAAGAGCAGGCATCCCGCGTCCCGGTAGCCCAGCCTCCGGTAAAAATGCTGGGCGCTCTCGTCCGCCTGGGTGGAGGTCATCAGTACCCGGAGGCCCCGGGCGGCCATGTCCGACTCCCAGCGCCCCATCAGCGCCCCGCCACAGCCCCGCCCCCGCAGGGGCTCCTCCACAAACAGGAGGCTGCAGAAGGGGATCTGATCCCAGAAGAAATTCCAGCGCAGCAGACCGGCGGGCTGTCCGTTTTCCAGCAGGACGTAGCCCTCCCGGTCCCGGACCTTCCGGGCAAAGGCCTCCTCCGGCAGGTGGCGGTCCAGGCGGAACCAGAAGGGCCTGTCCGCCTCCTGGAGGTATCGGATTTGGATCATGGGCGCGCCTTCTTCCCCTTGCCGCTGTAGTTGTAGTAGTCGTCGTACGCCTTGATGATCCGCTGAACCATCACGTGGCGCACCACGTCCTGGTCGGTGAGCTCGCAGATGCCGATGCCCTCCACGTTTTTCAGCACCCGCACCGCCTCCTTCAGCCCCGAGGTCTTGTCCGCGGGCAGGTCGATCTGGGTGATGTCCCCGGTGATAACCACCTTGGAGCCGAAGCCCATGCGGGTCAAAAACATCTTCATCTGCTCCCGGCTGGTGTTCTGGGCCTCGTCCAGAATAATGAAGCTGTCGTCCAGGGTCCGGCCCCGCATGTAGGCCAGGGGGGCTACCTCGATGTTCCCCCGCTCCAGGTACTTCTGGTAGGTCTCCGCCCCCAGCATGTCGAAGAGGGCGTCGTACAGGGGCCGCAGATAGGGGTCCACCTTGCTCTGCAGGTCGCCGGGCAGAAAGCCCAGACGCTCCCCGGCCTCCACGGCGGGGCGGGTGAGGATGATGCGGTTGACCTGCTTGTCCCGGAAGGCCGCCACGGCGGCGGCCACCGCCAGATAGGTCTTGCCCGTTCCGGCGGGGCCCACGCCGATGGTGACGGTGTTCTTCTGCACCGACTGGATATACCGCCGCTGGCCGATGGTCTTGGCCTTCACCGGCCGGCCCTTGGCGGTGATGCAGATCACGTCCGCCGTCAGCTCGGCGGCCTTGTCGGCCTGACCGGAGCGGGCCAGGCCGATGACGTAGCGCACCGTCTGCTCGCCGATGGTCTCCCCCTTGCTGGAGAGGGTCAGCAGGGCCCCGATGGCCTTGGACGCCAGCATGGTGTCCTCCGGCTCCCCGGCGATGCGCAGCTCCCCCTCCCGGTTGGTCACCACCACGTGAAACTCCGCCTCAATGAGGCGGATGTTCTCGTCGAAGGAGCCGAAGATATTTGCCGCCTGCTCCAGGCGGTCGATCTCAATTCTCTGTTCCATGGTTGTCTTCCTTTGTTCATCTCATGCGATTCCCACGTCAGGAGCCCCGCCGCCGGGCGGCAGAGCCGGAACCGCCATGGTTTTCGTCTTGGGGTAAAAATCCGACCGGTGCGCTTTCCCTCCGGAAACGCATCAGCCGCCCTGGGCGGGCAGCTCCACAAACCGGCCGATCTGCTCCTGGCACTCCGCCGTGAGGGTGACCAGCAGGGCGTCCCCCACCGCCTGGGCGGTCAGCGTGCGGCTGAGCACCTCCCCCTCCTCCAGACAGTCCGCCAGCCTGGCGGTCAGCACCGTGTCCGCCAGGGCCAGGGCCTCCTCCTCCGTCCGCTGCCGCGGGGAGAGGGTGTAGGGCCGCAGGGTCTCGGTGACGGCGGTGACCGGCAGGGCCACGTCCCCCGGCAGCCGCCACTTCTCCCAGGTGGTTATTTTATCACAAGTATCCCCGGAAATGCTACTGCCAAAATACAAATTTATCCGATTTTTTCCCACCAGCAGGGCCCGGCGCACCACCTCCTCCCCGGTGCAGGTCCGCTCCTGGACCGTCAGGGGCACCTGACAGCGCAGCTGGTACCACGTCCGGCCGTACACCTTCCCCATGCCCCGCAGGTACCGGGCCCCGGAGAAGTCGCTCTCCACCACCCCGGAGATGAGCAGCTGGCCCTCCTTCACTGTGGTCCCCGGCAGGACCTGCTTCTCCCCGCCCCAGGGCTGGACGGCGGTGACCAGGGCGTCCTTAGCGGCCACGGTGTTGCCCGGCTCCCGCTGGCTGACGATCTCCGGGGCGGGGACGCGCTCGCGCACCTGGACGTAGGCCCGGCAGCCCTTGACGTTGACGGCGATGTAGCTCAGCTGGGGCATCTCCAGCAGCAGCAGGTTGCGCAGCTCCGGGGAGTCCACGGCGTAGCCGTAGGTCCCGAAGCCCACCCCGTGGCGCTCCAAGGCCCGGAGGATCTCCTGGGGGGAGACCGTCTCGCAGCCCTCCACCTGGAAGTCCCAGATGAAAAAGGAGCTGTACACCAGCGCCGCCAGCCCCAGCGCCAGGGTCACCCACAGGGCGTACCGGCGGCGCATCCGGCCCAGGAAGAAGGGGGTCCCCTTCCAGGACACCGCCGTCAAGTCGCAGTCCACCCGCTTCGACAGCCGCCGCAGCCGCTTCCAGTCCCGCCGGGCCAGGGTGAAGGTGAAGGCCACCGGGGACTCCCAGCGCAAGTCCCAGAAAGCCACGCCGTATTCCGCGCACAGGTTCAGAACCCGCTCCGGGAAGCCGCTCTCCACCCGGCCCGTCACCTCCCCCTTGAGCAGGTTCACCACATGGCTCATCATCTCACTTCACCCACTCCACCCGCCGGATGTCCCCCCGGATGCGCAGGGCTCCGCCGGTCATGCTCACCAGCTCCAGCCCCTGGCCGTACACCCGGACGATCATCTTATCCCCGTTGATGTCGATCTCCTCCCCGCTGTAGGAGAGGATGCCCCGATGGTGCTCCATGAAGAAGTGCCCCCCGCCCACCATCTCCACGTGGGGCAGGCCCTCCACCACGTCCGCCGGCAGGTTGAACAGCTCTGCCGCCCCCGACAGCACCTTGCTTTCCCGCTTGATTTTTTCCATATCCAATTCACTCCCTGTCAATTCGGGCAGACATGCCCGCATATCCATATCTATGCGCCGGAGAAATTTTTTAGAAAACCTCTTGACAAATCCCGCCGGGTGTATTATTGTATTAATTGCTTAGTACAATAAGTCAATCTGACATTACCGGAAAGGAGGAACATATGGACTGGACATTTACTGACGACCGGCCCATCTGGCAGCAGCTCACCGAGCAGCTCACCGTGCGCATTCTCAAGGGCGAGTACCCCCCCGGCGGACGGCTCCCCGCCGTGCGGGAGCTGGCGTCCCAGGCGGGGGTGAACCCCAACACCATGCAGCGGGCCCTGGCCCAGCTGGAGGCCGACGGCCTGGCGGTGGGCAGCCGCACCGCGGGGCGCACCGTCACCGAGGATGCCGCCGTCATCGAGGCGGCCGCCAAGGCCCGCGCCAAGGCGGCAGTGGCCGCCTGCCTGGAGGTGCTCTCCCAGCTGGGCTACGGGGCCGAGGACGCCCTTGTGTTTGTAAAGGAGGAATTACACCATGCATGAACAGCTTGTCACCTGTACCGCGCTGACCAAGCGCTACGGCGGAAAGACCGCCCTGAAGGGGGTAAACCTGGAGCTGGGCCGGGGCCGGATCGTGGGCCTGCTGGGCCCCAACGGCAGCGGCAAGACCACCCTGATTAAGATCCTCTGCGGCCTGCTCCAGCCCACCGAGGGGGCCGTCCTGGTGGACGGCCAGGGGGTGGGGCCCTACACCAAGTCCATCATCAGCTATCTGCCGGACCGGATGTATTTCGCCGACTGGATGCGGGCCACGGACCTCTTCGACCTGTTCGCGGACTTCTACCGGGACTTTGACCGGACGAAGGCCATGAACATGTGCGCCAGCCTGGGGGTCACCCCCAGCGACCGGCTCAAGAGCATGTCCAAGGGCACCAAGGAGAAGGTCCAGCTGGTGCTGGTCATGGCCCGGAAGGCCCAGCTCTACCTCCTCGACGAGCCCATCGCCGGGGTGGACCCGGCGGCCCGGGAGTTCATTCTGGGCACCATCCTCACCAACTACAACGAGGAGGGCACGGTGCTCATCTCCACCCACCTCATCAGCGACATTGAGAAGGTGCTGGATGAGGCCGTTTTCCTGAAGGAGGGCCAGATCACCCTCCACGACACCGTGGACAGCATCCGGGAGCGGGAGGGCAAGAGTGTGGACGCCCTGTTCCGCGAGATTTTCCGGGCGCAGAACTATGAGGGAGGTGCCTTCTGATGTTTGGGAAGCTTTTGAAGTACGATTTCCGCTCCATGTTCAAGCAGTTCGCCTTCATCTGGCCGGCGGCCCTGGCCCTGGCGCTGGTGAACCACTTCACCGTCAACGGCCTGGACAGCACCAGCACCGTGGGGGAGACCACCGCCGGCGTCTCCATGCTGGTCTACGTGGCCATCCTCATGGCCATGTTCATCGTCGCCCTGGTGTTCGCCATTCAGCGCTTTTACAGGGGCCTGCTGGGGGACGAGGGGTATCTCATGCACACCCTGCCGGTGAAGCCCTGGCAGCTCATTGGCGCAAAGCTGCTGTGCGCCGTGGTCACCACATTCCTCAGCGTCGTGGTCGCCATTCTCTCCGTCCTGGTCATCGTTCCCTGGAGCCTTGAGGACCTGCAGGTGCTGTTCAAGGGCTTCCAGTACCTGTTCGGTCACTGGGATCTGGAGGTCACCCGCGCCCTTCTGGGCCTGCTTGAGCTGCTTCTGTTGATGCTCGTCTCCTCCGCCACGGGCTTCCTGCAGCTGTATCTGGCGATGAGCGTGGGCCACCTGTTCAACAAAAACCGGGTGGCGATGAGCGTCGTCGCCTTTATCGCCATCAACGCCGTCATGTCAACCCTGCTCAGCACTGTCGTCCCGGGCCTGGAGCCCATCATCCGGCCCCTGCTCAACGGGCAGTCCGGCCAGTCGCTGTATCACCGCTCCATGTGGCTCGCCATCGCCGGGGAGCTGGTCCTCTCCGCCATCTACTTCGCGGGGACGGAGTTCATCCTGCGCAAAAAGCTGAATCTGGAGTGAGAGCAGCCCGCCGGAGGAACCGCCGGCAGAGAAAAAGGCCCCGGATGGAGCGGCGTCCATCCGGGGCTCTCGCTTTGCTTTTTTACAGGTATCCGCGTCCCTTCAGAAATCCCAGAATCACCAGGATCACCAGGGCCGCCGCGCACACGCCGATGAAGATGTCCAGATACCGCAGGGGCACGCCGCGGAAATGCTCGTAAAAGTTCTGCATGGCGGTGCGCCGCGGGGGCTCCTCCGGGGGCTCCGGGGGCGGCGTCTGGGACGCCGGACGCTTCTCGTCCTGATCCATGGGTTTACTTCTTGGCCAGGTACTTGCGCAGATCCAGGGCCACGGCGATGATGATGACAAGGCCCTGGGCGATGTAGGTGTAGGCCGGATCCACGCCCAGGAACTGGAGGCAGATCTTCAGCGCCTCGAACACCAGCACGCCGATGAGGATGCCGCCTACGCGGCCCACGCCGCCGTTGGCGGACACGCCGCCGATGGTACAGGCAGCGATGGCCTCCAGCTCGTAGCCGAAGCCGGTGGCGGTGGAGGCGCCGCCGGCCTTGGCCCCCACCAGGAAGCCGGCCAGGCCGTACATGACGCCGGCCAGCAGGTAGATGCGGATGATGGTGGCGGTGACGTTGACGCCGGCCACCTGGGCCGCGCTCTCGTTGCCGCCGATGGCGTACATGTACTTGCCGTGGCGGGTCTTATTATAGAGGAACCAGAAGTAGACGCCCACGACGACGGCAAAGATGGCCAGGTAGGGGAGGACATTCAGCACGGAGCCCAGGGCCACCTTCAGGTAGCTCTCCTTAAACCCGCCCATGGGCTGGTTGTTGGTGATGATCTGGCACGCGCCGTAGACAATGGTCTGCATGCCCAGGGTGGCGATGAAGGGGGGCACCTTCAGCATGGAGATGACCACGCCGTTGACGGCGCCGATGATGCCCATGGCCACCATCACGATGGCCAGGGCCAGCCACCAGGGGATGTCCGGCATCCAGGGGAGCATCCGGGCGGAGTAGTCCAGGCTCTGGAGCATCATGGCGGACAGACAGGCCGCCAGGCCCACCTGACGGCCGGCGGACAGGTCGGTGCCCTTGGTGATCAGGCACCCGGACACGCCGCAGGCGATGATGAACCGGGGGGACATGTTGATGACCAGGTTTTTGAAGTTGGCGGGCTTGAAGAAGTTCTTGGTGGTCAGGCCGGTGATGATGGCCAGGGCGATGACCAGCAGGATGATCGCGTTGTCCGAGACAAACTTTTTGATGTTAAAAGACTTACTTTTCTCCATGTTTTTCTCTCCTCCTTATTCAAACTGGGTGGCCAGGGCCATGATGTTCTCCTGATTGGCGTCCTTGCCGTCCACAAAGCCGGTGACGCGGCCGTCGCACATGACCATGATGCGGTCGGCCATGCCGATGAGCTCGCCCATTTCAGAGGAGATCATAATGATGCTCTTGCCCTGCTTGGCCAGCGCCGCGATGATGCAGTAAATCTCGTATTTTGCACCCACGTCGATGCCGCGGGTGGGCTCATCCATGATGAACACGTCCGGGTCGTTGGCCAGCCACCGGCTGATGAGCACCTTTTGCTGGTTGCCGCCGGACAGGGACTGGATCAGCGTCTTGGAGGAGGGGGTCTTGATGCTCAGCTTGGCCACGTTGTCCTGGACCAGCTTCTCGATCTTCCCGTCGTCGAGCATGACACCGCCGATGAGGTACTGGTTCAGGGAGGCGATAGAGACGTTGTCCGCGATGGACAGCACCCCCAGAATACCGGTGGCCCGGCGGTCCTCGGTGAGCAGGGCGATGCCGTTGTTGATGGCGTCCTTGGGCTGGTTGATCCGCAGCTCCTTGCCCTTGTAGACGATCCGCCCCGCGCTGTGGCAGCGCAGGCCGAACAGTCCCTCCATCAGCTCCGTGCGCTGGGCGCCCACCAGGCCGGCCACCCCCAGGATCTCCCCCTTGCGCAGCTGGAAGCTGGCGTGGCGGAAGCTCTTGGGGTTGATGGAGGTGAAGTCCTCCACCTCGAACACCGCCTCGCCGGGGACGTTCTCCCGCTTGGGGTAGAGGTTGGTCAGCTCCCGGCCCACCATCTTGGTGATGATGAAGTCCGTGGTCAGGCCCTTGGCGTCCCAGGTGCCGATATACTGGCCGTCCCGCATGATGGTGACCTCGTCGCTGATGCGGAGGATCTCGTCCATCTTGTGGCTGATGTAGACGATGGAGACGCCCCTGGAGCGCAGCTCGCCCACGATGGTGAACAGGGCCTCCACCTCCGCCGCCGTCAGCGAGGAGGTGGGCTCGTCCAGGATAAGCACCTTACAGTCGGCGCTGACGGCCTTGGCGATCTCCACCAGCTGCATCTGGGACACGCTCAGGGTGCCCAGCTTGGCCTTGGGGTCGTAGTTGAGGTGCACCTCCTCCAGGACGCGGGCGGCGTCGGCGTACATCTTCTCGTGGTCCACCACGGTGATGGGCCCCAGGCGCTTGGTGGGGTAGCGGCCCACGTAGATGTTCTCGCCGATGCTGCGCTCCGGGATGGGCTGCAGCTCCTGGTGTACCATGGCGATGCCCCGGTTGAGGGCGTCCAGCGGTCCGCTGATGGACACCTGCTCCCCCTCGTACGTCACCGAGCCCTCGTCCATGTGATAGATGCCGAACATGCACTTCATCAGCGTGGACTTGCCCGCGCCGTTCTCTCCCATCAGCGCGTGGACGGTGCCGGGACGGAGCTTGAGCTGCGCGTGATCGAGCGCCTTGACGCCGGGAAAGGTCTTGACGACGTCACGCATTTCCAAACGATATTCTGACAATTCTCGGTCCCCCCTTTTTTGTCTGGTCCGGGCGGTCGGCCCGAAGAGAAAAAGGTGCGTGCGCACATGCGCACGCACCTTTTTTCACGATTTGATGCTGGCGGATCAGCCCATGAAGTCGGCCACGTTGTCGGGAGTGACCTTCACGTAGTCAACGTACACGCTCTGGCTGCCGGAGGCGTAGGTGGTGCCGCTCAGGAGCTTCTCCATCTCGGCCACAGCGCCCTGGGCCTGGCCCTTGGCGTCGTTGAGCACGGTGCCGGTCATGTTGCCGGCCTTCACCTCGTTGAGGGCGGCATCCAGCGCGTCCACGCCCACCAGGTAGATGTCCTCGTTGACGGTGCGGCCGGCGGCCTGGATGGCCTGGAGAGCGCCGATGGCCATGTCATCGTTGTTGCAGAAGACGACCTCGATCTGATCGCCGAACTGAGCCAGGTCGTTGGCGCAGATGGTCTGGCCCTTCTCACGGTCCCAGTCGCCGCGCTGGAGATCCAGCTCCTCAACCTCCATGCCCGCGTCGGTCAGGGCCTTCACGGAGTACTCGGTGCGCAGCTGGGCGTCGATGTTCTCGGGGTCGCCCTGGATCATGATGTAGGAGACCTTGCCGTCGCCGTTGATGTCGCCCTTGTTGGCGGTCTCCAGGATCAGCTCGCCCTGGAAGGTGCCGGACTGGGCGGCGTCGCAGCCGACGTAGACCAGCTTGTCATAGGCGGCCATCTGGTCGGCGGTGGGCTCGCGGTTGATGAGCACGGTGGGGATGTCAGCGCCCTTGACAGTGGCGATGATCTGGTCGGCGGCACTGGTCATAACGGGGTTGATGATCAGCGCGTCCACACCCTGGGTGATGAAGGTGTTGATCTGCTCGTTCTGCTTGTTCTGGTCGTTGTTGCCGTCCACGACGGTGACGGAGTAGCCCTTGCCCTCCAGGATCTCCTGGAGCGCGTTGCGGTAGGTGGTCATGAAGGCATCGTCGAACTTGTAGATGCACACGCCGATGGTCTTGCCGCCCTCGCCGCCGCCCTGGCTGTCGTTGTCCTTGCCGGAGTTGTTGCCGCCGCAGGCCACCAGGGCCAGAACCATCACAGCGGCCAGGAGAAACGCAAGAATCTTCTTTTTCATCATTACAATCCTTTCCATACGATCAAATTCTTGTGGAGCGGACGCTCCACAATGGATGGTGCCGGCACCATCCGGGGGGTATTCTATCATTTCTTTCGATGATTGTCAATCATAACCCCTGTTCTCGAAATATTTTTTGTTAAATTCGTCAAATCGACCGCGCCGATTTCTACATTTTGCCCGCCTCATCTGTCCTCCCCCCTTGCGAAGCGGGAAAAATCGTGCTATTCTGGTCCCACAAACTGTCAAACAGCCCGTCCCTCCCCCGGAGGAGCGGGCCGTGAAAGGGGGTCCTTTTGTGGGCACGCTGCTCGCGTCCTGCGCCATCGCCTTCTCCACCTACTCCCGCCTCCCCATGCCCCAGGTGGCGTGGAGCGAGAAGAATATGCGCTACACCCTGGCTTTTTTCCCCCTGGTGGGAGCGGCGGTGGGGCTGGTCTTCTGGGGGGCGGACGCCCTGTGCGGCCTTCTGGGGGCCGGCACGATTCTGCGCGCCGCCCTGCGCACCGCCGCGCCCATTATCGTCACCGGCGGCATCCACCTGGACGGCTACTGCGACACAGTGGACGCCCTGGCCTCCCACGCCCCCCGGGAGAAAAAGCTGGCCATCCTCAAGGACTCCGGCGCCGGGGCCTTCGCGGTGATCTGGTGCGGGGTGTGGTTTCTTTTGACCTTCGCCCTGATGAGCGAGCTTGAGAGCGTCTCCACCCTGGCGGCGGGCTTCGTCCTCAGCCGGACGCTCAGCGCCCAGGCGGTGGAGCAGCTGCCCTCGGCCCGGCCCGTCTCCGGCCCCGGCGCGGGCATGGGCTCCGCCCTCAAGGCGGGGAGCAGGCTCCCCCGGTGGGTTCTGCCGGCCTGGCTGTGCCTCTACTGCGCGGCGCTCCCCTGGCTGAACAGGGCGGCGGGACTGGCGGCGCTGGTGTGCGCCGTGGGGTTCTGGCTGGTGTACAAGCGCATGGCCGTGCGGCAGTTCGGGGGCTTTACCGGCGATCTGGCCGGGTGGTTTCTGCAGGTGTGCGAGCTGGTGATGCTGGCGGCCGTTGTGGCGGCGGAGAGGATGTGTGCCCTATGGTGTTAGTGGTGGGCGGCATGGCCCAGGGGAAGCTGGATTTCGCCCGGCAGGCGCTGGGCGTCGCGGCCTGGAGCGAGGGGGCGCTGGGCCCGGAGAGCTGTGTCCACGGCCTCCATCTGGCCCTGCGGGCCCTGCCGGACCCGGCGGCGGCCCTGGACCGGTGGCTGGCGGAGCACCCGGAGGGGGTGCTCATCTGCGACGAGGTGGGCGGCGGCGTGACCCCCCTGGACCGGGAGGACCGGGACTGGCGGGAGCTGGTGGGCCGCACCTGCTGCGCGCTGGCGGAGACGGCGGAGGCGGTGTACCGGGTCCACTGCGGACTGGGGGTGCGGATCAAATGACCATCTATCTCATCCGCCACGGGCAGACCCGGGGCAACCTGGAGCGGCGCTACACGGGCGTCACGGACCAGCCCCTCTGCCCCCAGGGGCGGGCGGCTTTGGCGGACTGGCGGGGGCCGGAGGCGGAGGCGGTGTACGTCTCCCCCCTGCTCCGCTGCCGGGAGACGGCGGCCATCCTCTACCCCGGTACGGCGCAGACGGCGGTCCCCGGCCTGCGGGAGACGGACTTCGGGGCCTTTGAGGGCCATACCTACGAGGAGCTGAAGGACAGCCCCGCCTATCAGGCCTGGCTGGACTCCGCCGGTCAGGCGGCGCCCCCCGGCGGGGAGAGCAGGGAGCAGGTCCGGCAGCGGGTCCTGGCCGCCTTCCGCGCCGTCACAGCGGGGCACGCGCCGGGGGAGCGCCTGGCCCTGGTGGTCCACGGGGGCACCATTATGACCCTGCTGGAGGCCCTGGAGCCCGGCGGCCAGTTCTACCGCTGGCAGGCCCCCAACGGCGGCGGCTTCCGCTGCCGCTGGGACGGCGGGGCGCTGACGGCGGAGGCCGCCCTGTCTGCCGGGGGGGAGACGCCGGTCCTGTGAAAAAGGAGGGCCCCGCCGCTTACATCCGTGCGTGCCCGCCGCTTCGGGGGCGGGACATTTTTCCCTAAAACTTCCAAAAGGGGCTTGCAATTTCTCCGTTTATGGGATAAAATCTATCGTGGAAACATAAATGCGGCAGGCTGGGAGGTGCTGGAACACCACCCCAGCCCTGCGCGAGTGACTGCACCACTCAACACAGCAATCTCTCAGGATTGTACCACAAGCTCATTATATCCATTTTCCATCTGTTTTTCAAGGGGGAATGGGTGTAGTGCGCTGTGTTTGCATTGATTTATTCAAGGCGGTGTTGGGTTTTTGAAAACTCGACGCCGCTTTTATGTTTCCAGCAGGGGCGCAGGGCGGGGGCTCCGTCCCCCGCCGCCGCCTGTTGGAACACATGTTGATAGAAAGGCCAGGTACGATGATGAACACAGTTGCAGCACAAATTCTTGCAGCCCTGATGGCCCTGTGCGCGGCCCTCAGCGCAGCCTTGGGGAGCCCCGCTCCCGAGCCCCCCGTTCCGCCTGCGGACAAGCCCGTGGAATCCGCAGCGGACAGAGCGCCCGCCGGGGCGGAAAACGGCGCCCACGGTCAGGGGGACGCCTCTCAGGCGGCGCGGTACTACGAGGCCGGCAGCCTGCCCCTGTTCCAGACGGCTTTCTCCCAGCTGGACGAGGAGGCCCAGGGCCAGTGGCTGGACAGGATCTACGAGGACGGCCGGATCCTGTTCTGGGGAGCCGCCGTCAACCTGCTGGACGAGGACTGCGCCCTGGTACAGCGGTGCGCGGAAAAGACCTACGCGGACGGCAATATCGTCTATTTCTCCACCTTGGCCGCGCACATGAGCGGGGACGCCCTGGAGCTCTGGCTGGACAGGGCCCTGGAGGACGGAAGCTGGGCCTTCCAGTCCACGCTGTACGACGCGCTGGGCAGAGGGTGCGAATACGACGAGCTGGAGGAAAAGCGCGAACAGGCGTGGGCCGAAACCCAGGCGGCGGAATACGGGGCCGTGGGCGTTACAGTGGACGGAAAAGACTACTATTACCAGGGACAGCTGGTCAATATCTTCCTGGACATCCGCCCTAACAGGTCCTTCTACACCCTGAATTTGAACCCGAAAGGTTCCGTAAATGTCAAAATCATCCGCGATCCGGACAGCAGCATCACCGGCGCCGCCTATATGACCGAGGCGGAGGTGGCGGCGCTGCTGGAGGATATGGGCGGCGCCGGCGCGGGATGAGACCCTGACACATCCCCGTTGATGTCAAATTCATGACAGCGGGGGATTATCGCCGCGAGACAGACGACAAAGACCCAGGGGGCCTTCGGCCCCCTGGGTCTTCTGCTGCGGCGTCCGGGCCCGCCGTCAGTCCAGAATCATCCGCCCCGCCTCCTCTCGGTAGGAGGCGGCGTAGAAGGCGGTCATGGCCTGCACCAAATAGCCGGCGTCCCGCACCCCGGCGGTCTCAAAGCAGGAGTGCATGGCCAGCTGGGCCAGGCCGATGTCCACCGTGTTCACCGACACGTGGGCGTTGGAGATATTCCCCAGGGTGGAGCCCCCCGCCAGGTCGGAGCGGTTGGAGAAGTGCTGCACCGGCACCCCGGCGCGCCGGCACAGGGCGGTGAACACCGCCTGGGCCGCGCCGTCGGTGGCGTAGCGCACCCCGTGCTTGATGACCAGGCCGGCGTTCATCGCGGGGCGGTGGGTGGCGTCGTGGTACTCCGGGTGGTTGGGGTGGACGGCGTGGGCGTTGTCGGCGGAGACCATGAAGCTGTTGGCGACAGCGGCGGCCCGGTCCCGGCCCAGGGCGGCGCACACCCGCTCCACCACGTCGCTCAGCAGGGTGCCGTCGGCCCCCTGGCGGGTGAGGCTGCCCACCTCCTCGTTGTCCAGCAGGGCGTAGACGGGGACGGCGGCGCTCTCCCCCGCCTCCAGGAAGCCCCGGAAGCAGCCCCAGGCGCACTGGAGGTCGTCCAGGCGGGGCGCGGAGAGGAACTCCCCCTTCTCCCCCCACACCAGCCCCTTCTGCCGCAGGCAGAGGGTCAGATCCGTCCCCAGAATGTCCTCCGGGGCGCACCCGGCGGCCTGGGCCGCCAGGGAGCGGAAGGTCCCCTTCTCCGCGCCCAGGCCCATGAGGGGCACCATGTCGCACTTGGGGTCGTATTTATAGCCGGTGTTGGCCTCCCGGTTCATGTGGATGGCCACGTTGGGGATGAGCAGCAGGTCCCGGTCCACGTAGACCAGCCGGGGCTCGATGCCCCCGTCCGTGCTCACCAGCACCCGGCCCGCCACCGTCAGGGGCCGGTCCAGCCAGGGGGCGCACAGCATCCCGCCGTAGCCCTCCACGTTCAGCCGGAGGTACCCGTCGGGCCCCTCCAGCTCCGCGTGCTCCTTCACCCGGAAGGTGGGGGAATCGGAGTGGCTGGCGGAGATCATAAAGCCGGCCCCCTCCCTCCGGGGAACCCGGAAGGCCGCCAGGGCGGAGCCATTGCGCACCACGTAGTACCGCCCGCCGGGGGCCAGGGTCCAGGCCCGCCCCTCCTCCAGGCGGGCGTAGCCCGCCGCCTCCAGCTCCAGGCGCAGATTCTCCACCGCGTGGTAGCGGCTGGGGCTGCGGTCCAGAAAGGTCAGCAAATCCTGCATGTCGTTTCTCCTCCTCATAAAATACTCTACCGGCGCGGCCAGCGGTTCCATAAAGAGCGGGCAGAGGGGCGGCCGGTGTTCCCGCGCCGCTCCTTCTCAGCCGCTCTGCCCGTAAAACCAGACGAAGGCGTGGCGGACCAGATCGTCCCCCTGGCCGCTCTGGATCTCCACCTGGTGCTGTCCGTCCTCCGTCACGCTGTACAGGCACCGGATGGAGGCGCCCAGGAGAATCTGCCGGCGGTAGACCACCTCCACCGTGTCGGGGAGATGGTCAAAGACCTCCTGGGGCAGGGCCTCCAGGGCGTAGTCCAGGTAGTGGATGTTGTTGACGTGGCGGTTGGTGTCGATGTCCCGGCGGCCCACCTGGACCGCGCAGGCCAGCTGCGCGCCGGGGCTGCTCCTGCCGTTGGTGCGGGCGGGGGTATCGAACACCGCCCGCTCCTCCAGGTCGTAGGCGGAGCGAACAAGCCCGGTGACGCGGGCGATGCGCCCGGTGGCGGCGTTCACCAAAAACCACCGGGAGGTCCCCCGGGCGATCCGCCGCCCCTGGCAGAACACCTCAAAATCCCGCTCGGAGGCGAAGCCCTCCAGGGAGCGGGGCCAGGTGCGCACGGCGACCTCCGACCGCCAGAGGGGCCGCTCCGTCAGTTCCACCCGCCAGGCGGTGAGCACCCAGCACACCCCGCTGCGGGGGACGTCCTTCGGCCCGAAGCCGCACTCGTCGGAGGCGATGGCGGCGGCCTCCTGCAAAATCCGCAGCAGGCCGCGGTGGTTCAGCCGGTAGTCCGCCCCCACGTCGGGGTAGGCCACGGCAGTCTCGTAGGTGTAGTAAGACGTAGGAATCACTCCTGTTGGACAAATTTTCTCTATTGTACCCCGAAATACCGGGAATGTCAAAGCGGCCCGGCAAATTTTTACCCTCAGATAATACCCAAGGGCGGAGCGCCGTGCCGCCGCCGGGCAGAGATCCCGGCATCGCAGCGGCTCTCCTCCGACCGCTTTTCAAGATAAAGAATCAGCCGCCCAGGCGATAGTACTCCCGCCAGACGGCCTCCGGCACCATGCCGCCGCCGGTGGCCCAGGCGATGTGGGTCGCCCCCTCGGGGACCGGGGTCCGCCCGCACACCAGGTCCCTGCCGGGCAGGCCCGCCAGGGCGCTGGGCTCCAGGCGGATGCCCTCGGTGTCCGCCAGCAGGCGCAGCAGCTGGTAAAGCCGCCGGTCATCCACGGTGTAGCACCCGTCCAGCAGGCCCTCCATCACCCGGCCTACAAACCGGGAGGGCCGCCCCACCGCCAGGCCGTCCGCCGCCGTTTTTCCGTCGATGCCGAAGTCCTCCACGCTCACGCCGTCGTGGAGTCCGGTGGCCAGGCCCAGGAGCATGCAGGGGGCGTGGGTGGGCTCGGCGAAGTAGCAGCGCACCGCGCCGCCGTAGAGCAGCTTCAGACCGAAGGCCACCCCGCCGGGCCCCCCGCCCACCCCGCAGGGCAGATAGACATAGAGGGGGTGCGCCCCGTCCACCGGGATCTCCATGGCCGCCAGCTGCTCCGCCAGCCGGCCGGCGGCCACGGCGTAGCCCAGGAAGAGGGTGCGGGAGTTCTCGTCGTCCACAAAGTGGCAGGCGGGGTCCGCCTCCGCCTGCCGCCGGCCCTGGGCCACGGCCAGGCTGTAGTCCCCGGCGTACTCCACCACGTTGACGCCCCTGGAGCGCAGCAGGTCCTTCTTCCACTGCCGGGCGTCGGCGGACATGTGGACCGTCACCCGGAAGCCCAGTGCGGCGCTCATCATGCCGATGGAGAGGCCCAGGTTCCCCGTGGAGCCCACGGCCACGGCGTAATCGGAGAAGCGGCCCCGGAGGTCCGCGTCCGCCAGGCGGGCGTAACTCTCCCCCTCCGACAGCCAGCCCTCCCGGAGGGCGATGGTCTCCGCCAGCCAAAGCACCTCGTAGATGCCGCCCCGGGCCTTGATGGAGCCGGATATGGGCAGGTGGCTGTCCTGCTTGAGCAGCAGGCGGCCGGGGCGGTCCCCCAGGGCCCGCCCCATGGCGGGTATGGGGACCAGGGGGGACTCGATGCGCCCCCCGGCGGGGGCCGTCTCGGGGAACACCCGGGCGATATAGGGGGCGAAGCGGTCCAGCCGGGCGGCGGCGTCCGCCACCTCCTCCGCCGTGACGGGGGCGGCGGAGAGGGCCTCCCCCGCGGGGCGCAGGCCGGGGTTGGCCCAGAAGGTCTCCCGCAGGTCCATCAGATCGGCGAACACGGGGTCCCGCGCCCGCCACTGGGAAAGATGCATGTCCATGGCTTCTCCTCTCTTGTTCTCATCCGCGCGCCGCCTCTCCGGCGGCGGCGACAAACGACCGGAACAGGGGGTGGGCCCGGTTGGGGCGGCTCTTCAGCTCCGGGTGGAACTGCACCCCCACAAACCAGGGGTGGCCGTCGAGCTCCACGATCTCCACCAGCCGCCCGTCCGGGGACAGGCCCGTCAGGCGCAGCCCCGCCGCCGTCAGGGTCTCCCGGAAGGCGTTGTTGAACTCGTAGCGGTGGCGGTGGCGCTCGTCGGCGCGGGGGGCGCCGTAGGCCGCCAGGGCCCGGCTGCCCTCCGCCAGCAGGCAGGGGCAGCTGCCCAGGCGCATGGTGCCCCCCTTGCCGGCGGCCTCCGCCTGGCCGGGCATCAGGTCGACGACCGGGTATTTCGCGCAGGGATCCAGCTCGCTGGAGTGGGCCCCCTCCAGGCCCGCCGCGTGGCGGGCGAACTCCACCACCGCCAGCTGCATCCCCAGGCAGATGCCGAAAAAGGGCACCCGGTTCTCGCGGGCGTACCGGATGGCGCTGATCTTGCCCTCCACCCCCCGGCTGCCGAAGCCGCCGGGCACCAGCACGCCGCCGCAGCCGGCAAGCAGGGCGGCGGCATTGTCGTCCGTCACCGTCTCGCTGTCGATCCAGCGGATGTCCACCTTGACGCCGTTTTCGATGCCGGCGTGGGTGAGGGCCTCCGCCACGGAGAGGTAGGCGTCGTGGAGGGCCACGTATTTGCCCACCAGGGCGACGGTTACCCGGCCCTCCGGGTGCTTGGCCCGGCGGACCATGGCGGCCCACTCGGTGAGGTCCGGCGCGCGGCAGGCCAGCCCCAGACGGCGGACCACCGCGTCCGCCAGCCCCTCCCGCTCCAGCATCAAGGGCACCTCGTAGAGGAGCTCCGCCGTCAGGTTGGGGATGGCGTTCTCCCGTGGGATATTGCAGAAGAGAGCGATCTTCTCCAGAACCTCCGATGGGACCGGCTCGCCGCAGCGGCACAGGATCACATCCGGCTGGATGCCCAGGGAGAGGAGCTCCTTGGCGGAGTGCTGGGTGGGCTTGCTCTTGAGCTCCCCGGTGCCGGGGATGGAGACGATGAGGGAGACGTGGATAAACATGACGCTGTGCCGCCCCCGCTCCGCGGCCACCTGGCGGATGGACTCCAGAAAGGGCTGGCTCTCGATGTCCCCCACGGTGCCCCCGATCTCCACGATGGCCACGTCGGCGTCCGGGGTGTCCAGCCCGTAGATGCGCCGCTTGATCTCCCCGGTGATGTGGGGGATGATCTGCACCGTGCCCCCCAGGAAGTCCCCCCGCCGCTCCCGGCTGAGCACGCTCCAGTAGACCTGGCCGGCGGAGACGGAGGAGTTCACGTCCAGGCTCTCGTCGATAAACCGCTCGTAGTGCCCCAGATCCAGGTCGGTCTCCGCCCCGTCGTCGGTGACGAACACCTCACCGTGCTGATAGGGGCTCATGGTGCCGGGGTCCACGTTGAGGTAGGGGTCCAGCTTCTGGACCTTTACCCGCAGGCCCCGCTGCTTGAGCAGACGGCCCAGGGACGCGGCGGCGATGCCCTTGCCCAGCCCCGAGACCACGCCGCCGGTGACAAAGATATATTTCACAGACATTGACGTTCCCTCCTGTTTCTCGCGGGATTTTTAAGTAAGGCTTTATGATAAACCCGCCGGGGAGAAAAGTCAAGGAAGGGGCCGGGCGTTGGACCGGGGAATTTTCCCGGCAGAACAGCAAAGCGCCGCGCCCGGGCGGCTTGCCGGCCCGGGCGCGGTCAGGGGTTTATTCAGATTCCTCCACAGCCTCCAGGTACAGCTGGGTAGACTGGTAGTCCCCCCAGGGGGTGGGGACGGGATAGCCGGCGTACATCAGCACATCCCCGCCCCAGAGCTGCTCCCCGCCGTTGATCCGGTAGCGCCGGGCGGGATCCAGGCCCTTCAGGCGCAGGCTGAAGAAGGGGGGCGCTGCCCTGGTGGCGCCGTTCACCAGGGACACCAGGGCCTCCCGGCCGTCGGGGCCGGCGTGCTCCCAGGCGGTGAAATCCCCGGCCTGGAAGGGGTCGGTGAGGCGGTAGTAGTCCCCCTCCTGGATCAGGCGGCTGTGGCGCTTGTAGTCCGCCGTCTGGCGGCGGATGACGGACCGCTCCTCCTCGGTGCACCGGCCCAGGTCCATCTCATAGCCGAAGGTGCCCCCCATGGCCACCACGCCCCGGGTCTCCATGGGGGTGACCCGGCCGTTCTGCTCGTTGGGGGAGACGGAGACGTGGGAGCCCACGCAGCTGACGGGGTAGCAGAAGGAGGTGCCGTACTGGATCTTCAGCCGGTCAATGGCGTCGGTGTTGTCGCTGCACCAGATCTGGGGGGTGTAGTACAGCATCCCCAGGTCGAAGCGGCCGCCGCCGCCGCTGCACCCCTCGATGAGCATGTCCGGGTAGTCCCGGCGGAGCTGCTCGAGCATCTCATAGACGCCCAGCACGTACCGGTGGCACAGCTCCCCCTGCCGGTCCGCCGGCAGGGCCATGGACCAGACGTCGGTGAGAGAGCGGTTCATGTCCCACTTGAGATAGCTCACCTCCGCGCTGTCCAGCACCTTTTTGAGCGCATCGTAGATATGCGCGCGCACCTCCTGCCGGGAGAAGTCCAGCACCAGCTGGCCCCGGCCCCTGGCGCGGGGACGGCCGGGGGCCCCCAGGGCCCAGTCCGGGTGGGCCCGGAAGAGGTCGCTGTCCTCGTTGACCATCTCCGGCTCCACCCACAGCCCGAAGCGCATGCCCAGAGCCTTGACCTGGGGCACCAGGGCCTCCAGGCCGCCGGGGAGCTTGGACTCGTTGACCACCCAGTCCCCCAGGCCCCGCAGGTCGTCGTTTCGCTGGCCGAACCAGCCGTCGTCCATCACCAGCAGCTCGATGCCCAGAGGGGCGGCCGCCCCAGCCAGGTCCAGCAGCTTCCGGGCGTTGAAGTCGAAGTAGGTGGCCTCCCAGTTGTTCACCAGCACCGGCCGGCGGCGGCCCTCGTAGGGGTCCCGGATCAGCCGGCGGCGGACGGCCCGGTGGAACCGGTGGCTCATGCCGGTCAGGCCGTCGGGGGAGCAGACCAGGGCCGCCTCCGGGGCGGTGAAGGTCTCGCCGGGGGCCAGGGTCCAGCACAGGGGCGACAGGCCCATCACCAGCCGGACGTCCTCAAACTGGCTGCGCTCCGCCTGGGCGGTGAAGCCGCCGCTGTAGAGCAGGGCCGCCCCCCAGCACATGCCGTAATCCTCCCCCGCGTCCCGCTCGCACAGGACCACGAAGGGGTTGTGCTGGTGGCTGGACACGCCCCTGGCGCTGCCCACCCCCTGCACGCCGGGGCGCAGGGGCATCCGGCTGGGCCAGCGCTCCCGGGCGTGGCCGCCGTCGAAGGTGATCATGTCCAGATCCCCCCGGCAGAAGTCCAGGCAGAGGCTCATCACCCGGCGCAGCCGGACGGCGGCGGCCCCGGCGTTGGTCACGCGCACAGCCCGGGTGATGAGGTCCTCCTCCTCCCACACGCCGTACAGCAGCTCCATCTCCAGCCCCGAGCTGGGGTCCCGCAGGGTCACGGACAGGGTTTCCCAGCCCTCCCCGTGGAAGGCGGGCAGGCCCTCCAGGCCGTATTTGCCCTCCCGGACCTGGGCCCCGGTAAAACGGAGATCTAAAAGGCAGCTCCCGTCCGGCAGCTCCACCTCGGCGGAGCTCAGGCGGAAGTCCCCCACCCCGCTGGTGGAGTACTCCTGGGGCAGGATGTCCAGGGAGTACTCGCGGCGGCCGCCCGCCTCGCTGGGGTTGGGGGCGAAGCCCCGGTCCGCGTAGCGGACCAGGCCGCTCAGGTCCCGGCTCTCCACCCGGCGGCCATAGTAGGTATGCAGCAGCACCCCGTACTCGTCCACCTTCATCTGGTAGGTGGTGCGGCGGGTGTTCAGCGTAAACGTTTGACGCTCCTGGTCGTGAACGATCATAGGGTATCTCCTTACTGCAAAGTATTCTGCGGCAATTGTACCGATTTTCGCGGGCGGGTGCAATTGTCAAAAGTGTCTAAGGATCGGGGGCGCGCCGTGTAAAATTTGTGAGCTTCCTCTAGTTTGACAGCCCCGGCTGGCAATCGCCTGGGCCGGGGCTGTCTGAGAGAGAGAAGAAGAACGCAAATGTAAAGGGGGAAAGCCGTTCCAGGCCTATGGCGGCCGGGCGGCCGTCCCGCCGGCACTTCGTGCCAGGGGGACGTCATTCATCCGCCTGCGGCGGCTGAACGACCGTCCCGTCAGCACTTCGTGCCAGGGGGACGTCATTCATCCGCCTGCGGCGGCTGAACGACCGTC
>ERZ779626.237-NODE-237-length-36912-cov-23.793309_pt1 | contig 36912 bp, 40 predicted proteins | sample MGYA00514209_ERZ779626 | MGnify/ENA primary metagenome ERZ779626 (study PRJEB29562, sample SAMEA4376713) | mouse gut metagenome | isolation source: Cecum | study: EMG produced TPA metagenomics assembly of the A DSS colitis mouse model was used to assess the...
TCGTGGACAACGCCGACACCGCCAACAAGGGCAATAAGAAGTCCCGGCAGATCAATGGGCTGGTGAACGAGTGGTATCTGGAGGATATGTCGGAGAACATCCGCAGCGTTCTCACCAACCGGCGGCAGAATGGTTTTCATATTGGGGCCTTTGCCCTCTATGGCTACAAGAAGGACCCCGACCAAAAAGGCCATCTGCTTATTGACGAGGAAGCCGCCGCCGTTGTCCGGGAGGTGTTCACCCTCTTTTCCCAAGGCTATGGTAAAATGGCCATCGCCCGGATGCTCAACGACCGTGGCATCCCCAACCCCACCGAGTACAAGCGACTCCACGGCCTGCGCTACCAGCAGCCCAAGCGTAAAAACAGCACTCTCTGGAAGTATTTTGCTATCTCCGATATGCTCACCAACGAGATTTATATTGGCAACATGGTGCAAGGCAAATATGGCAGCGTGTCCTACAAGACCAAGCAAAACAAGCCCCGCCCCCAAAGTGAGTGGTATCGTGTAGAGGGAACCCATGAGGCCATCATCGACCGCCCCCTCTGGAACCGGGTTCAGTCCATGGTTGCGGAACGGGCCAAGCCTTTTGATTGCGGTACTGTGGGGCTGTTCGCCCGGAAAGCCCGGTGCGCCAACTGCGGCTACACCATGCGATCCTCCAAAAATCGCGGGCGGCACTATCTCCAATGTTCTAACCGCCATGTGGCAAAGGACGCCTGCATCGGCTCTTTCATTTCGGTGGAAAAGCTGGAGCGGATGGTCATTGACGAGCTGAACCGGCTGGCGGCGGCGTATCTGGACAAGGACGAGTTGGAACAGAGTATTGAGTTTTGCGAAAATTTGCAAGGCCAGAAAAAGCAACTCTTGGATACCCTCTCCGCCTATGAGAAACGAATTGCCGAGTACACCAAGGGTCTGCGGGATTTATACATGGATAAGGTCAAGGGCCTGCTCAACGACAGCGACTTCTCCGCCCTCTCCAAAGAGTTTTCCTCCGAGAAATCCCGGCTGGAGCGCATCCTGCTGGACGGACAACGGCAGCTTGCGGAACTGGAGGACAGAATTGCCGTTGGAGACAACCGAAAGTCTTTGGTGGAGCGGTATGTAAATCTGGAACACTTAACACGAGAAATCGTGGAAATCCTCATCGACCACATCACTGTAGGCAAGCGCATCCCTGGCACTCGTGATGTTCCCATTGAGATACACTGGAACTTTTAGCCACAGGTTGCACTTTCGTGATTGCACCAGAGCAAAAGGCCCGCGTCACCTACGACAACATCCTCCGCCTCAGCGACGATCCGGATGTCAACGATGCCATCCGCTTCTTGCGGGAGCGGGAGATCGTGCATTTCCAGCGCTTCGGCGAAGGTCTGCGCCTGGCCAAGGAGCGTCTGGGCGAGAAAAACGTCTACTTCACCAATCCCTCTTTTGACCGCTGAATACAGCAAAAGCCCCGCGGCACAGGCATTCACCTGGCCGCGGGGCCCTATTTTATACGTCTACTCGCCGCTCTCCTCCTCAAGGAACTCCAGCGACGCAAATTCACCGCTCTCGAAGCGGGCCACAAACTGCCGGGTCTTCTCCTCCCCGGAGCCGTCATGGGTCGTGACGAAGGACTCCACAGTCACGTTCTCTCCCTCCATAGTATACGTCCACTTGCTCTTGGAGGGAAACACGGCGGTCTCCGGCAGCTCCAGACGGGCCTTGACGGCGGTCAGCGTGGCCGCCAGATACACGTCCCGCTGGTCCGTATCCAGGTAGTAGTCCGTAATCTTCGACACGGTGTTCCCCCGGACATAGATGTCGTGGTCCTGGAAGGTGATGGTTTCCACCTCCTTGGTCTCGTTCTTCACCTGCATGACGATGGCGTCCCCTTCGCCGACATACCGCTGGGTTGCCGCGTCGTGAACCGAGTAGGAGGTGCTGGTGGCGCCGGACTTGATCTTCGTGACCTCGCTGAGCTCAGAGAAACCGCACTCCTGCAGCACGGCCAGCATGGCCTTCTCCTGATCCACCGTCAGCTCCATCGTCTCCCCCATCAAGGATTTAGAGGGGGCCTTACCCCCGAAAGCCAGCTCAAAGGGCGGATCAATGGGGAAATGAAAGACAAAGACCGAGACCCCGGCCGCCACAGCGATCAGCAGAACCAGCACGACCAGCAGCAGCGGCAGCCGGCTGCCCTGCTTTTTCAGCTTCGCCTCGCAGTGGGGACAGACCTTCGCCTTCTTGGATACCTCCGCCTGGCAGGACGGGCAGACCCTGACCTTGGGTTTTTTTTCGCCCTTCGCCTTTTTTTCCTTCTTAGGCTTCTTTTCTTTCTCGCTCATTCTTCCTCCCCTTTTCTATGGCGCAGTCAAACTATGATTCCTCAGCGGTCCGGAGGCCGCCTGTAGATTATACCAGCTTTCTCCGGTGGACGCAAGTGGAATCGCACCATGCAAATCCCCCAAAATCACACCACGCCCCCGCTCCGCATATGTACCATATCGAACTCCCTGACAAACCGCCCCGCGTCCATCCCCCGGTCCAGGCAGTCGATCAGGATTTCCGCGCAGGCCCGGCTGTCACTGCCGGCCTGATGGTGATCCAGGGAGATGTCCAGGTAGGCGCACAGGGTGTTCAGGCGGTGGTTGGGCAGCTGGGGGTAGCAGCGCCGGCCCAGCCGCACCGTGCACAGATAGGGAACCCTGTCCCGCCAGTCGATGCAGTACGCCCGCAGGCACTTGGCCAGCACGCTCATGTCGAAGGGGGCGTTGTGGGCCACCAGAAGCCCGCTGCCCATGAGCTCCCCCAGCCCGGACGTCCACAGTGTCCCGAAGTCGGGCCCCTGGGCGGCCATCTCCGGCGTGATGCCTGTCAGGCGGATGTTGAAGGCGTTGAAGTAGGTTTCCGGGTTCACCAGCGTGCTGTATTCCTCTACAATCAGGCCGTTTTCCACCACGGTCAGGCCGATGGCGCTCATGCGGTTGTTGGCGGCGTTGGGTGTCTCTACATCAAAAACAATATACCGGCTCATGGCTGAATATCCACGCGCCGGACCTCCACTGCGCCTCCGTCCACCGTGAGCACCGCCATGCTCAGCTCCCTGCGGAAGCGGGGATATCCGCAGCTGCCGGGGTTCAGCCACAGCCTGCCGTCAATCCGCTCCTCATAGTATTGGTGGGAGTGTCCGAATACCACCACCTGCACGCCCTGCAGGTTCCGGGGCAGCCAGTTTCTGTCATGGGCCATGCAGAAGCGCACGCCCTCAATGTCGAATACCAACTGCCGCGGCAGATGGGCGGCCCAGCCGCCCCAGTCGTTGTTTCCCCGCACCGCGTGCACCGGCGCGATGCTCTCCAGCGCCTCCAGTATCTCGGCGCTGGCAAAATCTCCTCCGTGGATGATCTGGTCACACCCCTGAAGAAGCTCCGCAACCTCCCGCCGCAGCATGCCGTGCGTATCGGACAGCACCCCGATCCTGGGCAAGACCGCTCCCTCCCCTTTACCGACGCAATTTTACTTATTATACCGCCGGCGCGTGTAAAAGTCAATGACTGTGCGAGGTGCCGCCACCGCCGCGTCGCCGGTCACCACAAAGGCCCCGTCCAGCGCCCGCACGGAGATGTGTCCCGGCGTATGTCCGGGCGTGGCGACGATCTCACATCCACCGCCCCAGTCAAATGTATCTCCCCCGCTAACGAGTCCGTCCAGCGGAACGGACGGAGCTTTTCTGAGGCGCTCGCAAAACTGTATGCCAAATGCTTTCTGCTCCGCAGGAAGCTGTTCCTGCATGCGCTCCGCCTGCTGAAGCCGGAGATTTTTCAGCGCCCCGGAGATATAGGGCGCTTCCTCCCTGGACGCCATCACCTGTATACCGGGGTACCGCGCCTTGAGCTCCACCGCCGCGCCCATGTGGTCGTCGTCCTGGTGGGTCAGCAGCAGCCTGGTGATGCGCTCCGGCGGGACGCCGTGCCGGGCCAGCTCCGCCTCCAGCAGCGCCAGGGAACCGGGGTATCCGCAGTCGATGAGCACCACGTCCTCACCGCCAAAAAGCACCGCCGGGTGGAGATGCTGCTCCCAGCCGTCATTTACATATGTCAAATCCAATACCGCATATGCCCTACGCACGATCTCCCTCCTCCCCGGCAGGGTCCCTTCTGCGCCCGTTCTCATGGAAGGTCCGCTTCAGCGCCGCCTCCACCGGCACAACCGACAGCACGGCGGCCGCACACTGCACGGCGGTGATCCCAATCCCCGCCGCGCCTATGGTCTCCGGCCCCTTCCCCCACACCGGCAGCAGCGCCACGGCAGAGATAACCAGCAGGACCCACCCCATTTTCCGCCACAGCCCCCCGCAGTAAGCGTGGGCAAAGGCCCAGGTCTCCCTGTTTTTCATGGACCTGGCCGTCCGATAGCCGTAGACGCTGTTCACGCGCTCCGGCGGCCTCGTCCTCCACAGCCCTCCGATCACCAGCATGCTCACCGGTATCAGCAGGCAGCATACCAGCATAAAACCCCAGAACATACACAGTCCCCCATCCTATGATGATATGCCCGTATCATATCACAGAAAATACCGCGCCGCAACCCAGTTTATGAAAAACACGGGACAGCTGCATACAGCAGCTGTCCCGCAAAAACGGCGCGTTGCGCCTCTATTTCCGATTGATTCGCAGTGTGTTGAGCACGCACAGCATGCACACGCCCACGTCGGCGAATACACCGGCCCACAGCTCCACATACCCCATGACGGACAGAAGCATCACCAGCACCTTGACGGCGATGGCAAAGATGATGTTCTCCGTGGCAATACGGCTGGTGCGGCGGGCAATGCGGATGCCAGAGGCGATTTTGCTGGGCTCGTCGCCCATGATGATGACGTCGGCGGTCTCGATGGCGGCGTCGGCGCCCAGCCCCCCCATGGCGATGCCGATGTCCGCGGAGGCCAGCACCGGCGTGTCGTTGATGCCGTCCCCGGCGTAGAGGAGCCGCCCCTTGCCGGTGAGATGGGACCGCAGGGTCTCCAGCTCCCGGAGCTTATCCTGGGGCAGCAGCTCGCCCACCGCCCGGTCCAGGCCGATCTCCCCGGCGATCTCCGCCACCACCGGCGCGCTGTCCCCAGAGAGCATGGCGGTCTCCCGGACTCCCAGCGCGCGCAGACCGCTGATGGCCGCTTTCGCATCAGCTTTGGGCGCGTCCCGCAGCAGCACGGCCCCCCGGTAGACACCGTCCGCCGCCACATACACCACCGTGGCCGCCGTCTTCGGCCGCTCCGGCAGAGCCACCCCCGCCTCCGTCAGAAAGTCCCGCTTTCCGGCCAGGATCCGGCGTCCCCCGGCCAGAACGGACACGCCGTGGCCGGACCGCTCCCGGAAGTCCTCCAGCCCGCCCTCATCCACGCTCCCGCCATAGGCGGCCAGAATGGACTGGGCGATGGGGTGGTTGGAGCGGCACTCCGCCATGGCGGCCAGCTCCAGCAGCTCCTCCCGCGATACCCCCTCCGCCGTGAGGCAGCCAGACACGGAGAACCGCCCCTCCGTCAGCGTACCGGTCTTGTCAAAGGCCACGATCTGCGCCTCCGCCAAGGTCTCCAGGTGGTTGCCCCCCTTGACCAGCACCCCCTCACGAGAGGCCCGGCCGATGCCGGCGAAAAAGCTGAGGGGCACGGAGATCACCAGGGCGCAGGGACAGGAGATCACCAGAAAGCACAGCGCGCTGTAGACGGATCTGCCCCAGCTCATCAGACCCACCAGGGGCGGCAGGACCGCCACCACCGCCGCCGCCAGACAGACAATGGGGGTGTAGACCCTGGCGAAGCGGGTGATGAACTTCTCGCTGGCGGCCTTTTTCTCTGAGGCGTGCTCCACCATCTCCAGAATTTTGCTGGCGGTGGACTCCCCGAAGCTCTTCTCCACCCGGATCTCCAGCGCGCCGCTGAGGTTGATGCACCCCGCCATCACCGGCTGTCCGGCGGAGATGTCCCTGGGCACGGACTCGCCGGTGAGGGCGGCGGTGTCCAGCTGGGAGCTGCCCTCCAGCACCACGCCGTCCAAGGGCACCTTCTCGCCGGGCCGGACCAAAATCGTCTGCCCCACCTGGATGTCCCGGGCCTCCACCTCCCTGCTCTGTCCGTTTTCCAGCAGGTTGGCCCGGTCGGGCCGGACGTCCAGCAGGGCGGAGATGGACTTGCGGGAGGAGGAGACCGCCCTGGTCTGCAGGTACTCCCCCAGCCGGTACAGCAGAAACACCAGCACGCCCTCGGGGATCTCACCGATGCACACCGCGCCGATGCCGGCGATGGCCATCAAAAAGCTCTCGCCGAACACGTCCCCGTGCCGGATGCTGTTCGCTGCCTGAACCATGATCTCCGCCGCTACAACCAGAAACGCCGCCAGAAGCACCGCCGTGGAGATCCAGCCCGGCACATACCGGGATATGTGCAGCAGCAGCCCCACTCCCAGCAGTACCGCGCCGGCGGCCAGAGTGATAAGCTCCCGCCGGGCCTCTGCGGGGTCCTGCTCGTGATTGTGGTCGTGGCCGCAGCCGCAGCCGTCGCTATGGACATGACTGTGGCCGCAGCAGCCCTCGTGGTGGTGCTCGTGGTGCTCATGGTCATGTCCGCAGCAGTGCTCGTGCCCGTCATGGTGCTCATGGTGGTGCTCGTGGCAGCCATGATGCCCGTGGTCATGGCCGCAGCCGCAGTGCTCGTGCTCATGCGCGTGCTCGTGAACCACCTGTTTCTCTTTTTCCATCCTTTACCCCTCCATCTCTTCCATCACATGGTCAAAGGCCATGGCAAAAATCTGCCCGATATGGGCGTCGTCCAGGGAGTAGTACACCACTCTTCCCTGCTTGCGGCTCTTCACGATCCGCGAGACCTTCAGCAGCCGCAGCTGGTGGCTGATGGCGCTCTGGCTCATCCCCAGCAGCGCCGCCAGGTCGCACACGCACATCTCCTCCACGTTCAGCGCGCAGATAATTCTGGCACGGGTGGAGTCCCCGAACACCTTGAACAGCTCGGAGACCTCGTACACCGGCGTCTCGTCAGGCATCTTCGCCCTGACACGCGCCAGCACATCCTCGTGGATGACGCTGACCTCGCAGACATCAATGGGCTCCCCCGTCATGGACATCCCCCTTTCCTTCTACAGTTGAACATATGAGCAATTGTTCATATGTTGTATTATACATCATCCAGACCATTTGTCAAGAGGGGCGCGCGATTTTTTTCGCACGCCCCTCCCGTTTCACCGTATATGCCGGACCGCCACCCGCAGCCGGTCCATGTTCCGCGCCAGCGCGCCCCTGCGGTCGGGGGACAGCGCCAGCGCGCAGGCCTCCCCGATCCGGTCTACGATCTGGTTCACCGTCATCCGGTCCGTCTCAATTCTGATCCCCGGCACGCCGCTGCCGAAAAACGCCAGGCACCGCTCGATAGCCTCCACCGCGAAGGCCTCCCGGCCCAGCATGCCCAGGTTCCGCCTCCTCAGCCGCTTCAAAATGGTCTCCCGGCTGGCGCACAGGATGCAGTGGGCCACCGGCACCCCCTCGTCCGTCAGGCGTTGGATGATCTCCTCATAGTAGGCCGGATTCACCAGGGTCATGGGCACAATGAGAGTCCCCTCATAGGTCCCGTGGAGCTCCCGCAGCATCTGATAGGTAAAGGTCCGCCACAGCGCCATATCCTGAAAGTCCGCCGTGCGGCAGACCTGGGGCATGTTCTGCCTCAGGAAGAATCCGGCCTGCTCCGGGTCGTAGACAAAGGAGGGCGTCAGCCGCCGGTGGAGCTCATAGGCCGCCGTGGTCTTTCCCGCGCCGAAGGCCCCGTTGATCCAGATCACCACCTATATTCTCTCCTCCACCTTTCGGCTGTACTCCGCCCGGAAGGCGTCGTATTCCCCGGCGTCCAGCGCGTCCCGGATGCGCTCCATGAGGGTGTTGTAAAACCAGAGGTTGTGCATCACCGCCAGGCGCATGGCCAGCATCTCCTCCGCCTTGAAGAGGTGGCGCAGATAGGCCCGGGAGAAGCTGCGGCAGGCGGGACAGCCGCAGCCCGGCTCGATGGGCCGCTCGTCCAGCTTATATTTCTCGTTTTTGATGTTCAGACTGCCGCTCCAGGTAAACAGCTTCCCGTGGCGGGCGTTCCGGGCGGGCATGACGCAGTCGAAGAAATCGACGCCCCGCCAGACGGCCTCAATGATGTTGGAGGGGGTGCCCACCCCCATGAGGTAACGGGGCTTGTCCTCCGGCGCGTGGGGCAGGGTCACATCCAGAATGCGGTACATGACCGCCGTCTCCTCCCCCACCGCCAGCCCGCCGATGCCGTAGCCGTCGCAGTCCACCTTGGCGCTCTCCTGCATGCTCCAGACACGCAGGTCCTCATAGGTGCCCCCCTGGTTGATGCCGAAGAGCATCTGCCGGGGGTTCACGCAGTCCGGCAGGGCGTTGAGGCGGTCGTGCTCCGCCTTGCAGCGCCTGAGCCAGCGCACGGTCCGCTCACAGGACTGCTTCACATAGTCGTAGGGGGCAGGGTTCTCCACGCACTCGTCGAAGGCCATGGCGATGTCGCTGCCCAGCCGGGACTGGATGCCCATGGACTCCTCGGGCCCCATAAAGATGCGCCGCCCGTCGACGTGGGAGGCAAAGGTGACCCCCTCCTCGGCGATCTTCCGCAGTCCCGCCAGCGAGAACACCTGGAAGCCGCCGGAGTCCGTCAGAATGGGACCGTCCCAGCCCATCATCTTATGGAGCCCTCCCAGAGCCCGCACCACCTCGTCTCCCGGCCGGAGGTGGAGGTGGTAGGTGTTGCTCAGCTCAATCTGGCATTTGAGCGCCTTCAGATCGTGGGCGCTGACCGCCCCCTTGATAGCCCCCTGGGTGCCCACATTCATAAAGACGGGGGTCTGCACCTCCCCGCCGTGGGCGCATAAAAACCGGCCCCGCCGCGCGCGGCCCTCCTGCTTGATGACCTTGAACATAAGGTAACTCCTTGTCTTTGGATTCCGTTATCTCTCTTATGGAGCAGCATGCCCGGAGATTTTGACTGCCCCGCTGTCTATAGACTGCGAAACCAGCCCTTCAGCTCCGCCTTCCGCTCCGGGGGCAGCAGGCCTTTCCGCACGCCCTCCGCCGCCCCCGCCAGGGCCTCCAGCTGGTGGAGGCAGGCGGTCTCATCCACTTGGGTCCGGATGCGGAGGAACGCCTCCTCCGCCCCCAGCTCCCGCAGCTGATCCGGGGTCTCAATACCCGCTTTCTCCAAATTCTCCGCCAGCTTGGGACCGATGTTGGGCAGATCAATCAGCCGCTCCATCCTCCGGGGCCTCCTTCTCTTTTTTGGGTGCGTTGGGGTCCTCCGTCAGCATGCCGTCGTAGTAGCTCTTATGGGCGGCGTCCTTCTTGTCCATCCACCGGGCCAGCCGCGGCGTAATCCACAGAGCGCCGCCCACAATCACCAGAAACAGCACCACAAAAATAACCGGCGCCACCGTGTCCCCCACGTGGCCCTTCAGCAGTGACAGCATATCGCGCCTCCTTAACAAATCATCATCGCATCCCCGAAGGAGAAAAACCTGTACCGCTCCCGCACCGCCTCCTCATAGGCGGCCAGCACCTGCTCGCGGCCCGCCAAGGCGGACACCAGCATGATGAGCGTGCTCTCCGGCAGATGAAAATTGGTGATGAGCCCGTCGAGTACCTTGAAGCGGTAGCCGGGGTAGATGAAGATATTGGTCCACCCGGCCCGGGCCTCCATGCGGCCGTCCTCCCCCGCCCAGCTCTCGACGGTCCGGCAGGAGGTGGTGCCCACGCAGATCACCCGGCCGCCGGAGGCTTTGGTGCGGTTGATGAGGTCCGCCGTCTCCTGGGGGAGCACGCAGTACTCGCTGTGCATGTCGTGGCCCTCGACCTCCTCCTCCTTCACCGGGCGGAAGGTGCCCAGCCCCACGTGGAGCGTGACGTAGCCGATTTCCACGCCCATGGCCCGGACCTGCTCCATCAGCTCCCTGGTGAAGTGGAGGCCCGCCGTGGGGGCGGCGGCGGAACCGGACACTTTGGCGTATACCGTCTGGTACCGCTCCCGGTCCTGGAGCTCCGCCTTGATGTAGGGCGGCAGGGGCATCCGGCCCAGACGCTCCAGCACCTCCAGGAAGATGCCCTCGTAGGTGAAGCGGACCAGGCGGTTGCCCCCCTCCGCCTCGCCCACGATCTCCGCCGTCAGCTCTCCGCCGAAGGAGACCCGAGCGCCGGGGCGCAGCTTCTTTCCGGGACGGACCAGGCACTCCCAGGTGTTCTCCCCCCGGTCGATGAGCAGCAGGATCTCGCAGGCCCCGCCCAGGGTTCCGTCCGGCCGGACGCGGCTGCCTAGAAGCCGGGCGGGCAGGACGCGGGAGTCGTTCATAATGAGGCAGTCGCCGGGGCGCAGCAGCCGGGGCAGGTCGTGAAACTGCCGGTGGGTCCGTGCGCCGGTCTCCCGGTCCAGCACCAGAAGCCGGGAGGCGTCCCGGCGCTCCAAGGGAGTCTGGGCGATCAGCTCCGGGGGCAGGTCGTAGTAAAAGTCGTGAGTTTTCAATCGCTGTCCTTTCCGGGACACGGCTCAGCGCTGATAGCCGGCGATGCCGGCTTCGCTGTAGGGCCGCAGTCCCATAGCAGTATAGAAGGCGTTGCTGTTCCGGTCGCTGGCGTCGGTGACAAGCGTGAACATGCGGACGCCGGAATATCGCTCCATTGTCCGGCGGAGCAGCGTTTGCCCGATGCCCTGCCGCCGGCAGGCGGCGGATACCAGCAGATCCTGCACATACAGGATATGTTCCCCATCTCCCACGCATCTGATAAACCCCACCAGCGTTTCTTCCTCAAACGCGCCCAGGAGAAACAGAGAGCGCTCCAGCGCCCGGGACATGCGCTCGCCGCTGTCCAAATAGGCCGTCCATCCGGCGTCCCGGTAGAGGGACAGCACCTGAGGGAGCTGTTCTGCGCCGAAGGCGCGGTATGTGATCATGGGAAAGCTCCTTTCCGGCCCGTCAGCGGGCCCGTGCGGCGTCCACAGCAGTGCTCAGACCGATCCTATGGTGATGCCGGTGAAATAGAAATGCAGAATTTCCTCATAGGTCCGGCCCAGCTCCGCCATGGCCTTGGCCCCATACTGGCTCATGCCCACGCCGTGACCCCAGCCGGTGCCGCTGATGGTAATGCCGCTGCCGCTGCCGGAAACGGCAGGGGGCTTCTGGAGCCGGGAGACGCCGGAGGCGGTGATGACATAGGCGTCCCCGCCCTCATAAGCGCTGACGCCGGAGGCGGTGACGGTGTAGGCCCCGCTGAGGCTGGAGAGCGCGCCGCCGGAGGGGTTGACCTGCCAGCTGCCTCCGCTGCCCCCGCCGGAGATGGTAAAGCGCATGCTCTTGGTCTCCAGGACGGAGCGGCAGGCCTCTTTGGTGATCACCACGGTCTTGCCGGCGGTGTCCCGAAAGGTGATCTCCGCCACGTTTCCGGTGGGCGTGGTCCGGGAGACGTAGGCGCTGGACACGGTCCCGATGCTGTAGCCCTTGCTCTTGAGCAGGGCGCTCAGCTGGCTGTAGGAGTAGGTCATGGTATAGACGTAGTCGGGGATGGAGATGGTCCCCTCGTAGGGGTCCTCCTTCCCCACCAGATAGGGCAGAGGCATGCTCCAGACGTTCTCTGAGCTCTCCGACGCGCCGCCGTTGCTGGCGTAGTAGTAGGTCTCGGCATACTTACCGCCGTACATGGCCGCCATCCCCGCCGTCTCCTCCACCGCCCGGTCCGTCAGGGCGCTGGCCTGGTTGGCCCCCTGATAGACCTGGCAGTCAGTGGTGGTGCACACATCGAAGCGGTAGCTGTCGCGGTGCTTGGTCTGGAGCAGGGCGTAGGTCCGGGCGCAGACCGCCTGGGCCTTCAGGGCCTCCAGGGGCCATGCAGGGCTCATCTCGTAGGGGAGCACCCCTTTGACATAGTCGTCCACGTCCACCACGTTGATGACGTTGAGGTTCCCGCCGGTGCTGCGGCGGTACTCAAAGCCGCCGTACCACTTGTAGCCCCGAAACCAGGTCAGGGCCTTCCCTCCCCCGCCGTCGGGCACGACGCCCAGGCTCTTGGCCCCGGAGCAGTCGAACTGAAAGAGGATGGTGCTGGTGGTGGTGACGGTGACGGTGACAGCGGTGGCGCTGGGGGAGGACACCGCGCCGGTGTAGCCGTAGGTGGCGTAGGTGGCGGCGGCGGCCTCCGCCTCCTCCCGGCTGGTGAAGCTGCCCGCCCGGACCCGGTACTGGTTGTTGATGAGGGCCGGGAAGGCGTCCCCGATCCGCTCCGCCGTCCGCCGGGCCTCCTCAAAGGTGGGGAAGAACTCGTCGAGCTGGAAGTGGTAGCCCCCCGCCGTAGCGTCCACCCGGCCGGGGCGGCTGGCGTAGTAGGAGCCGCCGCTGATGTAGATAGTGCCGTCGGCGGTCATGGAGATTTTCTCCTCCTCCAGATAGCCGGCCTGTACGAAATCCCTGGTAGACTCGTCAAACCAGCCCAGATAGTAGCCGGAGCCCTGAAAGTTCTGCAGGTTGGCGGAGTAGAGGGCGCTGCCGCCGTAGTTGAGGCCCACCCGGAGGGTGTCCTCCGCCGCACGGGCAGAAACGGTCAATGTGACCGCAGTCAGCATACAAAGAAAAAATGTACGTAAAAACTTGTTCATGGGACCTCCAAAAGGGGACGGAACGGTTGACAGGATACAAAAAATGTGGTATCAAGAGAACAGAACCCGCTGAGAACATCATATAGTATACATGGGAATGCCGGTTTTTTCAAGCCAGGATTCGACAGATTTCCCATTCCCAGCGCCGCCAATGTTTTCCCTGTTTGGGAGGAGGTGGCGTAGAGCGGGGTCCGCTGCTGACAATTTTCTGTTTGGAGGTATCTGTATATGAAGGAATATCGCGTGGGAATCATCGGCGGCACCGGGATGGTGGGCCAGCGCTTCGTCACATTGATGGAGGGTCACCCCTGGTTCCGCCTGACCGCTATCGCCGCCAGTGGCCGCAGCGCCGGCAAGACCTACGAGGAGGCGGTAGCGAACCGCTGGGCCATGGACGCCCCCATCCCCCAGGAGGCCAGAGACCTGGTGGTTCTGGACGCCCAGGCGGACGCGGAGAAGTTGGCCGGGACAGTGGACTTCGCCTTCTGCGCCGTGGATATGAACAAGGAGGAAATCAAGGCCCTGGAGGAGCGCTACGCCAAGCTGGAGTGCCCCGTGGTCTCCAACAACAGCGCCCACCGGTGGACGGAGGACGTGCCCATGGTGGTGCCGGAGCTCAACGCGGATCACCTCCGGCTCATTGAGGCCCAGCGCAGGCGGCTGGGCACGAAGCGGGGGTTTGTGGCCGTCAAGTCCAACTGCTCCCTCCAGTCCTACGTCCCCGCCCTGCACCCCCTGCTCAAATACGGCATGGACCGGGCCCTGGTGTGCACCTATCAGGCCATCTCCGGGGCGGGCAAGACCTTCGCGCGCTGGCCGGAGATGGTGGACAACTGCATCCCCTACATCGGCGGCGAGGAGGAGAAGAGCGAGCGGGAGCCCATGAAGCTGTGGGGCTCCGTGGAAGATGGGAAGCTGACGCTGGCCCAGGGGCCCTCCATCACCGCCCAGTGCTTCCGGGTGGCCTGCCAGGACGGGCACATGGCCGCCTGCTTTATGAAGTTCAAGGACGGCTGCAAGCCAACCGAGGCGCAGATCAAGGCGGACTGGGCCGGTTTCTCCGGCCGGGCCCAGGAGCTGAAGCTGCCCTCTGCCCCCAAGCAGTTCCTCCACTACTTTGAGGAGTCTGACCGGCCCCAGACCAGGCTGGACCGGATGGTGGAGAACGGTATGGCCGTGTCCATCGGCCGTCTGCGGCCGGATACACAGTATGATTACAAGTTCGTCTGCCTCAGCCACAACACCCTGCGCGGCGCGGCCGGCGGCGCGGTGCTGCTGGCGGAGCTGCTGTGCGCGGAGGGATACATGTAAGGCGCACATTCTTCCTAAAGCTTCTTGAGGGAAAGCGGCGTGGCCGGGAGTTCCAACTCCCGGCCACGCTCTTTTACAGCTGTTCGTTCATGTAGAGGACAACGCGGCTTTGGATGGCCTTGGCCGTCTCCTCCGCAGACTTGTCGCCGGCAAAGTAGGCGGCGGTGCACTCCTGGACGATGGACCAGACGTGCTCGTCGGTGCCGGTGACGGTGTCGATGCTCTCGTACAGGGCCATCACCTGGTCGCACTCGGCCTGGGTGGCGGGGTGCATCTCAATGGCACGGTTATTGATGAACACCGTGCCCATGCCCTGGATGACAGGCTGCCCCTTCTCATCCAGGTAGATCTCGCCGTTCTCATCGAGCACGTACTCCGCCTCCATGCTCTCCTCGCGCATGCGCTCAAAGCTCTCCCGGTTGACAGGGAATGCGCCGTAGAAATCCTCGTCCACCGGCAGCAGCAGGGTGCGCAGGAAGGACCAGGCCCCCTCCTTGTCCCTGCAGGCGCTGGACATGGCCATGCTCCTCCCGATGCTGAAGCTGGAGCCGCAGCCCTCGTCCCGGGGATAGCCGACAAAGGCCGCCTCCCCGCCGAAGAGCTCCCTGTAAATCTGCACGCCGTCGAATCCGCTCAGGTCCGCCGGCAGCAGCAGCTGCTCCCCTGCGGAGACGGCGGCGTATATGTTGGCGGTGGAGCCTATGGCAAAGGGATCCCGCTCCACCTCCGGGGGGAAGGAGGCACAGAAGGTCAGCAGGTTCTGAAAGGCGGGGGTGTCAAAGCGGGCCGTCCCGGCGGACCAGTCCAGATATTGATCCAGGTTCTGATAGAGGAGGGTGCGCAGGATGGACGCGCGGTTCTCATCCGGCCGCAGCACCGAGGCGCCCTCCTGCAGCTCCTTCAGGGCGGCCTGGAGATCCGCCTGGGTCCAACTGGTGCGGTCTCCCACGATGGCCGGGTCTCCCGCCGCGCTCTGGATGGTGAAGGAGGAGAAAACCCGGTAGAGAGCTCCGCCGGTCCCGGCGGCCTGGAGCACACGCTCCATGACGCCCTCCCGGCCCAGGTCAGGGTCGCTCTCAATATAGGGCCACAGGTCCTCCAGCACGCCCCGCGCCCCGTACTGCCGGATGGGAATGGCCCCGGAGGCGTCCAGGATGTCGGGGACGCTGCCTGCCGCGATCTCGGTGTTCAGCCGGGTCAGACCAGCGGTGGGGTCGTCGCTGGTGTTCAATTCGGAGTAGTCCCGGATCTCGATGCGGTACTGGGTGCTGGAGCGGTTGAAGTCCAGAATGCGGGTCCGGATCTCGCTGTCCAGACTCAGAGCGGCGAAGGTCAGCACCGTCCGCTCCGCCCTGTCACCGCCCTCCGACGGTGACAGGAGGGCCAGCTCGTAGGCCGCCGGCCAGCTGTCCCGCTTGGCCAGCAGGGCCGCGCCCCGGCCGTCCGGCAGGAAGGTGAAGCCGGCCACCTCCCCGCAGTCTACCCCTGCGCCGCTCCAGCTGAACAGCCGCTCCCCCGCCCCGCCGTCCTTGGGGAAGGCATAGAGGCTGTCGCCGCTGTCGTAGCAGAAGGCATAATCGCCGCTGCCGTCATAGAGGCGGCGCACAGCGCCGGTGAGGGCGTGGTCGCCGCTCCAGCTCTGGGCCTCCGGGTCCGCGGCGCGCAGGGCGCCGCCATCGGCAGTCAGCGCGCCTACGCCGCCCTCCAGCCGGACCAGCGTGCCATCCAGGTTCGGATCCTGGAGGGTGAAGAGGGTCCGGCCCTCCGCGTCCAGCACCGCTACGCCGGCGCCGGTGGAGGCCCAGAGGCGGTCCTGGCTGTCCATGGTCATCCCGGTCACCTCCTCCGTCCCCAGCTGGTCCGCCAGGCCGGTAACGTCCAGGGAGCGCAGCTCAGCTCCGGCGGTGTCCAGCTTCCGCCAGAGGCGGGAGACAGGCGTGCCCAGGCTGGACAGGTTCTCCCCCGCGAAGGTGAAGCCGCCGCCGGAAAAATCCAGGCTGGCCGTCGCCTCCTCCAGGGCCCAAAGGGTTCCGTCGCCGCCGGGGACCAGGGCCGTGACGGCCGTGTCGCCCCCCTCGACCGGCACAGGGACGTAGCCCGTCAGCTCCTCAGCCTCGCCGGTGGCCGGGTCCAGGCGGAACAGGGCGGGGCGGCCCATGACGCCGGAGAAAACGGTACTGCCTTCCTCCTCGCCGTCCGTGCCGGAGACGGATACGGAGGTGGAGAAGCCGTAGCTCAGTTCTCCCTCCCCGGTCTCCTCCGAAACCAGGCCGGCTATGTAGAGAAAATCCCCTGCCGCGCAAAGGGCGGTCACCTCGCTCACCGGCAGCTCGCAGGGCTCTATCTGGGCCATATAGGCCGCGCCGCCCAGCGCCTCTGTCTGCGCCGTCTTCTCCGGCGGCCGCTTCCCGCAGGCGGTCAGCCCCGCCAGCAGGCACAGGGCCAGCAGCAGAGCGGCAGATCGGTGTATATGCTTCATGTCGCAGTCCTCCTTGTCGCCGGCTCCCGCCGGCTGAATATGAGGACAGCATAGCAGAAAAATCTTACATTCCTATGGGGGCGGTTCTTACAATTTCTTACGGTTTTGCTCCCCAAACAAAATAAGCGGGCGGGCCCAAGCACCGGCTTGGACCCGCTCGCTTCCCTATTGATAAAAGGCATGACACCCGATGGTGCCGTAATATACACAGTTCTGCCGGACCCAGAGGCCCTGGGACCAGGCAGGATTAAAAAAATACAGGCAGCCGCCCACCACGCTGGTGCCGTTCAGGGCCAGCCGCGCCGCCAGCACGCTCTGGGCCGTCGGCTCGCCGTAGATGGTTCCGTTGGCCACCGGCTCGAACTGGACGGCGTCCTTCCGGTCAAATACCACCGACTTCACGGTGTCCGGAAAGCGGTCGGAGGCCACCCGGTTGAGGACCACGTTGCCCACGGCCACCTGGCCCAGCAGGCTCTCCCCCCGGCTCTCGGCGCTGATGATCCGGCTCAGCCAGTACAGGTCCTCCTCGGTGTAGGCGGCCTCCTGGGCGGTGAACACCGCCACGGGGCTGTCCCAGTCCACAAACTCCACCTGGGCCCCCAGCAGGTTGGCCAGGCTGCGCAGGGGCACGTATGTACTCCCATCCCGCACCACCGTGCTGCCCCCGGTTTCGTAAAGCCAGCCGTCCGCCAGTACATGGCTGTTCTGGATGGGGGCGGCCAGGGAGAACAGCTCCGTCTCCGCCCAGGCGGTGCGCGCCTCGGGATCCCAGCTGGTCTCCCAGCCGCCCACGGCCTCCAGGAAAGGGGCCAGGGGGACGTAGGCCGTGCCGGAGTCGGCGTAGGCCTCTCCGGGGAGCGCCTCACCGTCCACGGTGACCGTCAGCTCCCGCGCCCCGGCGGTCTGCCCCAGCAGCAGGACCGCCAGCAGCAGAGAAAACAGTGTCCTTCATTTCATATCACATCGCTCCTTTCAATGCGGGGATGCGTTTCCCCGGCAAACAGTATACCGGAGAGAGGGCGGCGGGCGCAAGGTGTAAATTCTGGTAACCTCTCCAACGGGCGGCGTACTCTGGTACGGAGGCATCTGAGGACGATAAGGCGGAGCTGGAAACGGATTTTTGTTGATTTCCGGGTTCTTTTATTGACAAACGGAGATTCATCCTGTAAAATGTCACGTGAGTAAGACAGACAGTCGCATGGCGGCGGCGAAAGCCCCGCCATGAGGAAAGTCCGGGCTCCACAGGGCAAGAATAACGGGTAACGCCCGCCGAAGGCGACTTCAGGAAAAGTGCAACAGAAATAAACCGCCATGACGCAAATCATGCTGACGGCCCCATCGAGGGGCCGCGCATGATTTGACTGTGGATGCCCTTCGGGCATCCACAGTCGTGGCAAGGGTGGAAAGGCGAGGTAAGAGCTCACCCATCGGCTGGAGACTGTCCGATGCTGTAAACTCTATTCGGAGCAACACCGTGGGAGGACATTAAGATCGCGCTGACGGCCCCATCAAGGGGCCGCGCGATTGGATCGTGTTGACACGATTCGCGGCTGGCCCGGCCGTCCTCAAGGAGGTGGCTGGAGCGGCCTGGCAACAGGCCGCCTAGATAGATGACTGTCAGATACAGAACCCGGCTTACAGTCTTGCTCATTGATCTGGAGGGAAGCACCTCAGCGGTGCTTCCCTCTTTTCTCCCTGGAAATTGGACATGTTTTACATGGTTTTGAGCACCATTTCTGATTATATTGCATAAACTGTTTCTATAGAATAGTACCAAGAACAGTGCAATTGGGAGGCAGCTTATGAAACAGCCTATTTTTACTGGCTCCGGTACAGCCATCGTCACCCCCTTCACCAACGATTCTGTGGACTACCCCGCCCTGGGGCGGCTGCTGGACTTTCAGCTGGAGGGCGGCGCCGATGCCATCATCGTCTGCGGCACCACCGGCGAGGCCGTCACCATGAGCTACGCGGAGCGGATGCGCGCCATCGAGACCGTGGTCCGCCATGTGGACGGCCGGGTCCCGGTCATCGCCGGCACCGGCTCCAACAGCACGGAAAACGCCATCACCCTGTCCAAGGACGCCGTGCTGGCGGGGGTGGATGGGCTTCTGGTGGTGACGCCCTTCTACAACAAGGCCACTCAGAGGGGGCTCATCCGCCACTACACCGCCGTCGCCGACGCGGTGACAAGGCCTGTGATCCTCTACCACGTCCCCTCCCGCACCGGCGTGCGGTGCACGGCGGAGACATACGCCGCCCTGGCCAAACACCCCAACATTGCGGGTGTCAAGGAGGCCGGCGGCGACCTGGCCCTGGTACAGAAGACCAGAGAACTGTGCCCCGAGGATTTCTACATCTGGTCCGGCAATGACGATGAGACCGCCCCCATCATGCTCTTCGGCGGCAAGGGGGTCATCTCCGTGGCCGCCAACGTGATGCCCAGGGAGATGCACGAGCTGACGGCGGCCTGCCTGCGGGGAGATTTCACCGCTGCGGGCCGGATGCAGCTGAAGCTGCGCAAGCTGTGCGAGGCCCTGTTCTGGGAGGTGAACCCCATCCCCGTCAAGACGGCCCTTGCCATGATGGGATACTGCCAGGAGGTATTCCGCTCGCCCATGTGTGAGATGGAGCCGGAGAACCGGGAGCGGCTGCGGGGCGTGCTGGCGGAGTACGGACTGCTCTGACCCTTGACTTCCCCCCTCCCCTGCTGTAAAATAGACAAAATACACAGGGGGGCTTTTTATGGGCGAACCTATCTATATTGACCGCAGCCACAAAGGCGACGGTCCGATTGGGATCATTTTTGCAGGGGCAGCCAGGGTCATCGACACCGGTCTCTCCGTTTTAAGTGAAAGAAAGGGCGGTCTGGTTTCGGAGGTTTCCAGACTGTGCGGGATGACATTTTTTCTGGACGGACAGATCCCGGAGGTCCCGCTGTACGCCGTGCCCTATCTGGAGGTGTTTGCCTCGGACGGCACAGGCGGATGGTTCGCCGCGACATCAGAGGGCGGAGACGGACCTCTCTACCATATTGACCGGAATCGCTCCGTGTGCCTTGTGTCAAGCTGCTATCGGAAATTTTACAATGAGATGCTCTCCGACCCGGACTGGCGGCAGAAGCGTCTGCCCGGCGGGCCCTGGCCCCGTCTGCCGGAGGACCTTGAGGGAAGGAAAAAGCTGGCGGCAGAGCTGGGCGCTCCTGTATCCCCGTCAGGGGAGGCCGCAGCCCCCGGTCCTCTGCCCCAGGTGTTTGTCTCCCGTGAGGCGGCAGAGCGGGAATTTCCCATCCTGGACATTTGGACCGTCCTGCGGCAGAAGAGGGAGCCCCGCTTCCAGGTCCACCCCATGATGTCCCCGGCGGACCGGGCGGGCAAGGCGCTGGTCCACTATACCGCCTGGCAGGAGACCTACACCGGTCTTCTGGACCCCCGCATTCTGGCGTGGAACACCCCGGAGCGCTGCCGGGAGATGGCGGAGCGGTACCCGGAGAACACCCTGGTGCTGCTGGACCGGGCGCAGAACGACCGGGTGGCGGGCTTTTCCTGCTACCTCCCCCGAGCGCGGGAGCTCGTCTCCGCCCCGGACGCGTCGGAGGTGACGGCGCTGTATCTTCTGCAAGCGTATCAGGGCCAGGGCCTGGGGCGGCTTCTGCTGGAGCAGACCCTGGCCCGCCTCCCCGGCCCCAGGACGGCGCTGTTCGTGCTGGAGGGCAACCGGCGGGCCGTTGGGTTTTATGAGCGCATGGGCTTCCGGCTGACCGGACACGCGCTGCATGAGGCGGTAAACGGCGGGGAGATGACCGAACTGGAGATGGTACGGGAAAAGGGATAGGAGCCGGCGGCTCCTATCCCCTTTGATCATGCTGCCTGCGCGTTTCCTACGCCCCGCAGGTCAAAAACAGGTACGCGGCGTAAATGCCCAGCAGGGCAAAGCCCTGCCAGCGCCGGAACCGGGCGGTCACCATGGCCGGAATCACCGCCACGGCCCCCACCAGCAGGCAGGCGGGCAGATCCAGCCGGGCGGAGGCGGCGGAGATGGGCAGCGTCTTGCCGGCCACCAGGGCGCTGAGGGGCATAATGAGGGTCAAATCCAGGATGTTGGCCCCCAGGATGTTGCCCACGGAGAGGGCCGACTGCTTTTTCACGATGGCGGTGACAGTGGTAACCAGCTCCGGCAGGGACGTGCCCACCGCCACGATGGTCACACCGATGATCCGCTCCGACACCCCCGCCAGGCGGGCCAGGGCGCTGGCACTGTCCACCAGCAGATCCGCCCCCAGCACCACACCCGCCGCCCCGGCGGCGAATTTGGCGCACTGGAAGGCGACGTCTTTTCTCCTGGGGGGCGCGCGGAGCAGGCCCACCTCCCCCGTGCCGCCCATGCGCATGGACCGCCGGGCGGAGTGGAGGTTCTCCGCCAGAAAGACGGCGAAAATCACCAGCAGCATCACCGACAGCCCCCCGCCGATCTCCCCCCGGAAGCCCCCCGCCACCACCACGCCGGCGGCGGACAGCATCAGCAGGGACTTGAGCAGGTAGTCCCCCCGGCGGATGACGCCGGGCATGCACACCACGGAGATGGCCATAATCAGACCCAGATTCGCCGTGACGCTGCCCACCGCATTGCCCACGGCCATGTCCACCTTCCCCTGCACGGCCGCCAGCATGGACACCAGCAGCTCCGGCAGTGTGGTAGCGAGGCTGACGATGGTCGCGCCCACCACCAGCTTCGGAATGCCGCTGATCTCCGCGATCCAGGAGGCGGCGTCCACAAAGAAGTCGCCCCCCTTGACAATCAGGATGATGCCTGCCAGAAAAACGGCCAGCATGACGGCAAGCTCCATAGTCCCTCTCCCCTTCCCCGTTGTGCGCCCTCTCTGCGAGGGCCTTGTCCCCTTTACTGTACCACGGAGACAAACCGAAGGGGCGCTGATTTTGTCGGGATCAATAAATTTTACGGCTCCTTGACGATCTCAACAGGCATGCCGTTGACCTCCACCCCCTCCCCGGCGGGGATGAGCAGATACTTGACGCCGTCGATGGTCCGGCTCTCCACCAGGTAGCTGCTGGCGGGGTCCACGGAGATGGTCACCTCGCCGGTTTTGACCTGGAACTTCTTGCTGTCGATGAGATTGGCGGGGCTCAGAGCCGCGCCCTCGCCGAAACGGCGGCCGCAGGCGGCCTGGAAGGCCTCCACCCGCTCCTCCTCCACGCCGCACTGGCGGAGCATGCGCCCCACCTCCCCGGCGCTGAGGGACAGGGGCTCCTGGTCCTTGGCCTCCCTGTGGGCCTCTATGCGCTCCCGCAGCTGCTCGTGGACGGACTGGACCACCTCCATGCTGCACGCCTCCTCCAAGCCCTCCCGCAGGGCCTCCTGGAAGGACTCCCGCTGTTCGTCGGCGGACATGGGGGCCTCGGTGCGAAAAATGGCGTCAATAAACTCCTGGTGGAGCCGGCCGGTGCTTTTGGTGTAGAAGAGGGCGTTGTACAGGTTGGCCGCCCGTCCGTCAAAGGCGGGGTAGAGGAAGCCCAGCTCCGGCGGGGAGACGATCTGGCCGGCGGAACAGCTGTGGAACTCGTTCTCACCCGGGAAATAGCCCAGCTCCGCCCTGCACGCCTTCACCGGGCAGACGCAGCAGAGCACATAGCGGAACACCGTCTCGGAGCCGCTACTCTCCCCGTCTCCGCCCCGCTGGGGGACGTCGTAGGCGTCGAAGGCCAGGAGGATCACGTAGTTGCTGTCCCCCATGTCCAGACTCTCGATCACCTTCCGGTAGAACTCCTGGCGGATGTCCCCGCTCTTCAGCTCCGACTCCCGCAGGGCGGAGAGCAGGCGGTACTCGTCGCTGTCCATCACCTGCTCGGTGGAGAAGACGATGTCAATGAGCTGCTTCCCCAGGGTGCCGGACAGGGATTTTTTCAGCAAACTCAGGTACTTCTCCGCCTCCTCCTGGGCCATGCGGCCCAGGGACTCGTCCAGAAAGGAGACGATCTCCCTGCTGCTGTTGACGTAGCAGCCGTAGACACGGCTGATGGCGCTCTTCTCCGGGCGGAAGCGGCGGCGCAGCTCCCCCAGCTCCTTTTGGTTCATATGTTGTACCTCACACTTTCTTGCCACAATCTGGTGGTCCGGGTATGTCGGTTCCTATTGTAGCGGAAAGTCCTGGAAAAAGCAATCACTATCTTTAAAAGGGGCACGCCGGCCGCCCGGCCGGGGCAGAATTTGACGAAACGCCCCACAGCTTGTATAATAAACGCGCCGAAGCCGAAGGGCGGAGGCCGGAAGGGCACTGCCGCACGAAGGCGGTCAGCTCACTAAACCCCGCGCGATCTTTGACGGGGGGAGGTGAGGCGAATGTGGAAGGACAAGGTTTTGCAGGCGCTGCGCATCTTGCTGTGCGCGATCTGGGCGCTGTACTTACTCACCACAAACGCGCGTTGACCGCCCGGATGGCCCCGGACGGTCAACATGATGTAATCTGTTGAAATAGGGGCTGACCGCCGCAGCAGTGCCCTTCTTGTATGTATTATAGCGCATATGCACCCGCCTTGTCAAGGCTTTGATTGCCAATACCCCGCACCACCCTCCTCTGCGGCCCATATACTGGGATACCACCCGCACAGGAGGTTTGACATGGGACCATACTTCCCCTTTCAGTCGTCCCCACTCCCCTACAGCTACGTCGCGCTTATGCCCCACTGTGACGCGAACACGCTGTACTACCACCACGACGACTACTATGCCAACGGCATCTACGCCCTCAATCACCTGGTGGTGAACCACCGCCTCACCACCCTGAGCCTCCCCCAGCTGATCACCAGGGACATCAGCCTGCCTGCCGCCCAGCTCAACCGGCTGAAAAACGCCGCCGGTATGGTCTACAACCACCAGCTGTACTTTGACGGCATCTCCTGCACCTCCGGACAGCCCCCCTTCAACCGGCTGACGGAGACCATCATCACCACCTACGGCTCCATCGACGCGTTCCTGAAGCTGCTGACCGAGGCGGCGGAGGGGCTCATCGGGGCCGGCTGGGTCTGGCTGGTGGCGGAGGGGGACAAAGGCATCCACATTGCCACCACCCGGAACAACGACGTGGTGTCCCTGGAGGCGGTGACGCCGATTCTGGCGCTGGACATGTGGGAGCACGCTTACCTCTCCATGGACCACTTCGACCGGGCCGCCTATGTATCCGCTTGGTTCTCCCTGGTCAACTGGGCGGAGGCGGAGCAGCGGTACATAGCCGCCGTCAACGCGGCGGCAGAGCGCCGGCAGAGCGCCGGCGCCGGATAGAAAAACAGCCCCGGACGTCCGTGCGTCCGGGGCTGCTCCACAGGGCAGCAGGCGCCTATATGGCGCCGCAATTGTTGGTCAGGGCCTCGAGAATCTGGTAGCGGTCCATCTGGAAGTTCTTGCTCATCTTCAGGGCCTCCTCCATCTCCAGGATCACCAGGTGGCCCTCCTGGGTGGAGACCACGCAGTTGCCCTGGTTCTCGGCGATGGCCTTGACCGCCTCGTAGCCCATGCGGCTGGCGGTCTCCCGGTCTCTGGAGGAGGGAGCGCCGCCCCGCTGGATGTGGCCCAGCACCGTCACGCGGGGATCAATGCCGATCTCCTCGTGGATCCGGCGGCTGATGTCCATGGTGTTGCCCGCGCCCTCGGCCACCACCACCATGTAATGGGTGGTACCGGCCAGCCGGGCCCGGCGGATCTTCTCCACCACGTCCCGCTCGAAGTCCAGCTCCCGCTCGGGAATCAGCACGGCGGTAGCGCCCACGGCGATGCCCACGTACAGCGCCAGGTACCCGGCGTGGCGGCCCATGACCTCCACCACGGAGCAGCGCTCGTGGGACTGCATGGTATCCCGCAGCCTGTCGATGCACTCCACGGCGGTGTTGCAGGCGGTGTCAAAGCCGATGGTGTAGTGGGAGCAGCCGATGTCGTTGTCGATGGTGGCGGGAATGCCGGCCACCTGGAGACTGTACCCCGTCTCCGCCGCCCGGCGGGAGAGGGCCAGCGCGCCGCGGAAGGTGCCGTCGCCGCCGATGGCCACAATGGCATCCAGCCCCAGCAGCTTGCAGGTGGCCAGGGCCCTGTCCTGGCCCGCCACAGTGCGGAATTCATCGCTGCGGGCAGTATACAGGAGGGTGCCGCCCTTGTTGATGATATGGCTGACGCTGGAGGTGTCCATGCGGATAAAATCACTGCTGATGAGCCCGTTCCACCCGCGGCGAATGCCGATGCAGTCGATGCCGCGGGCCAGAGCGGAGCGCACTACGGCCCGAATGGCGGCATTCATGCCGGGGGCGTCGCCGCCGCTGGTCAGAACGCCGATACGCTTTACCTGATGATCCATATGCTTCCTCCCATGTGTATGTAAGGGTTGTGCCGCTTCCGCCCGCAGCGGGCGGGAGACCGGCGGAGCCGGGCCCACAGCGGCCTGGTTTCACTATACCCTTTTCCACAAAATCTGTCAAGCTTTTCCGAAAAGGGGACATTAAAAACATCCCCCTCCGCCCTCTCAGCTCATCTTCAGAATCTCCCGCTTGAGCCGGCTGATGATCCGCTTCTCCAGGCGGGAGATGTAGGACTGAGAGATACCCAGCCTGTCGGCCACCTCCTTCTGTGTCTGCTCTTGGTGGCCCTGGAGGCCGAAGCGCAGAACGATGATCTCCCGCTCCCGCTCCGACAGCTTCTCGATGGCAGCGGAGAGGAGCTGCCGGTCCACGTCCTCCTCGATGGGGCGCATCACCGTGTCGGCGTCGGTGCCCAGCACGTCGCTGAGCAGGAGCTCATTGCCGTCCCAGTCGGTGTTGAGAGGTTCGTCCAGGCTGACCTCGTTGCGCTGGGAGGAGCTCTTGCGCAGATGCATGAGGATCTCGTTCTCAATGCACCTGCTGGCGTAGGTGGCCAGCTTGATGTTCTTGTCGGTCTTGTAGGTGTTGATGGCCTTGATGAGGCCGATGGCCCCGATGGAGATGAGATCCTCGATGTTGATCCCCGTATTCTCAAACCGGCGGGCGATGTACACCACCAGCCGCAGGTTCCGCTCGATGAGAGTCTGGCGCACCTGCTCCTCCCCGCCGTCCAGGCGGGCGAGCAGGGCGGCCTCCTCCTCCCGGTTCAGGGGGGGCGGCAGGGTGTCGCTGCCCCCGATGTACATAATCTTCCCGGGCCGGAGCAGTCCCAGCCGGACCAGCAGGCGGCGCGCCGCCCTCATCCATCTACGCAGCATAGCCGCCCGCCTCCTTTTCCGTCTCTCCGCCCCACAGGGCGGCGTAGCCGCCGCCATCGGACACCGCTGTGGGCGAGAGCGCCACGGTGACCTCCCCCAGCCCCTTTCCGCTCAGGCTGGCCCCCTCCGGCCGGAAGCACAGCAGCAGCCCGCCGCTGACCCCCACCGCCTGGTAGGGCAGCAGCCGGAATCCGCTCCCGGCCCCCAGCCGCTCCAGGCAGGCCGCCGCGCCGTCCCGCTCCAGCCGGGCGAGGATGCACCGCTCCTCCTCCGTCCACAGAGGGCCCAGGGCCTCCCAGTGGGCGGTGAGCACCGGCCGGCCGGTGAGGCCGTCGGACAGGGTGTGGCCCGTGTCCAGCAGGGCGGTCAAATCCGCCCGCCGGCCCCGGCGCTCCACGCTGCACCGGCGCAGCTGGCCCTCCACCGCGTGCCGGGCGCTCCCGCGGAACACCACCGACAGCAGCAGAAAACACAGCCCGCCCGCCAGGAGGAACACCCCCCAGTTCAACTCCGCCAGCACCGCGCCGCCCTCCGCCAGCAGCCGCTCCGCAGCCAGCAGCAGCCCTCCCATGGTGCATGAGAGCAGGAGAAACAGCAGAAACCGCCGGAGAAAGGCCGCGCATCTACCGAAGGCCAGATACACCAAAGCCCCGGCCATGGCCAGCTGCCAGAGGGGCCCCGCCGCCGTCTCCAGCCCCGGCAGGGCGCACACCGCGCCGTATGTACCCCCCAGTGCCGCCGCCGCCGCCAGGCGCAGCTTCTGCACCGGCAGTCCCGTCAGCCGGGCCGTGCCGTAGAGCGCCAGGGCGTCGGCCAGGGCGTTGAGCAGGAAGGCAATATCCAGATAAATGACCATCTTCATTCCCCCTTGGACAGGAATAGTATACCCCTGTCCAGGGAGGAATTTTGTCATACCGGGGGAGGTGCGCAAAAAACCGCCGTCTCCGGTTTGGCGGGTATCGCAATCCACGTCGGGGCGTCCTCCGGCCTGCCGGTCACAGAGCGAGAAAACAGAGGCGCCCCCCTGTCTCGGGAGGCGCCTCCGCATCAGCGCAGAATAAAATCCATATACACCGGGTTGTGGTCGCTCCAGCGGAAGCCGGTGTCCAGCACAAGCGCCCTCCCAACCTCCACGTTGGCGGAGACGACAAACCCGTCCACCGTCACCACGTAGTTGTCTGGGCCGTAGGGCCGGTCCGCATTACGGCAGGAGGGCACGGGGTCCGCCTCATCGAAGGGGGCGACGACGGCCAGCTCCTCCGGTACCAGCTCCGGCGGAATAGGCTGGGCCCAGGTGTACTCCGGGCCGGAGATGCCGAAAACCTCCTCCGAATTGCCCAGGATATCCTTATTGAAGTCCCCGCCGGCGATGGCGTAGTTGCCTCGCCCGTACTCTGCACACATATCGGCAAACAGCATCTCCAGCTGCTCCTCAGCGATGGCGCCGTCGGAGGTGTAGGCGGAGAGGTGGAGGTTATAGAGCACCAGCTCCCTGTCCCCCTCCGCCAAAGGGATCCGCTGGACGGAATAGCACCGGTCGCAGTCCACCAGCTTCATAAATCCCTCCTCAATGGGCAGCTGGCGGCGGAGGGCGGAGGCGATGGGATAGGCGGAGAAGGTGGCCTGCCCCGCCCGGTTGGCCCCGTGGGGCTCCAGCAGGGGCCAAAAGAGATAGGGGCTGTCGTAGTTTTGGGCAAAGGTCCGGTACCGGAACAGCCCGTAGGACTGATTGTCGACGATGTGCTCCAGCTCGTTGATGTGGTAGCTCCGGGTACCGTCTATGTCCACCTCCTGGAGCAGAAGGAACTCCGGGTTCAATTCGCTGACCGCCCTCATCGCCCCGCTCACATTCTCATTGACAGCCTCCGGGGACCGGGCGCGGCTCTCCGTTCCGCCGTCCATGAAGAAGCTGTAATCATCGCTGTAAGCGCCAAAGCCGATGTTATAGGACGCAACCCGGTAGGTCTCCCCGGACCGCAGCGTCCCCCGGTCTGCGCCGCTCATAGACGCTACCTCCAGCGCCTGGCTGTCCTCCACCCGGTAGTAGGCGGTGAAAACATAGACGACGTACCCCGCCACCGCCAGCAGCAGCACCAGCAAAACGCCGCCGGCAATTTTCAGGGGCAGAAGCGTTCTCCTTTTCATGCGAATCCGCGCTCCTTTCCCGTGATCTCCGTCACGTCCATCCGATACACGGCCGTCGCCGCCAGCCTGGGGGCCAGGTAGGCGTCAAAATCCGCCATGTCCCCGGGACAGTACCGCCGCGAGATGGCCCGCAGGGCCTCTGCCCGCTCCTCCTCGTCCTCCACCGGGGAGACCCGGCCCCGCAGAATGGCAGAGCGGTACCGGCACCCGAAGTAATCCGGGGCCACAGGCCCGACCACGGTCAGAGACGCCTGGGGCTGCCGGGCAATGCAGGTCTGCTTCTTCCCCTCCCGGGCGCAGTGAAAGTACACCGTCTCCCCCACACGGGCGGGGCTGATGGGCACGCCATAGGCCCCCTCCCCGTCCCGTAGGCTCAGAACGCCGAAGGGCGTCCGGTCAAATACCTCCCAGGCGAAGGCGGCGTCCCGCTCTCTGTCCTTTCTCCGCATGGCGCACTCCTCCCTTCCGCATGCGTTCCATCCTACGATGTGGCGGACAAATCCCTGGCGATCCGCAGGATGCTCCAGGCCGGCGCCGCCTGGGGCAGGCGCATGCGCAGCAGCATCTGAGGCGTCTTGGGCTCAATCAGCGGCATGCCGTCCCCGTCCTCCATCTCCTGAACCTGAAAGGCCACAGGCTTTACATCCGGCCCCACCAGCTCCAGGGTGTCTCCCACGCGGAACTTGTTGCGCAGCGACAGCTCCGCCCATCCGTCCGGCCCGCATGACGTGACAAGTGCAACTACTTGCCACTCTCTGATATACCGTGCACTCTGGGTATATTGGCCCGGCGGACCGTAGTAAAAACCGGTGGCGTAGCGGCGGTGGCTGACCCGCTCCACCTCCTCCCGCCAGACCGGGTCTACGGGCCGGCCGGCCCACACGTCGTCGATCACATGGCGGTAAGCGCCGGTCACAATAGCGGCGTAGTAGGCGCTCTTGGCCCGGCCCTCAATCTTCAGGCTGTCCAGGCCCGCGTCCATGAGGTCGTCCACATGGTCGATCATACACATGTCCCTGGAGTTGAGGATGTAGCTCCCCGCCTCGTCCTCGAAGACGGGGAAGTATTCGCCGGGCCGCTTCTCCTCCATGAGGTAGTACCGGTACCGGCAGGGCTGGGCGCAGGAACCCCGGTTGCCGTCCCGGCCGGTCATATAGTTGGACAGAAGGCACCGCCCGCTGTAGCTCACGCACATGGCCCCGTGGACGAAGGCCTCCAGCTCCAGCGCGCGGGGGGTCCGGGCGCGAATCTCCCGGATCTCCTCCAGGCTCAGCTCCCTGGCCAGAATCACGCGGGCCGCCCCCGCCTCGAACCAGGCGTTTGCCGCCGCGTAGTTGGCCACGCTGGCCTGGGTGGACACGTGGCGGGCGCAGCGGGGGGCGTACCGCCCCGCCAGGGAGAAGACCCCCAGGTCCGCCAGGATCAGCGCGTCCACTCCGGCGCCGTCCAGCAGCTCCAGCCACGCCGGCAGGCGCTCCACCTCCCCGTTGCGGGGCATGGTGTTCACCGTCACATGGACCTTCACCCCGTGGGCGTGGGCGAAGCGCACCGCCTCGGGCAGCTCCTCCGGGGAAAAATTCCCCGCGAAGGAGCGCATCCCGAAGCTCTCGCCCGCCAAATACACCGCGTCCGCCCCGTAGAGCACCGCCATGCGCAGCCGCTCCCGGTCCCCCGCCGGGGCCAGCAGCTCCGGCTTCTTTCTCTCCGCCATGGCGTCAGTTCCCCTGCTGAGCGGCCTGGGCCGCCGCGGCCACGGCCTTGTTGTGCTGGGCCAGGGTCTCGCTGAACACGTGCTTGCCATCGGCCCCCAGGACATAGAAGTAGTAGCCGGTGTCCGCGGGCCGCAGGGCCGCCCGGATGGAGGCCAGGCCGGGATTGGCAATCGGCGTGGGCGGCAGGCCGGTGTGCAGATAGAGGTTGTAGGGGCTGTCCAAGGAGGCGTAGTCCTCCTGGGTGATGTCCCGCCCGGCGGCATAGACCAGGGCGGCGTCGATCTGGAGCAGATAGTTGGTCTCCCCCGCATTCTCCAGCCGGTTGTAGATGACGGAGGCGATCTTGTCCCGGTCCTCGCCGTCGGTCTCACGCTCCACCAGGGAGGCGATGGTGAGGACGTCCGTCAGGCTGTAGCTGGTCTGCTCGAACAGCTCCATCAGATCCTCGTTGTTGGCCACCTTGTTGTTGAAGTTGGAGAGCATGGAGCTGAAGGCCAGCTCCGGCCGTCCGCCCTCGTAGAAGTTGTAGGTGTCCGGGAACAGATAGCCCTCCAGGCGGCTGATGCTGCCCAGATTCTCGTTGTCGATGAAGTCGTAGTCCTCAAAGACGAAGTTCTTGGCGGTCTCGGTCAGATCCTCCACAGATCCCACCTTGTTCTCCGCCAGCAGCTCGATGATCTGGCCGACCGTGTAGCCCTCGGGGATGGTCACGTCCACCGTCACGGCGGCGCCGCCCTTGGCCCGCATCCCGCGGATGAGCGCCATGTAGTCCATCTCCGTGTTCAGGGTGAATCTTCCCTGGGAAATCTTCTCATCGCCGTGGTAGACCCAGCTGAACAGGCGGAAGAACCATTCGTACTCAATAAGCCCCTCCTCCTTGAGGGCGGCGGCCACCTTCTCCATGTCGTAGCGGGTGACCTCCTTCACTGAGCCGTCCTCCTGGGTCTCCTCCACCACTTCCTTGATCCACGCCTCCTCCACCGTGAAGTCGACCTCCTTGGGGTCCTTGTTCAGGGCGGCAAAGTCGTTGGCCAGCATCCAGCCCACCCCCGCTAAAATAGCGGAGGAGGCCCCCACGATGGCGACCCACAGGATGATGGCCAGCAGCGGATTGGTCCGCCGCCGCTTTTTCTTCTTCTTTTTGGGGGCGGGGCGGGGAGCCTCCTGCCGGTGGTCCTCCCCGGCGGTCTGGCGCTGCACCTCCCTGCCGTCCCAGCTGGTGGTGTGGTAGCGATCGTCGTTGTTCATGGAGCGTATCCTCCTTCTGCTCAGGCGGCGCCCGTCTCCGCCGGACAGGCGGGAGGGGGAAAAATCGGGTTCCGCGCAATATTTTTAGTGGGTCAAGCTGCATTTTGCCCCGCGCCCACATAGTATGTGTCAGACTGATGAGTGAGGTGACACACATGTGGAACAACGGTAACGAAAACGGCTTCCTGTGGATCATTCTGATCATTGTCCTGATCTGCTGCTGCGGCTGCGGAAACAGCTGCGGGAGCGGGAGCGGAAACGGGTGCGGGTGCGGCTGCAACTGCAGCTGCGGCAGCTGCAACTGCAATTGCGGCTGCGGCTGCGGCGGGAACAACTGCTGCTGCTGACCGCTACATAGGGCGGGGGCGCGCAAGCGCCCCTGTTTTTTTATCCCAGCAGCGCGCTGACCAGCGTCCAGACCTCCCGGTGGATGTCCTCGGGCGTGCGGATGCCGCCGTTCCGGGAGCAGTCGATCCGCCGCCAGCCAAAGCGCCGGACGATCTCCGCTGCGCTCTCCCGGCAGCGGCGCAGGTAGGCCTCGTCCCGCTCGTGGATGTCCGCCTGGGTGTGGGTGGCCTCCTGGCGCAGGTGGAGCATCTGGCCGGAGATCTCCACAGGGAGATCCAGATAGATCACCAGATCCGGCTCCGGCAGCTCCAGCCGCCGGTATTCCAGGTCAAAGAGCCACTCCAGATAGTCCGCCCGCTCCCCCTCGGGGAGCTTGGCGGCCTGGTGGACGGCGTTGGAGGTGGTGTAGCGGTTGGCCAGGATCAGCTCCCCCGCCTCGTAGGCCGCCCCCCAGTCCTCCTTATAGGAGGCGTAGCGGTCCACGGCGTACAGCACCGAGGCCGCGCAGGCGCTCACATCCCCCGGCCGCTCTCCCAGCCTTCCCTCCAGGTAGAGCTTGGCCGGCTCGGCAAAGGGGTTTCCATACCGGGGGAAATCGATCTCCCGGAAGGACACGCCCTCCTTCTCCAGCCGCCGGGACAGCCGCCGGGCCTGGGTGGCCTTGCCCGCGCCGTCGGTACCCTCGAATACAATCAGTCTGCCTCTCATCTCCGCCTGCCCCTCTCCCCCGCCGTGTGGATCAGAAACAGGGGCAGCTTCACCATCCGCCCGATCCGGCTGGGGTTGGCAGCCAGCCGGTACAGCCACTCCAGGCCCAGCTTCTGGAACACCGCCGGGGCGCGCTTCACCTCGCCCGAGAACACGTCCAGGCAGCCGCCCAGCCCCACCATCAGATGGGCTCCCGCGGCCTCTCCGTTGCGGCGCATCCACTTCTCCTGCTTGGGCGCGCCCAGGCAGACGAACACTACGTCCGCGCCGCTGGCACGGATGTCCTCCGTCACCGGGCCGTCCTCGCTGAAATAGCCGTCATGAGTTCCAGCGATCTGCAGGCCGGGGTACTGCCGCGCCAGATTCTCCGCCGCCCGCTCCGCGACGCCGGGCTTGGCCCCCAACAGGTACAGGCTGCGCCCGCCGCCGGCCATGCGCTCCATGAGCCCCTGGGCAAATCCGATGCCCGTCACCCGCCCCTTCAGGGGCGTGCCCAGCAGCTTTGCGCCGTAGATCACCCCGATGCCGTCGGCCAGCACCAGGTCCGCGCCGTTGACCGCCTCCATGGCCTCCCCGTCCTGTCGGCAGGTCTCCACGATCTCCGGGTTGGGGGTGACCACATAGTGGGCCCCCGCCGTATCCATCAGGCGCACGCCCTCGGCCACCGCCTGGTCCATAGTGATATTGTCAAAGCCGACGCCCAGCACATCAATTCGCATAGGCGGCCTCCTTTCATCTGCTGCAATGGTGTCTGTTCAGTATAGCACAGTTTTTCCAGCTTGTCCACGGTGAGAACGGCAGGCGTTAATATTAGGTTACACAAGGTCAAACGACCGAGTGTAACCTAATTTTTTTATATATACGACCGTCAAAACGTGCGAGGAGGGCCTAAAAATGACAGTTACAAGTATTCGGGACGCCTGGGCAGAGGTGCAAAAGATTTTCCCCACCCGTTATGAGCATGACGCCAGCCGCAGCGAGCGGGCGGGCTACCCCATTTATTACAGCACCGCCAGTGGGGTGAACGCCTGGATCAGCGACCTGGGCAACCGCCTGGAGGTCAACCTGCCGGACGGCAAGAGCGCCAACATCTGGATCCAGGCCCCGGCGGAGGCCACCATCACCAGCGACAGCGCGGAGGAAACCGAGGACGACGGGAGCGCAACCAAAGAGGAGCGGCGCGAAACCGCAAAGCGGATCCAGCGCCTTGCGTATTTCTACACCGTGGAATATGTCGGTCAGCTGGACAACAAAAAGCGCGAGGACGCCGCCGTGAAAGAAATGCAGGCTGCCGAAACGGAGGGCGGGGAAACCAAGTGCATGGTGCTGACCGCAGAGAACAACGCCCGTGTTGCGATGGGCAGCATTACGGACTGTATCGCAGCGGTGAATATCCTGGTGAACATGGAGGAGGACGTGGACGACTGGATGATCGCCGGGATCAATGCCATGCTGGACAAGATACGGGTGACACGAGGGGTCCCGTTTGATCTCTCAACTTCCATCTGCGGCCTGCTGGGCGCACAGTACAGATAAACCAAAAGCCCGCCCCGGAGGTTACGAGGGCAAGAAAGGGGGAACGCATGAAACGCGGCATTGAAATGTCGTGGGCTTACGACTACAAGGGCCGCCTGGCCCTGCGGATCGAAAAGAAACGCGGAAAGCTGACGTTGGCGGAGATCCAGGACCTGCTAATGTATGAGGAGAGCCAGCGGTATTGTGGCCACTATGCCATTATTCTGAACTGCAGTGAGGCCGCCATGGGCGGTGACGATCTGTATTTGGAGGACGGGCAGAAAGGCGACACTGTGGCCCTGTATCAGATCGAGGAGGGGGAAACCTGCCCGGTGTGCGCAGAGAAGTCCCCACCGTTTGAGTATTGCCCCAGCTGTGGGGCGGCCTGGAAAGACATGGACAAGAACGTGGAAAAGCTGATCACCGCCATGCGGGAGGAGGCGGAACGGGAAATCCGGTCCGAAAGCGAAAGCAAAACGCGGGACGGCAGGCTGGCGTGGTATTGGTCCTATATCGGGGCGTTGGATATGGCCAAACAGCTGGGCATGATCACGGATAAACGCCGCCAGGAACTTTATAAAGAGGTTGAGGACCTGAAAGAACTGGCAAAGGGAAAGGGGTGAAAATATGGCTGACTATGCTTTTCGGACCCTGGAGGACCGCCAGAAAATCGAAAAACTGTGGGAGGACGGGCGGACGCCGAAAGAAATTTCCGAAACCACGGGCGTGTCTGTTCATGTGGTCTACAAGGAACTGACCAGGGGCCAGGACGGGACCCGCCTGCCGGATCGGCGTCTGCGGTACAGCGCGGACGTGGCCCAGCGCCGGGTGCAGGCGTCGCTGGAGCGGCGGGGCAAGCGGGCCGGACAGCCCACCGACAACAGCCAGACGGCGGAGGCCGCCGGCAGATAGGAGGACGCCATGGCAAAGCAAAAGGAAATCAAGTTCCAGGACCGGCATGGCGCCCTGCGGGGCCGCCAGAATGGTATGGAGTTCTGGATCCGAAAGGACGAACCACAGACCGGGAGCGGAGAAAAGCGGTATTTCGTGGCAATCTACCCCGTGAGCAACAACCCCAGGCAGATAAGCACCCTGTCCCGCCAGGATTTTGACCTGGCCGGTGCCAAGGAGTTTTGCCAGAAGATCGCCGCCGGGGAGATCAAGCTGGAGGACCTGCAGGCGGCCTATTGTGTCTTTATTTTGGTTGTTTACCTCTTGAATAAACTGGATCACAATTTTGCACCCCCTTTCACGGTGATTTTAGCACAGACCGGCGGGAGGGGCAAGAAAGGAGGCCAAAATGTTCAGACTGAAAGCCAACAAAACCAGCCTTTACAAGCTGGTGGGTGAATTTGAGGATCTGCCGCCCATGCGCCGGGTGACAATCACCAAGGCATGACGGACCGGAACGCGCCGGGTGTGCGCCATCTTTCGGAGGCGGAGGAGGAAACCGTGGCGATCCTGGGCCTGTTGCATGACGTGTGCAAGGTGGGCGTGTATCACCAGACGGACCCATTCAAGGCAGCAATGAAGGGTAAACTGGCCACCATGGCCCCGTATGAGTTCCGAGACCCGCTCCCGCTGGGCCACGGAGAGAAAAGCCTGTTTCTGATCACCCGCCACATGGCGCTGACCGAGGAGGAGGCCCTGGCCATCCGGTGGCATATGGGGGCCTATGACGACGCGGTGAGAGGCGGGTCCCGCTCCATGACGGAGGCCATGAACCTGACCCCGTGGGTGTGGCGTCTGCAGGAGGCGGATATGTGCGCCGCCTGGATCGACGAAAGGAGCGCGGCGGAGTGAAAAAACTGCTGTGTAAGCCGTGCGCCGTGGCCATGGCGGACCGGGGAAAGACCGTCAAGCCCGCCGGCGGGCGGTGCGAGAAAATCACCTGTGCGGAGTGTGGCCGCCGTCGGTTTGGGATCCTGTACGACGTGACCGGGTGGCCCACCCGCCGGAAAAAGGAGGGGACGGACAAATGAGCCAGAGGGCTGAAAAGTATGCCCGCAACATGGAGCGGCGGGTGGACAAGCTGGAGGACCGGGCGGACAGACTGGAGGAGAGCCGGGACAGGATCGGCAGGGAACTGGGAGAGTACGGCCACCGCCTGGCCATGATCGAGAGCGGCATAAACCGCGCCGCCGCCCTGCATGACAATGAGGTGGAAGTGAGACGGCGCGGGGAGGTCCACGCCGTCCAGGACAGCCGCCGCCAGCGTCGGGAGATCGAGCGGGCCATGGACCGCCAGCGGGTGGGCCTGGTGCTGACCATGGTGCTGACCATGGTGCTGGCCATTGTGGACCTGATCGTGGCCGTAAAGGCCACGGGCGCCGAGCGGGCGGCGGAGGACCTGGACACCACAAAGCCAACCGCCGCCGTGACTGCCAGCGTGGAGGCGGACCTGCTGGCCACCGAGCCGGTGGAGGTGATCGGCCCGTGGGAGTTCGCAGCCCTGTACCGGGCGGCGGAGGACCCGGCGGAGAAACAACGGATCGGGGAGGCGCTGGAGGCCCAGGGCTATTTTTCGGCGGCGGTGCCCCTGTCCTGGGAATACCAGGACTATATGCGGACCTATTGCCACCTGTATGGGTGCCCCTATCCCCTGGCCCTGGCCGTGGCAGACTGGGAAACCCGTGGCCAGTTCAACATGGACGCCATTGGCCCCGCTGGAGAGGTGGGGATCATGCAGTTAAACCCCGGCCCTGATGGGTCATACCACGCGGAACTGGAGGACGCCACCGGCCTGGACCCCACCACCCCGGAGGGCAACATAGCCGGCGGGTGCTATAAGCTGGGGAAATACACAGCACAATATAAGGACGAAGCCATGGCGGCCATGGCATACAATATGGGACAAACTGGCGCCGAGCGGGCACAGCGGGCCGGAATTACCTCCACCGAGTACGCCAAGGCTGTCTTGGAGGCCATGGAGCGGTGGGAATGTACGGTGAACGCATTCCCACCATTCCGCAGCTGGCCACCGGCGGCATTGTCACCGCCCCCACCATCCTGGAGGCGGGCGAGGGCGGCGAGGCGGAGGCGATCCTGCCCCTGTCCAAACTGGCCGCCATGCTCCAGAGCGTGGCCAACGCGCCGGAGATCACGGACCTGGGGAACCAGGAGGACGGCCCGGAGGAGGTGCCCCTGGCCCAGCTGGCCAAAATGCTGGATGACTGGACCAGGAACAACAAACCGGACCCGCATGGGCCGGGTCAGGGCGGCGGCGGTGGCTGGGACTTCCCGGAACCGCAGCCAACCGGAGCAAACGACGCCCCGCCCCCGGCGGGCGGCCAGAACCCGCCGGGCGGAGCAAACGACGCCCCGCCCCCGGCGGGCGGCCAGAACCCGCCGGGCGGAGGCGTGGACACGATCACCTTTGCCCCCGTGTTCAACTTCTACGGGGGAGTTACTAAAGAGGAGGCCGTGGAGGCCGGGAAAGTGAGTTTTGCGGAGTTCAAGCGCCTGTATAACCAGCTGAAAGCGGAGGAGCGCCGCAAGAATTTGAGCGCGTCCACACGGTAAAGGAGGAG
>ERZ779626.238-NODE-238-length-36911-cov-8.563219_pt1 | contig 36911 bp, 35 predicted proteins | sample MGYA00514209_ERZ779626 | MGnify/ENA primary metagenome ERZ779626 (study PRJEB29562, sample SAMEA4376713) | mouse gut metagenome | isolation source: Cecum | study: EMG produced TPA metagenomics assembly of the A DSS colitis mouse model was used to assess the...
CAATAATTATTTCGGGAGATCTATTGACTTTTTTCAATTTTTGAGATAGGAGGTTCGCTCCCGTTTGCGGTCTTGGTGGGGCAGAATCTTTTTTGTCAACACATGACAACACAATGTTACACAAAACCCTACTTCTTCGCCGGCGGGTTCGCCGTCACGGTTTGGCTTGTGTAATAAGTGGCGAAAAGCCAGGGAGCAAAACTCCCTGGCTTTTTTTCTTTTGCAGCTCAAAAGCTTTTATTCTGTTCCCCAGCCTGAACAGCGTTCTCATGAACACGGGCCTCAGCCGGGGTCACGATGGGCGTTCCTCCGCTGCCGCGGCCCCGCAGCGTTTGCAGACAAAAACTCCTCTGTGAGCTTCTCTTTAAAGAAATGAACGCAAACATGTGCATACGCACCAGCGCCGGAAGAGAGTATCCTGTGAACGTCAGAAATACAGCTCCCTTCACCCCGCGCCAGAAAAGCTGACGGCATCAGCCCCGCCGGTGGTGAGCCGGAGGAGGAATCTTTCTGTGGATCGTTAACATAGAATACTACAGCGGCGGGACTCTGGATATGGCTGACCTCTCTGACATCCCCTTGAGCTTTTATCTGCCTTCTTTCATCTTTTTGAATAGACGAAAAAACTTTGCCGTGTTATAATATTAAAAGAGAATGGTATGAGGGGGGCTGGCGGATGAACAAGGTCGCAGCAAGGATAGATTCATGAGGAAATCCTATAGACAGACCAACTTTTCAGATTCTATGATAGGTACAAACTCCTACTGGAGAAAAACGGCTTCGGCACAATTTTGTTGAGGTGAAAAGAGATGAAAAGCATTCGTAAAAAAATTACAGTATGCTTGATGGCAACCCTCTTGACCGCGTTGATCGCGGTGGGGGCGGCCAGCAGCGCCTTGAGCTATCGGAGCACTGTCGCCACCGTAGACCAGATGATGAGCGAAACGGCGGTACTGGCGGCTCAGCGCATTGAGCAGGAGCTGACCGCTTACAAAAACGTGGCCATGGACACCGGCTGTATTCCACAGCTGTCTGACGATGATACGTCGCCGGAGGCAAAGCGCGCCATCATTGACGAGCGCGTGGTCATGCACGGCTTCCAGCGCGGCAACATCATCGGCGCCGACGGTACCAGCATCTTCGATGGCAAGGACTACTCGGACCGGGAGTATGTAAAGCAAGCCATGCAGGGCAATGTCTATGTCTCCGAGCCGCTGGTCAGCAAGATCACGGGAGAGCTGTCCATCATGGTGGCCGCGCCCCTCTACGCAAACGGGAACCATGGGAGCACTATCGTGGGCGTGGTCTATTTTGTGCCCCCGGAGACCTTTTTGAATGATATCGTCTCCTCCATCCAGATCGGGGACAACTGCCGGGCTTACATGATTAACAAGTCCGGCGACACCATCGCCGATATCACGCTGGACACCATCACCACCCAGAATATTGAGCGGGACGCCCAGAGCGACTCCTCCCTGAAAAGCCGGGCCGCCCTCCACGCGGCCATGCGTCAGGGGGAAAACGGCTTCGGTTCCATCCAAGCCGACGACGGCCCCCGTTTCCTGGCCTACGCCCCGGTGGGCGGCACCGATGGCTGGAGTCTGGCTGTGGCCGCGCCCAAATCCAACTATCTGGCGGATACATACTTTGGCATCCTCATCAGCGTGCTGGTGATCGTGGTTTCTATCATAGCTTCTATCGTGGTGGCCTTGAAGCTGTCCAGCAACATCAGCGTACCCATGCGGGCCTGTGCCGAGCGGATGAAGCTGTTGGTGGAAGGCGACCTGAAGGCCCCCGTCCCCCAGACTACCGGGCAGGACGAGACGGCGGAGCTGACCCGCTCTACTGCGGCTATGGTGGAAGGGCTGAACACCATCATTGACGATATCGGCTATCTGCTCAGCGAGATGGCCAACAAGAATTTTGACATCCAGTCCCCCCACCGGGACGCCTATGTGGGCGGATTCCAGAGCATCCTTCTGTCCATGCGCACACTGAAGATGGAGCTGAGCGGCACCATGCGGCAGATTGATTCCTCCGCCGGACAGGTCTCCTCAGCCAGCGGCCAGGTGTCCACGGGAGCCCAGACGCTGAGCCAGGGTTCCATGGAGCAGGCCAGCTCCATCGAGGAGCTGGCGGCCACCATCAACGACATCTCCGCCAGCGCCCAGAAAACCTCCGCGGCCGCGGAGGAGGCGGGCCGGTTTGTGGGTCTGGCCGGAGCCCAGCTTGGCACCAGCGTGGAGCACGTCAAGGAGCTGAACGCCGCCATGGAGCGCATATCCAGCTCTTCGGAAGAGATCTCCAAGATTATCGCGGCCATCGAGAATATTGCGTTCCAGACCAATATTCTCGCCCTGAACGCGGCTGTGGAGGCCGCCCGGGCGGGTTCCGCCGGGAAGGGCTTCGCGGTGGTGGCCGATGAGGTTCGCAATCTGGCGTCCAAGTCCGACGAGGCCGCCAAGGCCACCAAAGAGCTGATTGAGAGTTCCATCATGTCCGTCTCGGAGGGCAGCCAGGCGGTGAACCGGGTTACCGAGTCTCTGGAGCGGACCAATGAGCTGGCGGGCAACGTCTCTGTTCAAATGAATGTGGTGGTGGAGGCCGTGGAGAACCAGACCACCGCCCTGGTCCAGGTCACCGAAGGCATCGACCAGATCTCCTCTGTGGTGCAGACCAACAGCGCCACCGCCCAGGAGAGTGCCGCCGCCAGCCAGGAGCTGTCGGCGGAGGCCAACAGCTTGAAGCAGCTGGTGGATAGGTTCACCCTGGCTTCCAGCTGACCGGCAGCGTCTTTTCATCAGCAACGGTTTAGCTTGTGTAATAAGCGGCGAAAAGCCAGGGAGTTCTGCTCCCTGGCTTTTCCGTGCTGAGGAACCTCTGAACAAATGCGTCTGCGGCGCTTTGCGGATCTTTTTCGCCGCAGCTTTGTTGTGATTTCTTGAAATAAACACAATTATTCCTGCGAAATCCCGCCGCGTTGCGGCGAAAAATCTCTCGCAAATCGCTCTTGCCGATTTATTCAGAGGTTCCCCAAGTATTCTCATTGAAACAGTACGGCGGGTATGCCGTACTGTTTTTTTGTTGTTTACGCGCTTGACCCCGTTTTCAGTCCAGCAAAGAGAGCGCTTCGATTCTGGTTGCAAAGCCGTGGCTAGCGGACATTTTCGCGTTTCAGCCCGCAGAGCCCGGGTTCACAGGTTGTCTCCTGCGTCTTTTTTATCGGTCAGGGTGACGGAGATGACGGCGCCCTTCCCAGGTTCGCTTTGCAGGTCGATGACGCCGTGGTGGTACTGCGCGATATGCTTCACAATGGAGAGCCCCAGCCCGGTGCCGCCGGACGCCTTTGAGCGGCTCTTATCCACCCGGAAGAACCGCTCGAACACCCGGGACTGGTACTCCGGCGGGATGCCGATGCCGGTATCCCTGACTGTGACTACCGCCTCCCGCGCCGTGCCGGAGACCGAGATGTCCACCGAGCCGTTTTCCACATTGTATTTGATGGCGTTGTCACAGAGGTTATAGACCATCTCGTACAGGAAGGAGCCCACGCCTCTGATTTGGACGGGCTCCCCAGAGACGGAGACGCGCACGCGCTTTTTCCCGGCGCTGCCGCTCAGGGCGCAGGCAGCGCTCTCCGCGATCTCCAGGAGGTTCACGGGCTCCTGGGCCAGGGAAACGCCCTCGTCCAGCTGGGAGAGGTGGATGATATCGTCCACCAGTGTCACCAGCCGGGACGTCTCCCTGTAGATCAGGCTGGAAAAGTGGGGGATGTCCTCCGGCTTCACCAGCCCGTTTTTCAGCAGCTCCGCGCTGCCCAGGATGGATTGCAGCGGCGTTTTCAGCTCGTGGGACACGTTGGCGGTGAACTCCCGGCGGCTGCGTTCGGCACAGGCCCGCTCCGTCACGTCGAAGGCCAGCAGAACCACCCCCACCGCAGTCCCCTCCGGCTGGATTCGGCTCAAGTCGAACTGGTATTCCCGGCCGCCACGCTGGGAGCGCATGGAGCTGCGGCCCTCCTCCAGGGCGGCGCGGACGGCCCGGCTCATCTCAGGGTTGGGGTCTACCGTCAGGAAGCTCCGCCCGGCGCAGGAGCGGTCCACTCCGAAAACGGCCTGCGCCGCCGGATTGACGCTGAGTACCGCGCCCTCCCGGTCCAACACCACCAGCCCCTCGCTCATGTGGCTGGTGATCTGCTCAAATTCATCGGTTTTTGCCCGCAGCTCCCGGAGCTGGGCGCTGATCTGGCCTCGCTGCTGGTGGACCCGCCGCAGGAGAGGGGTCAGCTCCTCATAGGCGTCGTTTTCCAACGGATGGTCCAGGTCCAGGGAGTTGAGAGGGCGGACGATCCGCTTTGCCACCCGGCCGGCCAGGACGGCGGACAGGGCCGCGGCCAGTATTCCAATGACGAGAATGGGCTGGAGCATCCCCAGCACCAGGGCCAGCTCGGTGGCCTGACCGGCGGAGACCCGCAGCACCGTGCCGCCGTCCAGGGCGCAGGCATAGTACAGCGTCCGCTGCGTCAGGGTGTCCGAGTAGCGCACACTGCTGCTCTCTCCGCTGAGGAGCGCCTCCCGTATCTCAATGCGGCTCCCGTGGTTTTCCATCTCCTCCACGGGGACGTGGGTGTCAAAGAGCACCGTCCCGTCGGAGCCCACCCAGGTCAGCCGGTAGTCGGGGCTTCCGCCCCGGCGGGAATCCTGGGAGGCCAGCCGTTCCAGGTAGTCCTGTCCGCTGGCCTCCACCCCGCAGGCCGCCAGCCGCAGCTTGTCCCGCAGCTGGCTTTTCTGCACGTCCCCGAAATAGTCGTACAGGCAGCCCAGCACAATCACCAGGCTGGCCGCCAGCACCGCCGCGGCCACCATCAGGGTGGATCGAAAAATTTTCCTTGTCATGGCGTCGCCTCCAGCCGGTAGCCCACGTTGCGGACGGTCTCGATCATGCTGCCGTAGCGGCCCAGCTTCTGCCGGAGGGTCCGTATGTGCATATCCACCGTTCGGGTCTCGCCTGTGTACTCCGTTCCCCAGACAGCGGAGAGCAGCCTCTCCCTGGTAAAGGCCGCGCCGGGGGCGGAGAGAAACAGCCGCAGCAGCTCAAATTCCTTGTAGGTAAGGGTAATCCGCTGGTCCCCAGCCATGACGGTGTGCTCCACCAGGTCGATGGTCAGGCCGTTTGCTGTCAGGATCTCCCGGTCCCGGCTGGGCCTGCACCGCCGCAGCACCGCCTTTACCCGGGAGACCATCTCCATCATGCCGAAGGGCTTCACCAGATAGTCGTCCGCCCCCAGGTCCAGGCTCTGAATTTTGTCGTACTCCGCGCCCTTGGCCGTGGCCATGATGACGGGAATGTCCCAGGTTCCGGCCGACGCCTTCAGCCGCCGGAGCAGGTCCACGCCGCTCTCTCCGGGCAGCATAACGTCCAGGATCACCAGATCCGGCCGCTCCGCCCGCAGCGCCTGGAAAAACGCCTCGCCGTCTCCGAAGCCCCTGGCCTCAAAACCGGCGGAGCTCAGGGCATAGAGCTCCAGGCGCTGGATGCTCTCGTCGTCCTCTACGCAAAAGATCATGGAGGCTCTCCTTTCCTTTGGTCCGGTGTGGTATGGTAAAATCCGCGTGCGTCCCACTTCCGCCGGGCCTTTTGCGGCTGAGTTACTATATCACAGACCGGCCTTCCCGGCAATGGGCGGACGGCCCCCGCGCCCCGCTGGGGACAGCGGGCCCCTCCGCCTTTGAATCCTTTTCGCACCGAACGTCCCCCTGCCTCAACCTGCGGAGGGGTTGGGATGTTCCGCCGGTGTTTCCCCCGGCCAGGTCCGAAGATTGGCCAGGGCATGCTCGAAATTGACGCCGCAGCCGCATGGATTCTCGGTGGCCGCGATGCTCTCGCTGACCAGACGGTTGGCCTCCCCGCAGGCCCCTGCCAGGTCCCCGCTTTGCAGGTACGCCGCCGTAAAGGCCGCGGCGAACAGGTCGCCGGTACCGTGAAAGCGCTCCGGCAGCAGCGGCGTCCACACCTCCGTAAACTCCCCGCCGGCGTATATCAATTCGCCGGTCTGTCCGCCGGATTCGGCCCCGGTCATGACGATGGCGGCCGGGGTCATTCGGGACAGCCGGACAACGGCCTCTTTCATGTAAGCCGGCGGCGCGGCGCTTTGATATTCCGTCCCGGATAAAAAACAGACCTCCGTAAAATTGGGCAGCAGGATGTGAGCGGACCGAATGAGCTCCCCCATCGCCGCCACGTAAGAGCGGCCAAAGGCGGGATAGAGCCTCCCGTAGTCCCCGAAGGCGGGGTCGATCACAATGGGGGCCCCCTCCTCCGAAAAGCCCTGAAAGCAAGCCCGCGCAACGTCTATGGCGGCGGGAGAGCCAAGGTATCCGGTCAAAAAGCCGTCGAACCGAAACCCGTTTTCCCGCCACGCCGCCATGATCCGTCCCGCCTCCTCCGACAGGTCGAGGCAGCTCCATCGGGGGAAGGCGGTGTGGTTGGAGAGGATGGCCGTGGGCAGAACACAGGTTTCGATCCCATAGGCGGACAGCACGGGAAGGGCCACGGTCAGGGAGCAGCGCCCCACACAGGACAGGTCTTGCATGGTCAAAATCCGTTTTTGCGGCATAGCTGTCATCCTCCAGACATGAGCGGCGTCATTCGGTCAGGGCATACTTGTGCTGATAGGCTTTGAACCGCTCCCGGAACTCCTGGCTGTCGTTTCTGGCGTCCCGCAGGGACTGGTGCAGGTTCATATTGTCGTGGGCTACGTCGATGACGCACCCGGCGATATTGGAACAGTGGTCCGCCGTGCGCTCCAGGTTGGTCAGCAGGTCCAGCCATGCGAAGCCCGCGCCGATGGTGCACTCCCCCCGCTGGAGGCGGAGGATGTGGCAGGTGCGCAGCTGCTCCTTCAGCTGGTCGATGACCTGCTCCAGCGGCTCCACCCGGGCGGCGGCGTCCAGGTCGTTTTGCAGGAAGGCGGCTAGGGACAGGTCCAGGATGTGGCTGACGGCGGCGGAGATCACCCCCAGCTCCCCTGCGGCGGCGTCGGTGAGGGCCAGCCCCTTGTCCCGCAGCTCCTCCGCGGACTCCAGCAGGTTGACCGCGTGGTCCGCCACCCGCTCAAAGTCGCCGATGATCTTCAGCAGCTTGGCGGCCTCCCGGCTGTCCGCCTCGCTGATGCGCCGGGTGCTCAGGTTCACCAGATAGGTGCCCAAAATGTCCTCATAGTGGTCGGTTTTGTCCTCCTTCTCCCGGATGGACGCGGCCAGCTCCGGCGAATAGCCCTCCAGGGCGGCCAGCGCCTCCTTCAGGGCCGCCACGGAGGCCTCCGCCATGTGGGCCGCCACGCTGTGGCACCGCTCCAGGGCGATGGAAGGGGTGGCGAACAGGCGCTCGTCCAGCTCGGAGAAGGTCTCCGGCTGCTCAGCGTCGGGGACGAGGACGGTGACCAGCCGCTCCAGGAAGCCGGACAGCGGCAGCATCAGCAGGGTGCACAGGAGGTTGAACACCGAGTGGGCGGCGGCAATGCCCAGCCGGGACACCCCCTGGTCCAGCAAAACGGGGTGCAGGAGGCCCCGGACCAGGCAGAACACCGCCAGCCACACCGCCGTGCCGATGATATTGAAGGAGAGGTGGACCAGGGCGGCCCGCTTGGCGTTTTTGTTGGCCCCCACGGAGGAGATGATGGCGGTGACGCAGGTGCCGATGTTCTGCCCCATAATGATGGGGATGGCCGCGCCGTAAGAGACCTGCCCGGTGTCCGCCAGCGCCTGGAGGATGCCCACGGAGGCGGAGCTGGACTGGATCACCGCCGTCAGCACCGTCCCGGCCAGCACGCCCAGCACCGGGTTCTTGAACAGGAGGAACAGCTCCCGGAAAGCGGGGACCTCCCGCAGGCCGGACATGGCCCCGGACATGGCGTCCATCCCGAACATCAGCGTGGCAAAGCCCAGCAGGATCAGGCCCGTGTCCTTTTTCTTGGCGTCCTTGAGGAACATGTAGAAGATGATCCCGATGAAGGCCAGCACCGGCGTGAAGGAGGAGGGCTTCAAGAGCTGCACAAACATGTTCCCGCTGTCAATCCCGGCCAGGCTGAGCATCCACGCCGTGATGGTGGTGCCAATGTTTGCGCCCATGATGATGTTGATGGCCTGCTTCAGGGTCATCAGGCCGGAGTTGACGAAGCCCACCACCATGACGGTGGTGGCGGAGGAGCTCTGTATGACTGCGGTGACGCCCATCCCCGTCAGCAGGCCGGCCAGCCTGCCGGAGGTCAGCTTTTCCAGCAGAGAGCGCAGCTGGCCCCCCGCCCTGCGCTCCAGGGCCTGTCCCATGAGGTTCATGCCAAACAGGAACAGGCTTAACCCGCCAATCAAGGTGAGAAAACTAAAAATGTCCATGACATCATTCCTCTCACAATATCGTTATGGAACCTCTGAATCAATCGGCAAGACCGGTTTACGAGAGATTTTTCGCCGCGGCGACGCGTGATTTCGCAGGAATAGTTGTGGCGAAAAAGATCCGCGAAGCTCCCAGGCGCATTTGTTCAGAGGTTCCCTATGTCTCCATTTTAACACCCCATTGTAAAATCCGTTATCAGAGTCATGTAAAATCTATGTAAAGTCCGGCGGCTCCAGGGCAGTATTGGATAAACGGGTCAGCGGCGCATTGGGCTGGGTTCATCGTCCAGCCATAGTTGTTTGCCGTCCGCCGGATTTTCATGCGGGAGAAAAGGCTCCTTTTATAGGAAAACCGCCCCGGATCTTTGAAAAATCTGGGGCGTTTTCCGGTTTTTATATAATTGCGCGTCTGTACACGCCGTTCGGTCGGGTTACATTCCGCTCCATCTCCTGCCCCAGGCGGTAGCCCAGCGCTCGCAGTAGAGCGCGTCGTATGGGACCCGGCGCTTGTTCCGCCAGCCCTCAAAAAGGTGATACCAAAGGACGCTTGGCAGGGCGACGGCCGGCCAGTACAGGGGACCGAGAAAAAGACATTGGATGGTGTGCCCGTACTCGTGGGCGCACAGGTCCCGGCTCCGGCTGATATCGCGGACGCTGAGGAAGATGAATATCCCCAGGGACAGTCCACCCCGGTTTCCGGGCAGGAGGGTGACCAGGCCGTTGCAAAACTTCTCATGGCGGAACCGCCTGCGGAAGCACAGGAACAGGATCAGCCCGGCCAGGTTGACGGGAAGCCCCCAGGTGAATTGCAGGAGGTAGAAAAGAACCCTGGGCCAGCCGGCCGCGGCAATTGTCCGATTCATATGGGCATCCTCTTTTCTCCTGGGTCATGGGCTCCCTCCCCTGTCAATCGACCGCTTCGCGAAACGGGCGGCGCCGGTAAGGCGCCGCCCGTTTTTGCTCTGTTATGCCCCTGCCCGCGTCCAAACGCGGCGTCTGGGCCGGGGGATCTCACTGGCCGCGCTTGGGCTTTTCCGCCCGCAGGTAGCCGCTCAAGCCCGTGGTCAGGAACTGGAACACCGTGTCCTCCGTTTCCTGCGTGTTGGGGAGCAACCCTTCCACCACATATTTGGCGTACATCACCGTGCTGGTGAGCACGTGGAGCCACAGCACGTCCTGATTGACCCGGCGCAGACCGGGAAAGGCCCGCATAAACGCCCGGACCATGCCGCCAAAGGTGCCGAAGTAGCTGGAGTCCCGGGCCTTGTCGTAATTCGGGAAAGCGGCGCTGTCCCGGAAGCGGTGATAGAACACGGTCTCGTCCGGGTGGGAGACCCAGAAGCGGAAATAGGGGAGCCAGAGGCTCTTCACCGCGCCCATGGGGTCTGTGAGTATGTCCAGGGGATTGAACTTCAAATGCTCGAAAATGGCGGCCGCCTGCTGGTCCACATGAATGAAGCAGGCCGCCATCAGCTCGTCCTTGCTTTTGAAATAGCGGTACATGGCCCCGGGGGAGATTCCGGCCAGCTCGCTGATGTTCTGGACCCGGGCCCCTTCCAGGCCGTACTGCCTGACCGCCCGCATCGTCGCGGAGAGGATTCTCGTTTTGGTGTCGTCCAAGCCCGGCCACTCCTCTCATTATGCGGATCGGGGGTCTGCGGTGGGACTATTATACACTATCCCGCCAGTGATGGCAACCTCTTTTTGCGGGGCCGGACCTGCTCACACGCCGCCGGGGACCGGCCCGGTGCTGCTCCGGACCACCAGGGTGGAGCGGAACACCTGCCGGGGCTGGAACTGCCTGTGTCGCTCGATGAGGGCGATGGCCAGATTCACCGCCGCCTGACCGATCTCCCCCATAGGGGTGTGGATGGTGGTCAGCCCCATGTTGGGCCAGGGGTCGGCGTACAGGTCGTCGTGGCCCATCACCGACACCCGGCCGGGGGTGGACAGGCCGTGGGACTTCAGCGTCTTGATGGCCCCGATGGCCATGTAGTCGCTGGCGCACCAAAGGGCGGTGGGGAGCCGCCCTTCCCCCAGCAGCAGCTCCACCGCGTCCGCTCCGGCGTGGATGGCGTCTCCCGCGTGGCCCGTGCGGACGATGCGGGGGGCCAGCCCCCGGCGCTCCATGGCCAGGGTAAACCCCTCCTCCTTCTGGGTGACGGCGCGGTTTTCCGGCCCATAGGTGAGCAGGGCGATGTCCCGGTGGCCCAGGCCGGTCAGGTGCTCCACCGCCAGCTCCCCGCTGTGGTGGTAGTCGCACAGCAGGGCGTAGTCCTCCTCCGGCTCCACCCTGCCCCCGATGAAGATGACGGGGGTGGGGCCGCAGGCGGCCTTGATATGGGATACGTTGCTGGTACAGGGGGCAGCGATGAGGGCCCCCACCTGGTTGCCCACCATCATCCGACAGTGCCTCACCTCCAGCTCCACATTGCGGTGGCTGCTGCCCAGCATGACGCAGTAGCCCTGCTCCGCCGCCGCCATGCTCACCTCGTTGAAAATGAGGTCATAGGCGGTGTTGTCCCCCATGGCGGGCACCATCATGCCGATGGCGCCGGTGCGCTGGAGATAGAGGTTCCGGGCGGCCAGGTTTGGGGTGTAGCCCAGCTCCTCCGCGATTTTTTTGACCCGCTCCTTGGTGGCGCCGGAGATGTCCGGCGCGTCCCGCAGGGCCTTGGACACCGCCACATGGGACAATCCGGCGATCTGCGCGATGGTCTTCAGGGTTGGACGGTTGGGCATCCTTCCACCTCCAGATCGGTTTGATGTGATCTCATTATAGCGCGGATTTTGTTGAAACACAAGGGTTTGCGCCGCCGCCTTTTCAGGCGGGCGCGAAAAAGCCGGACGGGGCCCCGCCCCGTCCGGCCTGCTTTGGCAGTTACTGCAAGGCTCCGCCAGGCTGTGACAGCGCCTCCTCAAACACCCGCACCAGCTGTTCCTGGTGGAAGGGCTTTTCCACAAAGCCCTTGGCACCGATGGCCTTGGCCCGGTCAAAGGTGTCGCCGTAGGCCAGAGAGGAGATCATGACGATCCTGGCGTCCGGGTCCCGCTTCAGGATGATCTCCGCGGCGTCCAGCCCGTCCATTCCCCGCATGATGATGTCCATGGTCACCAGGTCGGGCTTCACCGAGGCGTACTGCTCGATGGCCTCTTCCCCGCTGCGGCAGTACGCCGCCACCTCATAGTCCGTGCCCTTCAGAACATCCTCCAGCTGGACTCTGACCAGCCGGGAGTCGTCCACGATCATAATCCGCTTGCTCATCTGAAATCCTCCCTTTTGTCAGGCCTCGTCAGAGACCGCCGCGTCTCCATTGGAGCGGGCCAGATGGTGGATCAGCTGTGCGCCCTTGCTGTTCTCGTCGGCATAGGTGAGCACGAACTGCGCCTCCTGCCCCTCCGGCTCATAGCGCCCGTGATAGAAGGTGGGCGCTCCGAAATGGGCTGAAACCTGGGTTTCCCGGAAGATGGCCCCCGCCACCTTGCCGCACAGCACGTTGAAATACTCTTTGCTGAACTCCTCCACATCCTCCGGCGTCACCGCCTCCTCGTGAAAGGAGTTGCAGGCCATGCGGGCAAGCAGGCTGGTGTCCGCACAGAGGGTCAGGCTGGTGGAAAACCCCTTGTCAAAGGTGATGTGGACGGTGCACAGGTCCTGCCCCAGGGGAAGGTTCCCCTGGCGCAGGCGCACGCCGGCGGTCCGCTCGGTCACGTCCTGGAGGGCCTGATCCAAAATCCGCTCCAGCTCTTCCCGGGTCATTGATGTGTTCATCATGCAGCCCTCCCTTGGATCACGGCTGTGCGGAGCCGTCCTGCTCCTGGGGCTCCAGCACCCGCCGGATTCGATTCAGCAGGTCGTCGGGGGCGAAGGGCTTCAGGATATAGTCCCGTATCCCCAGGGTGATGCCCTCCAGAACGGAGTTCTTGTCCTCCATGGCGGTAAGCATAATCACCGGGATGTCGGCCCGGCTCTTCATGTCCCGGATCTCCCGCAGGGTTTCAAAGCCGTTTTTCGGCGTCATCCGGATGTCCAGCAGGATCAGATCCGGCTTCACCTGCTCCAGATAGCGCAAGGCCCGGGCCCCGGAATTCACCGTGACCACATCGTAGTATTTTTCCAGGGTATCCGTTATCCGCAGCAGGATGGTCGCCGCGTCGTCCACTGCCAGGATGCGCTTGCGCCCGTTTCTTCCGTTCCTTTGGACCATTTTCACCCTTCCTCCTTTTCCATCCTGGTCAGCAGCCCGCCCAAAAGGGCCTCTGCGTTGTCGTCCTCAAACAGCTTGAGCTGTCCCCGAATCTCACTGAGGCTGTCCTCCACAGTCTGGGGCAGCGCGTGCCGCAGCAGATCCTCCACGATCCCGGCGCACTCCCTGGACCTGAAATGCTCCAGCTCGTCCAGGGCCTGGGCCACCAGCTCCCGCAGCTCCTGGGGGGAGGGGGGCGGAAGCTTCTCCTCCTGGGGCCCGCCCTGCCGCCGCTGCTCCAAAAACTGCCCGATGCGGGCCAGAAGGGCCTGATGGGCCTCCAGCAGGCGGGGGAACTGCTGGGCGATGAAGTCCGTGTCCCCCTGGGCGGCGGCGTTTTCCTGGGCCCGGGCCAGGTTGGACACCTCCATGGCCCCGATGTTGGCCGCGGCGCTCTTGAGCCCATGGACCTCCGTGCGGTAGCCGGACAGGTCGGTGTCCGCCAGCTCCTTCAGCAGCTCCGTTTTGCGCTGGCCGTCCATGTGGTAGAGCTCCAGCAGCTCCACGAAGCCCGCCTCGTCGCCGGTGAAATAGCGCATGGCGGTGTCCATGTCGATCCCCGGGATAGAGAAGGCCGCCGGGTCCAGGGCGGCCCCTTCCTCCGCCTCTTCCATGGGAGACTGCCGCCGGTCCTCCGGGACCCAGCGGGCCAGCAGCTGGCCCAGAGCGCGGCGGTCCAGCGGTTTGGCGATGAAATCCTGGAAGCCGCAGTCCAAAAACTTTTCCCTCATTCCCTCCATGGCGTTGGCGGTGAGGGCGATCATGGCCGGGGCCTTTCCGTTGTCCCCGCACTTCCGGCGGATGATGGTGGCCGCCTCAATGCCGTCCATCATGGGCATCATGTGGTCCATGAAGATGATGTCGTAGCGGTTCTGCCGCACCAGCTCGATAGACTCCGGCCCGCTCCCGGCCTCGTCCAGGTCGAAGGCGTACCGCTTCAGGAAGCCCCGGGCCACCTTGCGGTTGACCACGTTGTCGTCCACGATGAGCACCCTCACCCCAGGGGCGGTGAAGGCCTCGCTCCCCTCCAGCTCCGTCCGGGAGACCTCCGGCGCCTCCGCGATGGTGCGCCGGTCCACGATTTTCTGGGGGATGGTGATGGTGACCGTGGTGCCCTCGCCGTAGACGCTGTCCACGCTGATAGAGCCCCCCATCAGCTCCACCAGGTGCTTGACGATGGCCAGCCCCAGGCCGGTGCCCTCCACGGTCCGGTTCCGCTTGGAGTCCACCTGGCGGAAGTCCTCGAAGATCTTGCTCAGGTCCTCCTCCCGGATGCCGCAGCCGGTGTCCTCCACCCGGAAGGTAATCAGCTCCTCGTCCTCCCTCTCCCCTGGGACCCCCGTGACGGAGGCCCGGACGTAACCCTCCTTGGTGAACTTGATGGCGTTGTTCAGGATGTTAATCAGAATCTGCTTGATCCGCCCCTCGTCGCCGGTGTAGGCGCAGGGAAGGGTCTCGTCGCACTCGTATTTCATGATGAGCCCGCGCTTGGAGGCGGCCATGTCCATCATGCCCACCACCTCGCCCACCACGGTTTTCAGGCGGTAGTCGGTGTGCACCAGCTCCATCTTGCCCGCCTCCACTTTGGACAGGTCCAGGATGTCGTTGATGATGGCCAGCAGGTTTTTGGCGGCGGACTGCACGTCCTTGGCGTGGGCGTAGATGGAGGAGTCCCGGCACTCCTCCATGATGATGTCGTTGAGGCCGATGATGGCGTTCATGGGGGTGCGGATCTCGTGGGACATATTGGCCAAAAACTCGCTCTTGGCGATGTTGGCCTTTTCCGCCTGCCGCCGCACCCGCTTGATCTCGTTGATATAAGCCTTGATGTCGGTCATGTCCAGCACCAGGATGACGCAGCCCTGCTTCTGGCCGTTCTCCCCGATGATCTGCTTGCTGTGGCACTCGTAGTCCTGCTCGTTGATGGAAAAGCTCCAGGGAATGTTCTCGTTGAGCATCTCCTCCCGGAAGTCCTCCACCGCCCGGATGTTCTCCCCCGGCTTGTGGGAGGGCAGGCTGGAGAAGATGTTGGCGGCCGCCCGGTTATAGCTCACCAGCCTGTCGTGGTCGTCCAGGGCGATCACGCCGTCGCCCAGGCTCTCCAGCACCTTTTCCGCCGCCAGGTGGCGGAAGTCGTAGTTGCGGCGGCTCCACACCACGATGACCACCATGGACATGGCGATGGCCAGCGTCACCGGGGTCAGGTCGAACACGTTGGACAGCTTGAACACGTAGGCCGCCAGCATCACCACGGGCAGGGTGGAGATGAGCAAAATGGTCTGGTACTGGCGGTTGAGCTCCCGGTCGGAGCGCAGGCGGATGGCCCGCACCAGGGCGGCGAGGCACATAACGTAGGGGATAATGATGCGGGTGAACATGAAGAGGATGTACAGGGGGCCGTAACTGATGCTGATGTAGTGGAACCCATTGGGGGTGGACATCCACTGGAAATCCCGGTAAAACAGGCCGTTCCAGTTGAAAAACACCGTGGGCAGCACCAAAAAGTTGATGGCCGCCAGCACCCGCAGCAGCCGTTTGGGGGGCGCGGCGTAGCAGTAGATGTAAATGAACCAGCAGTAGCACAGCGGGACGAAGGCCGAGCCCACGTTTTCCACCGTGACCGCGGCCACGGCGGCCTCCATGGTGGGGGCCGTCAGCTCCAGCAGGTAGCCCACGTTCTGCACCAGCGAGCCGCACATGATGAAAATCAGCAGCTTCTGCTCCCTGGCTCCCTCCCCGTTCAGCAGGAGGATCAGGGCCACAAAAGTCAGGCATATGCCAAGACATTCCAGAACAATGACAAAGTTTACCACTTTCTGTTCACCTGTCTCCGTTCTCGATTTTGTGCCGGGATATGAAAGCGCGAGGCGCTTTGCGCTGTCTTTAACAATAGTACATTTTTACCTCTGTGTCAAGAAATATTGTCCCTGTGCCGCCGCTTTTCGGGGGACCCTGCCCAGGGGCGGGCAGGGCCGCAGAATAGGGCTTGTCCGGCAAAATCCAGCCGCGGACCGGCAATGCGGACCGCGGCTGGATTTGACCCATACCTGCGCCGAGGCTGTGGCGGGCGGCAGGACAAAGGCGAAAAGGGGAGCGCTGTCCCCCGGCGCCGGACCCGCCTGGGCCTCACTCTCATTGCCCCGCAGGGCGGTCCTTTTTGCTTTTTGCCTTGCAGATCAGCTGGGTCATGGTCCCCATGGGACAGTACACGCACCAGCTGCGGGGCTTGAACAGAACCATGGTGGCCAGCCCCAGCACCGTGGAGGTCAGCATGACGCTGTAAAATCCGAAGGCAAACTGGGCCGTGCCGGGATGGAACAGGGTGCCGTGATACGCCCAATTCCACGGCAGCTTGAACGTCCAGAGCAGCGTGACCACCTGCCGGAGATCCTGAACGCCCGCAAAGACCAGGTATGTATTCCAGAGCATCTGGAAAAACATGATGAAGAAAAAGACCAGGAACCCATAGCGGAAGGCCTTGCTTTTCATCCACTTGGGGATGTCCTTTTTCCGTGACAGTCCAAACCGGCCGCCCAGCAGGCCGAACACCTGTCCCCGGCCGCAGTAGCGGTTGCAGTAGCCTTTTGTCCCCCGGACGGCGGCAATAATCAGAGGGATGAAAAAGAAAAACAGGCCCATCCAGGCGAACAGAATATTAAAAAAGCCCAAGCTCAGATAGATCAGCTCGACGATCCATAAGTAGTCGTACCAGCGTTTTTTCATCCCTGCACCTCCCAAAGCTCAATGACGCTGGCGGGGCACTCCTTGACGCACTTCCCGCAGCCCACGCATTTGCTCCCGTCCACCTGGGCCGCCACCCCCTTGACGACCTGGATGGCGGACAGCGGGCAGACCTTCGCGCAGCAGCCGCAGGCCACGCAGTCCCTTTGGCTCACCACGGCCTTGCGGCGTTTCCTTTTTACTGGGTCCATGCTCGATTCCTCCTGCACTTTGTGGTTTTCAATATGATATGAGCGGAGCTGTTGTCCCTATTACCGCGCTGTAATCATGCTGACGCCCCTTTCCAGCGTCGCCCTGTCGATGGCCCCGGTGGCCCGGGCGACGCCGTAACCCTCGGCGTCAATAAAGTAGGTTGTGGGAAGGGAATATACGCCATAGGCGGCGGCAGCGTCTCCGTCCAGATCATAGAACACCGGGAAGGAGTAGCCCCGCTGGTCAATGAGCGCCGTGGCCTTTTCAAAGGACTCCCGGCTGCTGGTGGTCATATTTACCATGAGGAATTGGACCTCCCCGCCCATCTCGGCATAGGCCTGGTCAAAATCAGGCATCTCGCTCTGGCAGGGTCCGCACCAGCTGGCCCAGAAGTTAAGCACCACCGGCTTTCCCGCGAAGTCGGACAGATGGACCTGGTTGTTGTCCCGGTCATACACCGTGAAATCGGGAGCCAGGGCCTTTTCCCCCTCTTCCCCGCCGCTTTCGCCGCCGCTGTTCTCCGGGGACTGCGCCCCGTCCTGCGCGGCCAGCTGGTCCGGCGCCATCTCCCGGCTCAGCTTATCATAGAGGACATAAGCGCCGCCCATCAGCAGCACAAAGGCCAGTATCACAATCAGCAAAGTCTTATTTTTTTTCATGGTGCCTCCTAACTGAACAGGCTGAGCAGCCGCCCGATTGTTCCCGTGGCCATCAGCAGGCCGATCAGGACCAGCAGGCCCCCGCTGATGAGGTTGATGATTCGGTAGTGATTTTTGATCCAATCAAAGGTTGACTTCAGGTATCCGATCAGCGCCGCGCTGAGAAGAAAGGGGATTCCCAGTCCCAGGGAATAGACCAGCAGCATCAGCATGCCTTCCGCCACATGGCCCTGCTGGGAGGCCAGCATCAGCGCGGAGCCCAGGAAAGCGCCCACGCAGGGCGTCCAGCCGATGGAGAACACGACGCCAAACAGCGCTGAGGAGAAAAAGCCCGTGCCGCCGGTGCCGGCCATGCGGCTGCTCCCGCGAAATAAGGTTACTTTGAATACGCCCAGAAAATTGAGGCCGAAGAAGATCACCACCAGGCCGGAGACTATATTGACGGCTGTCTGGTATTCCCGCAGGAAGCCGCCCACCGTTCCGGCCAAAGCCCCCATCGCCGTAAATACGAGGGTGAAGCCGAGGACGAAACCGGCGGCCCCGGTCAGCGTTTTCTTCAGGCTCTGCTCTCCGCCGCCCGCAAAGTAGGAAATATAGATGGGCAGCATGGGCAGCAGGCAGGGGGAAATAAATGTGATGATTCCTTCCAGGAACGAGATCAGATACTGCATTCGTCCCCACGCTCCTTTCCGCAAGCGACGGATAACAGCCAGCCCACCAAGCCCATATAGGCCATTGCCGCCAGAGGATGAGAGGTCAGCGGGCAGGAGCCGGAGGCGCATCCGATGAGATTATAATAGGCGAGGCCCGCCAGCGCTCCGCCTGCGGTAAACAGGGCGGGCTTCCGCCATTTTTTGAGGTTCTTCTTCATGTCACGCGCCCCCCGCAAGGTATTCCTCCGCCATGTGAACGGCCACCGCGCCGTCCGCGACTGCCGTTACCACCTGACGAAGCGGTTTCGCTCTCACATCGCCCACGGCATAGACGCCGGGGATGGAGGTCCTTGTGGTCTCATCCGCAATGATATACCCGCCGGGGTCCAGCTCCAGCTGGCCTTTTACCAGTCCGGTCACAGGCTTTCTGCCTATGCTGATGAAAACGCCGTCACAGTCCAGGGTGCTTTCCTCCCCGGTCAGCACATTTTTCAGCCTGACGCCGGTGAGCTTACCGCCATGCAGAAGCTCTGTCACCGTGCTGTTCCAGCGAAATTCCACATTCTCCTTGTCCAGCAGCGGCTGGTGATAGATCTTCGTGGCCCGCAGCGTATCCCTGCGGTGGACAAGGATCACCTTTTTTGCGATGCGGCTCAAAAGCAGCGCGTCGGCCGCCGCGGAGTTGCCGCCGCCCACCACGGCCACGGTCAGGCCCTTGTAAAACATGCCGTCGCACGCGGCGCAGTAAGCGACACCGCGGCCCGTCAGCTCCGCTTCCTGCGCCACGTCCAATTCCCTGGGCACGGCCCCTGGGGCAAGCACCACGGTCTTTCCGTAGAAGACGCCCTCGCTGGTCTCCAGCGCCTTGGGACTGGCGGCCAAATCCAGCCGGGTGACCTCGGCGTACTCGCTTTTCGCGCCGAAGCGCTCCGCCTGTCTCTGCATGTTCTCCCCGAGGGAAAAGCCGTCCACGCCGTCCTCAAAGCCGGGGTAGTTGTCGATCTGATGGGTCAGCGCCATTTGTCCGCCTGCGGAGAGCTTTTCCAGCACAAGGGTATCCAGGCCCGCCCGCGCGGCATAGAGCGCGGCGGTATATCCCCCCGGGCCGCCGCCCACGATGACCATATCGTAAACATGAATTCCATCCATATGGGTAACCCCCTTATTTTTCCAGGGCCGCTTTGATAAAGCGGTCAATGGCGGCTTTGGAGTCCGGCACCACGACGGAATCAACCGCGCGGCCGTTTCGATACAGTACCAGCGTGGGGATCAGGTCGATCTGTTCCGCATCGGCCAGCTGAGGGTTCTCGTCGATGTTCACCTTGCCTACGACAAGGGTATCCGCGTATTCCTCCGCGATCTTCTCATAGGCCGGTCCGATCCTGCGGCAGTAGCCGCACCAGGGCGCCCAAAAATCCACCAGCACAGGCCGGTCCCCGTTCAGTGACTGCTCAAACTCCGTCTGATTCATATTGATAGCTGCCATATTGTCCAGCTCCTTTCTTCTGTATGGTTACAGTATAACCCTTTTTTGCGGGCCCTTCCGTGATGACATCACACGATATTAAGGATGCCCTGTGAAAAATACCCGTTCCGAATCTCCCTCGGGCCCAGACGGGACAGCGGAGCAGCGGTCCAGAGGCGCTTCGCGGCAGGGACGGGAACACCGCCGCAGTCCTTTTGAAAATAGAAAAACCACCATTTTCATTGTGAAAACGGCGGTTCTCCTGGTTCAATGTGGTAAAATTGCTTTCCCCGGCCCGCCAAACCGGGGCCCCGAAAAGCCAGCCTCTGGCTTTGTGGGGAACGGACGGGCCGCAGAGTGACTGTGCCCTGACTTTTGAAAAAAGTCGGGGCAAGCGATACATAGCTTGCCCCGACGTGGTGACCCAGCGGGGACTCGAACCCCGGACCTTCGCCTTAAAAGGGCGTTGCTCTACCAACTGAGCTACTGGGTCATAAAAGCGGAGGAACATGGCGGGCTGCCACGCCCCAAAGGGGTCCCCGCAAAGCCGCGCTCCAGGCTTTGTGGGGAGGCGGAGAAATTTCCCGTCCGCCGCCCTTCAGGCGGAAAGCGAAGCGGTAAGGGGAACTTCTGAGCTGGCTGGGATGGCTGGACTCGAACCAGCGAATGCGGGAGTCAAAGTCCCGTGCCTTACCACTTGGCTACACCCCAATGTTAAAGTGAGCTGAGGGCTGGAGCGGACGCTCCGGCCCTCAGCCACGGTATGGGGTGGGTAATGGGGCTCGAACCCACGACACCCGGAACCACAATCCGGTGCTCTGCCAGCTGAGCTATACCCACCATATGCAGTTGACTGCCGACTGAACAGCTGCCCGATTGGGGCCCCGGGCCGCCGGCCTTCATGCGGCCTGGGGTGAGGGAGGCTGGGGAACGGAGGGATGCCCGCCAAGGCGTCCCAAAGGGAACAAACTTCGCCCCGACGATGTGGCACGCCTGAAGGGACTCGAACCCCTGGCCCACTGCTTAGAAGGCAGTTGCTCTATCCACCTGAGCTACAGGCGCGTATTGTGCGCCCCAAACGGGGCCCCCGCAAAGCCGACCTTTGGCTTTGTGGGGCGAGAAAAGGCAGGAAAGCGGCCTTTGCCCCGGCGAAGTGGAGCGGGTGATGGGAATCGAACCCACGCGACCAGCTTGGAAGGCTGGGATTCTACCATTGAACTACACCCGCACAATAGGGCGCGTCCGCAAATGTCGGCCTGGATATGATAGCACAAAACCTCGGCCTTGTCAATCCCTTTCGCGGGGAAATCTCGAAAAACCTTACGAGTTTACAGGGGTGCGTCGCAGAAGGCGCAGCAGTCCACGCCCCCCTGCTGTTTGACCAGCGGCGGAAGGTAATGCTCCGTCTGGGTGATGCACCGGGGGTTGCGGCACACCGGGCCATGGCCGATCTCCACCGGGGCCGGGGCCTTTCGGGGCTGGTTGGCCAGATCGGACAGCAGGGCCATCCGGGCGAACATGCCGTACCGGGCCTGCTGGAAGTATACCGCCCGGGGGTCGTCGTCCACATCCACCGTGATCTCGTCCACCCGGGGCAGGGGGTGCATCACCAGCAGGTTTTCCTTGGCACGGTTCAGCTTGGACCGGGTGAGGATGTACACCCCCTTGTTCCGCTCGTACTCCAGGGGGTCGATGAACCGCTCCCGCTGGATGCGGGTCATGTACAGCACGTCCAGCTGGGGGATCACCGGCTCCAGGCCGGAAACCTCGATGAAGGGCATCTTCCGCTCCCGCATGAACTGGCGCAGGTACTCCGGGATGGCCAGATCCCGGGGGGCGATGAGGAAAAACCGAATGTTCTGGAATTTTTCCATGGCCTTAATGAGGGAGTGCACTGTCCGGCCGTTTTTCAAATCGCCGCACAGCCCCACGTTCAGCCCGTCCACCGCCCCCCGCAGGCGGGTGATGGCAGTCAGGTCCGCCGTGGTCTGGGTGGGGTGCATGTGGCCGCCGTCCCCAGCGTTGACCACCGGCACGTCGGAGTACAGGGAGGCCGCCTTGGCCGCCCCCTCCCAAGGGGTGCGCATGACGACGACGTCGGCGTAACCCGACACCATTTTAATGGTATCCTTCAGGCTCTCCCCCTTGGCCGCGGAGGAGGACTTGGGGTCGGCAAAGCCAAACACAGTACCCCCCAGCCGCAGCATAGCGGTCTGAAAGGAGAAGTTGGTCCGGGTGGAGGGCTCATAGAACAGGGACGCCATCACCTTGCCCCGGCACACGTCCAAATGGTCCTCCGGCGCGTCCATGATGCGCTCCGCTCTGGCGTACAGCTGGTCCCACTCCTGCCGGGACAGATCCCCAAAGTCGATGAGATGGCGCACGGCGTTCCCCTCCTTCAAATTCGCTCCATTGTACCACACTTCGACCGGGCGGGCAACTGAAAAACCTGACAGTTTTTCTGGAATTCCGCCCTGCCTTTGTGATTTTTACGGCAAAATCCGGGCTTGACCCGCATTGCGGCCGCTCGACCCAAACCCATCCGGCCTTTGAGCCTTCCTGGGCTTTTCTCCACGCTTCTGCCCATCCACACTGCTCACAACAGCTCCGCAACTGGCAGTTGCTAAAATTTCCAAGGAGCGTTGGTTGCCTTTCCCCGGGAAAACCGCTAAAATGGGTCCCAGAGAGGAGGCCGGCGGTATGACCTTGGCGGAAAAAATTACAGTCCTGCGGGGGGAGCGGAAGCTGTCCCAGGGAGATCTGGCGGAGAAACTGAACGTGTCCCGGCAGTCGGTGAGCAAGTGGGAGACGGGCCAGTCGGTGCCTGAGCTGGATAAGCTCATCAAGCTGGCGGACCTGTTCGGGGTGAGCGTGGACGTGCTGGTACGGGAGGGGGACGCGCCCCACTCCGGCTCGGAGCCGCCAGAGACAGACGCGCTCCCGGCGGCTCCGGAGACAAAGATCGTCTATGTGGATCGCCCCCTGGGATACACACCGGCCCAGCTGCTGGGGATGATCCTGGTTGTGGGCGGGCTGGCCATGATGCTGGCTGCTCCCTTTGCGGGGGCCGACCCGATTCTGTTCATTGGCGGGGCGCTGGCCATCCTGGGCCTTCCTTTGCTGCTGGCAAAAAAGCACCCGTTTCTCATCGACGGATGGCTGATGTGGGCTGCGGGCTACCTCCTTCTGTGCAACCCGTACCTCACGGGGGCCAATTGGCACCCCTTTGCCGGAATCGTGAGATGGTGCCCTTTGACCGATCCACAAGGCATAACACTGCCGGTTGTGTGGCTGCTGTGGCTGGCCTACCTGGGGGAGAGCGCATTGACATTGCTGCTGCCTGTGTACACCGCCTGGCTGGGCTTCAAACGCCGGCGGCGTCCCTGATGAAAAATCCGGCGGCGTGGCACTTGGTGTCACGCCGCCGTTCTTTCTTATATAGAAGAAGTCTGAGCCGTCTGGCGCAGGGCGGGCTTCAGCACGCTGATTTTTGGCAGCAGCTTCAGCAGCGGCGTGCCCAACACCCAGCACACCAAGGCCTCGGCGGGGATGAAGGTGAGGGCGTTCCAGCCGCAGGCCGTCCAGAAGGCGGAGTTCACCGCGCCCACCTCCGTCCAGGCCCACATGGGGGACAGAATCAGGGCGTTGACCAGGATGGGGGGCAGGGCGGCCAGATACCACCTGGGCATCTTCATGGTGAGCCAGGCGGCGATGGCTGTGGCCAGGGTGCCGAACAGCCAGTCCAGCGGGCCGAAGGGAGAGAGCAGGTTGGTGAGGAAGCACCCCACTACCAGACCCGGCGCGGCGGCGGGGAACAGGAAGGGCAGGACGGTGAGGGCCTCGGCGAACCGGCACTGGAACACCAGGAAGTTCAGACCGAAGATGTTGGCGAAATAGCCCATCACGGTGTACAGCGCCGCCACCATGGCGGCAATGGTCAGATCACGGACAGAAAAATTGCGCATAAAAAATACCTCCAGTTTATATTTAGAGTGCCAGCGCATTGGCACAGCGGCGGGCGTTCCTTCCAGGCGGGAACGCGCTTTCCCGCCCGCGGCTCTCTGCCCGCCGGTTGGACCGAAGTGGAGATCGGTCAGAGGTATTGTACCACAGCCTGAAGCCCGTGTACAGCAAAAGTTTCAGTGAGGGCATAAAGGAACCTGAGCAAATGCGTCTGCGGCGCTTTGCGGGGACCTCAATAGAAAAAATCTCTCGCAAATCGCTCTTTGCCAATTTATTCAGAGGTTCCTTTGTAATTCCCTCACAGCATTTTACAGCGGCGGCATATGGCTGGTATGAAAAATACCCATCCAAAAAAGCTCTTGGGGAAATTCGCCGGCTGTGGTATGCTGAATGCGGCGGCTTTTCCTCCGAACATCCTCCCAATACCTTCCTGGCTTTCCACCGGATTCCTGCATCTGGCGAAACTATCCCGGGCTCTTTTTCGCGGTGGGAATCTCCGGGCAGACGCGCCCGGGCACGGACTCAGCGGTTTCTTTCGGGGAGATCCCAGCTTTTTTATCCAAAAACGCAACGAACAGCCTCCTTAGAGGGTATTATAAATGACAGGCAGAAACGCGCCGCGGCCGAGGCGCGCAGGAAAGAAGGCGATGGCCTTGACACAGGAGCAGCGCACCCAGGTGGTGGAGCGCTGGGGCGACATGGTGTACCGTCTGGCCCTGGCCCGCACCGCCAGCGTCCCCGACGCGGAGGACGTGTTCCAGGAGGTCTTTTTGCGCTATTTCCGCCATGAGGAGCGGTTCCAAAGCGATGAATACCGAAAAGCTTGGCTTTTGCGCTGTACCATCAACCGCTGCAAGAGCCTGCTGGCCTCTCCGTGGCGCAAGCGCGTCGTCCCCCTGGAGACCGCTGAGGAGGTGGGTGTGGAGGACGACTACCGCGAGGTGTACGGCGCGGTGCTCTCCCTGCCCGAGAAGTACCGGGCGGTCATCCATCTGCACTACTTCGAGGGCCTGTCGGTGGCCGAGATGGCCGCCGCCCTGAACTCTACGGAGGGCACCGTCAAGTCCCAGCTCAGCCGGGGCCGGGCCCTCCTGCGGGATATGCTGAAGGAGGTAGAGCTTTGAAACGTTATCGACAGGCCAATGAAAACATACGCGCCTCTGAGGAAATGAAGGAAAAGGCCGTCCGTCCCGGCCCGAAACGCACCTATGCCCGCTGGCGGGAGGCGGTGGCGGCGGTGCTGGCGGTGGCCCTGATTGGAGGTTCCGTCATGTGGACAGGATTTGACAGCAGCCCCAGCCCGGCCCAGCCCAATCCCCTCTCCAATTTGGAGGACGGCAGCCGGATCATGGGGCGGTCCGCCTCCCAGGCCACGGCCCTGGCGGTGGCAAAGTACCCGGAAATACACGATTACCCCAGGCAGGACGACTTCTTTTCCGGGGAGGATGTGGACTGGGAAAAGGCTGACGCCGCCCGCAGCAAGGCATTCAAGGCCTGGCGGGAGGACATGGACGCCCTTCGGACCGGCACCGACTACACCGGGATGATGGACGATTTTATCTCCCGCTCCGCCGCTCAGTTCCTGGCCGGGGCCGGGAAAGACAACCGGGTCTACTCCCCCGTCAACGTCTATATGGCTCTGTCCATGCTGGCGGAGACCACCGGGGACAACACCCGGGCCCAGATTCTGGACCTGCTGGAGGCGGACTCCATCGAGTCCCTGCGGGAACGGGCCAACGCCCTGTGGCGGGACAACTACCGGGACGATGGCACGGTGACCGCCATCCTGGGCAATTCCCTGTGGCTGAGAGACGATTTCACCTACAGCAAAAAGACCCTGAACACCCTGGCCAAGGACTATTACGCCTCCTCCTTCTCCGGCGAAATGGGCTCGGAGGAGTACAATCAGGCCCTGCGGGACTGGATCAACCAGCAGACCAACGGCCTGCTGGCGGAGCAGGCGGAGGGGCTGGAGATGGACGCGAGAACGGCGCTGGCCCTGGCCTCCACCATCTATTTCAAGGCCGCCTGGGACGATGAGTTCAGCAAGGAAAATACCGAAACAGACACCTTCCACGCCCCGGGCCGCGACGTGGATGCGGAGTTTATGCACCGCACCATGGAGGGCTCCTTCTACTGGGGGGACAACTTCACCGCCGTGCGGCTCTCCTTCCAGGAGGGCGGCGATATGTGGTTCATCCTGCCCGACGAGGGGTACAGCGTAGACCAGCTGCTGGACAGCGGCGAGGCCATGAAATTCCTGCTCTCTCCCAAATACGACCAGTGCGACGACGGCGGCAGCGTGGTGCGGGAGGGCTGGCCCCACCAGAAATACCTCCAAATCAACCTGTCCATGCCCAAGTTCGACGTGTCCTCCGACCTGGACCTGATCGGGGGGCTGAAGCAGCTGGGCGTCACCGACGTGTTTGACCCCGGCGTATCCAATTTCGACCCCCTGGAGGCCAGCACGGATGATCCGCTGTACGTGGGCAAGGCCCCGCACGCCGCCCGGGTGAAGGTGGACGAGGAGGGCTGCGAGGCGGCGGCCTACACCGTGATGATGGTTTTTTGCGGCTACGACGTACCCCCGGACGACGAGGTGGACTTCATCCTGGACCGGCCCTTCCTGTTCGCCGTCACCGGGGATTCCGGTCTGCCCCTGTTCACTGGGGTGGTGAATCAGCCCAACGGTTAAATGAAAACCTCCTTCCCCGCCTGGGGAGGGAGGTTTTCTGATGCCGGGGCCCGCCTGCGGGCGGGACGGGGGCGTTACTTTCTCTCTCGCGAGAGAAAGTAACCAAAGAGCGCGCTTAAGGGGGAAAATCGGCTCGGCTTCGAGCGCCAAGGACGCGCTCTCGCTCGCAAGGATTTTCCCCCTTAAGAATCCCCATTACGGGGGACGCCCTATACGGTGCTTTTGGTGAGACCGTTCCGGCGCCAGCGGCTTTCGACGCTGGTGCTCCTGTTTGTGCTGCCGCCGGCGTCCAGTCATTGGACCATCTGGTGGGCCTACCGGCCCTGCGCCTAAGTTTGTGCACCCTTCATGCGGGGCTTCCGCTGGTCCGCCCCGGCCCGCGTGCGTCACCCCCAGAGGCGCTCTCAGGAGACCTGCCAAGGTTCAGTCCATTGCCCAAGCAGGCCCGGTGTGGGCCGGAACTCGAAGTGAGCCCAATTCGTCAGCCCCGCTAGCCGGATTTGACTGCCCGCGCCCCTGGGACGGCCTCCGTATCACGGGGATTCTTAAGGGGAGGCCGCCTGAGGACGCGAAGCGTCCGCCGGGGCGGTCTCCCCTTGAGTGTGTCTTTGCCTACTTTCTGCACAAGCAGAAAGTAGGTTGCCGAAGGCCCGGCAGCCTTATTCTCCCAGAACGGCAGCGCAGCGGGCGCACAGCTCGGCATGATGGCCGGGGGTGCCGATACCCTCGTCGTGGTTCCAGCACCGGGGGCACTTGGGGGCCTGGGACAGCGCAACGGACACCGTGGCGTCTACATCCGATCCGGCGGGTTCGCCGTCCCGCTTGGCTACGTTCACCTTGGACACGATGAACAGGGTTGCCAGATCGGCCGGGTCGAAGCCGTCCAGAATCGTTCCGGCCTCCCAGGCCTCGTAAGCCTTTTCGGGCAGGTGGAGGGTGACCTCCGCGTCCTGGTTCTTCTTGATGCCCTGCTCCCGGGCCTCCTCCAGGGCTTTGAGCACCACGTCGCGCACCTCCAGCAGCTCGGTCCAGCGGGCGGCCTCGGCCTCGCCCAGCGCCAGCGCAGGGTCATAGTCCGGGATGTCGTTGAACAGCACGCACTCGGGGTCGTCCCCGGCCTTGTGGGGCATGGCGGTCCAGATCTCCTGGCTGGTGAAGGCCAGGATGGGGGCCAGCATCCGGGTCATGCCGTCCACAATGCGGTACAGGGCGGACTGGGCGGAGGCGCGGCCCGCGCCGTCCCCGCAGTAGAGCCGGTCCTTGATGATATCCAAATAGAAGTTGGACATTTCCACCACGCAGAAGTTGTAGACGGCCCGGTAGACGGTGTGGAACTCGTAGGCGTCGTACCCGGCGCGGACGGTCTTCACAAGGTCGTTGAACGCCGCCACAGCCCACCGGTCCAGATCCGTCATGTCCTTGACCGCCACGGCCTGGGCGGGGTGGAATCCCTCCAGGTTGCCCAGCATGTACCGGGCGGTGTTGCGGATCTTCAAATACGCCTGGGACAGCTGCTTCATGATCTCCTTGGAGATGCGCATATCCTGGGTGTAGTCGGCGGAGGCCACCCACAATCTCAGCATGTCCGCGCCGTAGTCCTTGATGATCTCCTCGGGGGGCATGGCGTTGCCCAGGGACTTGTGCATGGCCTTGCCCTCGCCGTCCACCGTCCAGCCGTGGGTGATGATCTGCTTGTAAGGGGCCGCGCCGTTACAGGCGATGGAGGTGAGCATGGAGGACTGGAACCAGCCCCGGTACTGGTCGCCCCCCTCCAAATACACGTCGGCGGGGTACTGGAGGTTGTCCCGCTGGCCGGCCACCGCCGCCCAGGTGGAGCCGGAGTCGAACCACACGTCCATGATATCGTTTTCCTTGGAGAAGCGGCCCTTGCCGCACTTGGGGCAGGCAAGGCCGGCGGGGACCAGCTCGTCCGCCGTCCGGTCGAACCACACATTGGAGCCGTGCTCCCGGAACAGCCCCGCCACGTGGGAAATGGTTTCGGGGGTGACGACGGCCTCCCCGCAGCCGTCGCAGTAGAACACCGGGATGGGCACGCCCCACACCCGCTGGCGGGAGATGCACCAGTCATTGCGCTCGGTGATCATAGACACCATGCGGTCCTTGCCCCAGGCGGGGTGCCAGGAGATGCCGTCGCAGGATTTGACAGCCTGGTCCTTGATGGCGTCCACGGAGCAGAACCACTGCTCGGTGGCCCGGTAGATGATGGGGTGCTTGCACCGCCAGCAGTGGGGATAGGAGTGGGTGATCTGGGCCTTGGCCAGCAGGAAGCCCTCGTTCTCCAGGTCCGCCACCACCTGGTCGTTGCCCTTGGCGTAGAACTGGCCGTTATACCGGGCGTCGGTCATGACCCCCTTGGCGTTTACCGGAACGGGCACGCCGATGTGGGTCAGCCCCGCGTCGTCGTACCGCTTGCACACGTCAAAGTCCTCCGCGCCGAAGCCGGGAGCGGTGTGGACACAGCCGGTGCCCGCGTCCAGGGTGACGTGATCGCCGTTCAAGATCACGGAATCCTGGTCCAGCAAGGGGTGTTTCGCCACCATCAGCTCAAATTCCGAACCCTTCAGGGTGGCCAGCACCTTGCAGGCGTCAAAGTCCAGCCCCGCCTGTTTGCACACGCCCTCGGCCAGCTCCTTGGCCATGATATAGGTCTCCCCGCCGGGGGCTTGGAGGAGCACATAGTCAAAGTCCGCGTTCATGGAAATGGCGGTGTTGCCGGGGATGGTCCAGGGAGTGGTGGTCCAGATGACAAAGAAGGTCTTGGACAAGTCCGCATACTGCCCCAGCTTGCCCTTATCGTCCTTCACGGGGAATTTCACGAAAATGGTGGTACAGGGATCGTCCTGGTAGTCGATCTCCGCTTCCGCCAGGGCGGTCTGGTCGTGGGGGCACCAGTAGACGGATTTCATGCCCTTATAGATCAGGCCCTTTTCCGCCATCTTGCCGAACACTTCAATCTGCTTGGCCTCAAACTCGGGCAGCAGGGTGATATAGGGGTTCTCCCACTCGCCCAGCACCCCCAGGCGCTGAAACTGCTCCGTCATCCGGCCCACATACTGGGTGGCAAACTCCCGGCACTTGTCCCGGAAGGCGGCCACGGACATCTCCTCCCGCTTGACGCTCTTGTCCTTGAGAACGGCGGTCTCGATGGGCAGGCCGTGGGTGTCCCAGCCGGGGACGTAGGGAGCGCAGAAACCCGTCATGTTCTTGTACTTGACAATGACATCTTTTAGGATCTTGTTCATGGCGGTGCCAATGTGGATATTGCCGTTGGCGTAGGGAGGGCCGTCGTGGAGGACGAACTTGGGCTTGCCTCCGTTTTTATCCATCAGCTTGTGGTAGGTGATCTTGGCCCATTCCGGGTTGAGCAGCTCGGGCTCACGCTTGGGCAGGCCCGCCCGCATGGGGAAATCTGTCTTGGGCAGGTGTACGGTCTGGTTGTAATCCATGGAAATTTCTCCTTTACATTTTTCTGCCCTCGCCGGGCGGGCGTTCCTTTTTCTTGAAAGAAAAAGGAACCGAAAAAGAACTTTTAATCGCGAAACTTCGTTTCGCTCCGGGCTGTTTTAGATAGGTGCGGATTTTATTCGCGTTTGTCGCTCCGGCCCAGCAGATAATCCACGCTGACATCGTAATAATCTGCCATTCGGCACAGCACAGAGGCCATTGGTTCCCGTTTGCCCTGCTCATAAAGACAATACGAGCTCATACTAATGTCCAGAGCAACGGCAGCCTGTTCCTGCCGAAGGTTTCTCTCTTTCCGAAGTTCCCTCAATCTTTCCGCTAATTTCATAAGAACCCCCTTGACAACACCCGCCAAAATTATTATAATTGTACTAGTTTAATTAAATAATTCTAGAGGAGCTGACCATCTATGCAGGATATTCTTGATATGCTGGTACAGGAAATTGAAGAGGGTGCATTTCCCTATTTTTGCGCAAAAAGGGAGTACCGCCGAAACCGTCAAAGCGCCTTGGAGCATTTTCAATGGCTGGAGGAGCATTTGAGCGGCGAAGAAAAGGACCATTTGGAGAAAGCCCGTGCGGCAGATCTGCGTCTTGATACCTTGGAGCGGGAGGCCATGACCCGGATCGCTCTTGCCATCGGAATTCGTCTGGCCCTTCCACAGTAACAAAAACGCCCCTGTCCCCAAACGGAGACAAAGGCGCAAACCTCTGCGGTACCACTCCAATTCCGTAAAAGCGCTGAGCCGTCGTGAGCAGCGGGCTAAGGCCGGGGCGAAGCGAATTGGCCGGAGCCGCCAAGGGCGGCGCAGGACAATTTGCGCAGTCGGAGGACTTAGAACCGCGTCGCGGGCAGGCGAAGCGTGACAACATACGGCACTCATCCGCGCTGTAACGGGCACACCCGGCGGAGCCTACTTGCATGAAACGTTGGGTCCGCGGCTCACAGGGGATATTCGCCGGGTCCGCCCCGCCGCCCTTCCACCAAATGGGCGGCTCTCTGAGAGGTTTCTTCCGGCTACTCGTCCTGATCAAAGCCTATGAAAATATGCAGTTTCATTTCGCGTCCGCCCCCAAGGAGCGGACGCTATTTATATTATAGGCGCGGACGGGATTTGTCAACCGTTTTTGGGGAAAAACTTCACCAAAAACCGTCCGTCCTCCCGGCAAAGACGCCGCACAGCCCGGCCTGAGAGGGACCTTTCGCCGTTTTCTCTCTCCAAGCCCTCCCTTTTCTGAAACCAAGTCGGCCCTTTTTGTGTTATGATAGGTGAAAAACGTTTTTCAAGTACGGGATTGGGGGGTGAAACCCTTTGACGGAAGAACAACTGGTCAAGTCCCTGGGGCGGGGTGAGCTGTCCGCCCTGGAAGCGCTGATGGACCGCTACACGCCCTACGTGTCCTCGGTGGCCTCCCGCATCCTCCGGGGCCGGGGGGCCGATGTGGAGGAGCTGACGGCGGACGTGTTCCTGGCGGCCTGGGACAACCGGGACAAGCTGCGCCCCGGCAAGGTCAAGGGCTGGCTGGGGGCCGTGGCCCGGAACCGGGCCTTCAACCTCCTCCGGGCGGACCGGGACAGCCTGCCCCTGGAGGAGGATGTCTTGCTCCTGGAGACGGAGGGCCCCGACCGGGAGCTGGACAAAAAGGAGACGGCCCGCGTGGTCAACGGGGCGCTGTCCCAGCTGGACAAGCCCCAGCGGGAACTGTTTGTCCGGCACTACTACTACGGCCAGACCGTCCAGGAGGCGGCGCTGGCCATGGGGCTGAACCTGTCCACCGCCAAGACCTGGCTGCGCCGGGGGCGGGAGACGCTGAAAGCAATTTTGGAAAAGGAGGGTTATGGACATGAAGCGGCTGAGGATTTCGGAGCTCATGGATGAATACACAGATGATGAATTTTTCCCCCAGGGCGGGGAGACCGCCGACCTACAGGCGGTGAAGGACCGGGTGCTGGCAAAGGCGGCCCCGGCGCAGCAAAAGCGGATGCTGAGAAAGAAAAAAGTGCTCCTTACCGCCGCGTTGGCGGCGGTGCTGGTGCTGCTGATGGGTGCGGGGCTCCCCTACATCCGGCACCAGCTGGTCTCCGGCGAGCTGTTTTTCCAGCAGAATGCCGATGGCAGCAAGATCACCGGCTTCGTGCACTACGGTCCCCCGCTGTTGGAGCTGGAGGGCGGCCGCCTGTTCTTCAACCAGGACGGCGGCCAGCGCATCGACATCACCGACCTGGTCAGCGACGAAACGCCCTATATTTTTGACGGCAGTGACCCAGACAGTGGAAAGACCTATTATGTCATCGCAGGGGGCACGCCGGGATCCTACGGCTGGTTCGAGTGGGTCGCCACGCCGGATCCCTTCACCTATGAGGAGGACGGTCCCATGTTCGCGGGAGCGGAGGAGGGAGCTTTCTCCACCTACGCCTATTATCCCTATCGGTGGGAGCGCTCCGATGACGGCGAGCTTCGGGCCGACACCACTGGGGGACTTTTCGGCAATGGCACGGTTGGCTGGAACGACAGGTCGGATCTCCCCCTCTGGCTGTTCAATGCCTTTGAAGAATTAGGCATTCCTTACAGGTATGTCTCTTACCCCCAGGCCGGATAAAAAGAGACTACCTTTTGCGGAAGATCGGTGTTATAATGGACTCCCCTGCCTGGGGGGTCCATTGTTTCATGTGAAACACCTAGAACCTTCCCCCTTGAGGGACGGACTGCGGCAATCACCCCGTAGGGCGGGACGGCCACAGTCCGCCCTGCACATATATAGACGGGCACGAAAGAAGGAAAGTGATACCGTGACAGATCAAGACTATATGCGCGAAGCCCTCAAGCTGGCGGGGACCTGCGTCCCGGACGGGGATGTTCCAGTTGGTTGTGTCATCGTGTCCCCCGGCGGCGAAATCATCGGTCGGGGCCGCAACCGCCGGGAGGCGGACAGCCGCGCCACCGCCCACGCCGAGATCGAGGCCATCGAGGAAGCCTGCGCCGCCCTGGGCAGCTGGCGGCTGGAGGGCTGCACCCTGTACGTCACCCTGGAACCCTGCCCTATGTGCGCCGGGGCCATCATCAACGCCCGGATCGGCGCGGTGCGCTACGGGGCCAGGGAAGACAAGTCGGGCTGCTGCGGGTCGGTGCTCAACCTGTTTGAGGAGCGGTTCAACCACCATCCCCGGGTGTACGGCGGGCTGCTGGAACCGGAGTGCCGGGGACTGCTGGCGGCGTTTTTCCAAAAGCTGCGGAAGATTTAACATTACTGTAACACTTTAGCGCAAACTTCTGAAACATCTCTCCTGTATCTTAATACTTGCAAGAGATATCCTTTCTTTTTCATTCTATCCTCCATTCCTCATTTCAAGAGAAATTCCCAATGTTTCTGATGAAGCATTGGGAATTTTTCTTATCATATGTTCGGTTTCGCCAAAAATGTATCAGCCGCTTGTTTAAAAGTTTCTTTTTCGCTTCCTTTTGTCACGCTTCGCCTGTTCGCGACGCACGGCTTCCCGACCACTCGGGCAAAAGCCGCGCTGCTCACAACGGCTTAGCGCTTCCTCTTTTTCTTTTCAATGAAAAAGGAAGGCCGCCGGCAGGCCTCAGCAGAATTCGATCCGCCCCGGCGCCATGGACTTGACCCGGGCCAGCGACTCCACCCGGACGCCTCTGTCGCGGATGCGCTCCCCGCCGGGCTGGAAGGCCTTCTCCACGGCGATCCCCGCCCCCACTACGGCGGCCCCCGCCTGATGGGCCAGGTCAATGAGGCCCTCCAGCGCCGCGCCGTTGGCCAGGAAATCGTCGATGAGCAGCAGGCGGTCGTCAGGCCCCAAAAACCGCTTGGATACAATCACGTCGCTCACCCCGCCGTGGGTGAAGGAGGTCACCTCCACCTTGTACACGTCCCCGGCGATGTTTTTGGTGCGGCTCTTTTTAGCGAACACCACCGGCACCCCGAACTGCTGGGCGGCGATACAGGCCATGCCAATGCCCGACGCCTCGATGGTCAAAATCTTGTTGACCCCCTCTCCGGCGAACAGCCGGGCCCACTCCCGGCCCATGGCCGCGAACAGCTCCACATCCATCTGGTGGTTCAAAAAACCGTCCACCTTCAGCACGTCCCCGTCCTCCACAACGCCGTCCCGGCGGATGCGCTCTTCCAGTTCCCGCATATTCATCGCTCCTTTCTTTGTATGCCCCTATTTTATCAGAATTCCCCCGGCTTTTCCACTGTTTTTCCCCAAGTCCCCCTTGCCCTTTCCCACATTTTCTGCTACAATAGCGGCGCCGCAGGGAAAACGCTGCGGCTGAATTTGTGTTTCGCGTTTGTCGGCTGTTTCACGTGAAACATTTTGGAAAGAAGGCGTTTGCCATGCAGCGCGTCAAGCAGACCCTGCGTCAGCTTCCCCTGCTCACCCTGGGCACCTTCCTGGTGGCCGCCGGGGTCTACTTTTTCAAGTTTCCCAACCACTTCAACACCGGCGGCGTCACCGGCCTGGCCGTCATCCTCAACGCCGTCTTTCCGGCGGTGAGCCCCTCCACCTTTGCCTCCGTCATCAACATTGGCTTTCTGGTGATGGGCTTCCTCTTTCTGGACAAGAGCTTCGGAATCAACACGGTGTACTGTTCCATCCTGTTTTCCGCTATGCTGACCGGGTTGGAATGGCTGTGCCCCCTGTCCGCTCCCCTGACGGGCCAAAAGACCCTGGAGCTGTTTTTTGCCGTGATCCTCCCCTCTCTGGGATCGGCCATCCTGTTCAACATGCAGAGCTCCACCGGCGGCACCGACATTATGGCCATGATCCTCAAGCGGTTCTCCAGCATGGACATCGGCAATGCCCTGCTTTGTGTGGACGTGCTCATAGCCGGTTCCACCCTCTATTTCGTGGGCATTGAGGCGGGTCTCTACTCTATTTTAGGACTGGTGCTGAAGTCGGTGGTGGTGGACACGGCGATTGAGTCGCTGAACCGTCGGAAGAGCTTTATGGCCGTCACCTCCTGCCCCGAAGAAGTATGCACCTTTATCACCCACACCCTCAACCGCTCCGCCACCTTCTGGCCGGCCAAGGGGGCCTACTCCCACGATGAAAAATGGGTGGTGCTCACCGCCCTGTCCCGGTCCCAGGCGGTGGCGCTGCGGCTGTATCTCAAATCTACCGATCCCCATGCCTTTATCCTGGTCACCAACTCCAGCGAGATCTTTGGGAAAGGCTTCATGCGGGTATAGGGCTGAGGGCGTTACTTTCTGCTTGTGCAGAAAGTAACCAAAGACACACTTAGGGGGAAGCCCGCCCCAGTGAACACGGCCCACAGGGCGGGCCGCGTCCACAGGCGGTTCCCCCTAAGAACCCCCTGCTTACGGGAAAGCTCTACACGCGCCCTAGGCACAGACCTTCCGGCGCCAGCGGCTTTCGACGCGGTGACCCCTCATTGGCGCTGCCGCTGGTGCCTGGACATTGAGAAGCGGGCAGGGTCCGCCGCCCGCGCCTGGGAGGCGCGCCGATTGGCCGGGGAGGTCCGCTTTTTGAGGCGCGGTGTTTCACGTGAAACAGCTGCTTCGGCCCAAGCTCCCCTGGCGGCTGCCCTCGCGCTTCTTGTCACGCTTTGGCTGGCCGCCCTGCCGGGTCGCTTTCCCTCCGACTCAGACAAAAGCCCAGTCCCCGCTATGGCGGGGTCTGGGCTTTTGTCTTTGCTTCGGTCCAAGCTCCCCTGTGCGGCTGCCCTCGCGCTTCTCTTCGATGGAATTCGCCTCCTCCCTGTGATATGCTCTTGGTATACTTACAGCGGGAGGCGTTTTTCTATGTCCCTCTTTCCAAAAACGGCCAAACGACAGGTCCTGGAACTGTCCATAGAAGATATTCGGCCCAACCCCCACCAGCCCCGGCAGGTCTTTGCCCCAGAGGAGCTGGCGGAACTGGCCCTGTCCATTTCTCAGGTTGGAGTCCTTCAGCCCCTGTCCGTCCGGCGGGTGGGAACGGGCTGGGAGCTGATCGCCGGGGAACGGCGGCTGCGGGCGGCCAAAATGGCCGGACTCGCCCGGGTCCCCTGTCTGCCTGTGGAGGCCGACGACAACGCCTCCGCCCTGCTGGCCCTGGTGGAAAACCTCCAGCGAAAGGACCTGGATGTTTGGGAGGAAGCCGCCGCACTGCGCCAGCTCATCGACCGCCATCACCTCTCCCAGGAGGAAGCCGCCCGCCGGGTGGGCAAGAGCCAGTCCGCCGTGGCCAACAAGCTGCGTCTGCTCAAGCTGCCCCAGGACGTGATCGACGGCCTGCGGACCAACCGTCTCTCCGAGCGTCACGCCCGGGCGCTGCTGCGGCTGGACTCCCCCGGCCTCCAGCGCACCGCGCTGGACCACATAGTAAAATACCAGCTGAACGTGGCCCAGGCGGAGGCCCATATTGACCGCCTCATCCAGCGGCGTTCCGCTCCCCGAAAGGCGGAGCCGGTATACCGCATCCGGGACGTGCGGCTGTTCCTCAACACCGTCAAGCGGAGTCTGGCGGTGATGCAGTCCGCCGGGGTGGACGCCCGGTGCGGACGGGAGGAGACGGACAGCGAGATCACACTGACCATACACATTCCCAAATAGAGGCTTTGCCCCTTTGCGGCAGGGTAAGTAATGTGAAAACTGGGTCCGAGTGTTTCACGTGAAACACAGCGCAATCCCTCCCCCGCTCCATTCACCCATCCTACAAGCGCTCCTCCAAAAGGCAGGCCACCGGGTCTGCCTTTTTTGTAGCTTTCATGGGGACGTTATTTTTCTAAAACAGTTGAAATTACCCCCCGGACAGGATATAATGTTTTTTACACGTCAGAAAAAACCGCGAAGAGGGGGAGCCCACATGGGAAAGACTATCGCCATCGTCAACCAAAAGGGGGGCGTAGGTAAAACCACATCCTGCGTCAATCTGGCCGCCGCGCTCACCGCCCAGAGGGCAAAGGTGCTGGTATGTGATTTCGATCCCCAAGGCAACGCCACCTCCGGCTTTGGCCTGGACAAAAGCCGCTCCCCCAGCGTATACGATGTGATCTTGGGGGAGGTCCCCATGTCCAAGGCTGTGGTCAGCACCAAGTGGGGGGATGTGGTCCCCGCCAACAAGGCCCTGTCCGGGGCCACGGTGGAGCTGATTGCCCTGGACCGGCGGGAATTCCGGCTGAAGGACGCCATTGAGGAGATCAAAGGAAGTTATGACTTTATCTTCATCGACTGCCCCCCCTCCCTGGAACTGCTCACCCTGGACGGTCTATGCGCCGCTGACGCCCTGCTGGTCCCCGTTCAGTGCGAATACTACGCCCTGGAGGGTCTGTCCGACCTGCTGTACACCGTCCGGCTGGCCAAACAGCGGCTCAACCCGGATCTGGAGATGGAAGGGGTTCTGCTCACCATGTACGACGGGCGGACAAACCTGTCCCTCCAGGTGGCGGAGGAGGTCA
>ERZ779626.240-NODE-240-length-36831-cov-6.804574_pt1 | contig 36831 bp, 20 predicted proteins | sample MGYA00514209_ERZ779626 | MGnify/ENA primary metagenome ERZ779626 (study PRJEB29562, sample SAMEA4376713) | mouse gut metagenome | isolation source: Cecum | study: EMG produced TPA metagenomics assembly of the A DSS colitis mouse model was used to assess the...
TTCCATCTTGAGTATTTCGGAAAGAATCTCCGCGTTGATTTCATTATCCTCTGCCGCAAGGAGACGGAATCCTTCCAGAGAGTTTCCTTCGTGGTTATCTGTCTTTGGTTCGGCGGCGCTGTTTTTCAGCTCCCTGATTTTTTCCTTTAATGCGGACACGAAAAAGGGCTTTGCCAGCGTACCTATATTTTGCGGAAGACAGCCTTCTGAACGATCAGAATGATGGTTTGTCAAAAGCAGAAATAAAACAGTGTCCGGCAGCGCGTCCCGCAGCCTTTGAACCATGTCTGCACCATTGTTTTCTGATTTGTTGTAGTCAAAAAGAATCAGATCATAGGAATCATGTGTCCCATCCGTATTTTGGAGGCTTTCCAGCGCCTCCTCCCCGTTTTGGAGGGAAGTAACCTGAACGCCTACATCCTCCATCAATGTCTGTATGCCCTCGCAGGTGCTCTTGTGGCTGTCTATTACAAGGATCCGGGAGATACCGCATTCTTTCCAGAACTGTCTGTCAGCCTGCCTTTCAGGGATTCTGCATTCCAGCTCCACTTCAAACAGACTTCCCTTTCCCACTTCGCTGGAAACATTTATGGATCCTCCCATGAGTTCCACAATGTTTTTGGTGATGGCCATGCCCAGACCGGTGCCCTGCACTTTGTTGGTGGTGCTGTTTTCCGCTCTGGTGAAGGCATCAAAGATAGTTTTCAGATATTCCGGCGTCATGCCGTATCCGTCATCTTCAACCTGAATCAGAATGTGTTCGTATTGTTTGGAGCGCTGCTTGAGTCCCGTGATGCGGAACCAGATATTGCCGCCCTCAGGGGTATATTTCACGGCGTTGGATAAAAGATTGATCAGGATCTGGTTGATTCTGGTCTCATCTCCCATCAGGTATTCATGCCGGATTCCCGTGACTTCCAGATGGAAATTCTGTCCTCTGGCTCTGGCCATGGGCTGAATGATGGCGTCTACGGAAGATATCACGTCGTTTAGGGAAAATTCTTCAAAAGTCAGCACAACCTTTCCGCTTTCAATTTTGGAGACATCCAGAATATCATTGATCAGACTCAGCAGATGCTGGCCGGAGGCGGTGATCTTTTTGGTGTATTCCCTTACCTTGACCGGATTCTCCGCGTCTCTGCCCAGAAGAGTCGTGAAGCCGAGCACTGCGTTCATGGGAGTGCGGATATCGTGGGACATGTTGGAAAGGAACATGGTCTTGGACTGATTGGCAATCTGTGCGGCCTGCAGGGCTTCGGTGAGCTGCTTGTTGTGAAGCTCCCTTTCCGCTTCCCGTTCTTTCCTGATCTTGATATGCTGCCGCTGGTTGAAATAATAGAGTGTGCAGCATAAAAAGAAGGCCACCAGCATTACACTGACCACCAGCAGTATGTTCTGGTTCACTGTCCTTCCCTCCTGCTGTATGGCATCCAATGCCACATAGCCTACCAGATATATGGTTCCGCCGTTTAGCGACCACATGTAGTTGAGGGAGTTCACTTGACGGATATCATGGTAAAACAAGATATTTTTGCCGCTTTCCAGACAATCCTGCACCTGAGAGCGCAGCTGTGGATCCTCTATGCTGTTGGCCCGGTAGAAGTCAGTCAGATTCAGATGCCCTGCGCTGCGCAGGCCCATGCCCTCGGGCTTCAGCACGAACCGTTGGCTTTCCGCATCCATGATGTACAGAACTGCCTGATTGTTGTAGAATCCGTTGGGAAGGAATCTGTTCAGAGCCTCATAAGTGTATTCGATATATAATGTAGCCATCTCAGAGCCGTCCTTCATTATGGGGCATTTCATGGTATATGCCCAGGCGCCCATATGATTCAGATAGGATTTGGAGATGGGCAGACCGTTCACGGTTCCGCCTCCGGAAAAGTCCAGCTCCTCCTCTGAGAAGACCTCTCCCTTGCTGGAAACGCCCTCTGTTTCGCCTGCCATGACAAGAGAGAGCTTGACCATGGTCTTGTTCGCCTCATATGAGCGGACATATTCTATGGGATCGTCGGAGGAAGAGATCTCGCGTGCGATGAGATTTTGAAATTCCGCTTCATTATTCAAAATAGCCTCTATGGTAGACTTGATCAGGTTGAGGTTCTCACTCAGGCTCTGAATGGCCGATGCGGACATTTCATTGGATAGCTTCTGTGCTACGGAGAATACAATGGCTCCCAGTATACAGAAGACAGCTATGATGGACAGCAGCAGAGAGAATTCTTTCTTTTTTTGATTTTCGGATAGTTTCTCGTTCATTTACAAATCTCCATTACGTTTGAAAAAAAGATCCTGGGGTACAACGCCCTACCATATTATAGCACAATATGTATTTAAAAGCTATAGCTCTAACATAGTATCCAATCGTCCATCTTACCATAGGTAATAGAATCTAAAATAAGATTCTATTATCTAAGTTCTATTATACTCTTGTCAATAGAAAAGAAGCCAGTACCCAGAAGAAAATCTATGTCTATAAGGCTTGGGACGTTCTTTTTTCACGCAGTTATAAATGAATAGAAAAGAGTTGACAATTTATCTTTGACAGAGTAGATTTAAAGTAAGTTTACAATATGTAGACTCAAACAAGGAATATGACAGAAACATCGGGAAATAAAAGGCTGAAAAGGGAAATGAAGCAAAAAGAGCGTGGAAAGGCAGGGATGCGTCATGGACGAGATTAGGTTGGGAGAGGTAGAAAGTCGTTTTGTGGAAATGATCTGGGAAAGGGAGCCTATCGGTTCCGGAGAGCTGGTGAACCTTTGTGAAAAAGAGCTGAGCTGGAAGAAATCCACCACCTACACAGTGCTGCGGAGGCTCTGCCAGAGGGGTATTCTGCAGAACTGCAATGCAGTAGTGACCTCTCTGATCAAGAAGGAGGAGTATATGGCTATACAGAGCGAGCAGGTGCTGGAAGATGCTTTTGAAGGCTCCCTGCCCCGTTTTGTGGCGGCATTCATGAGCAGAAAGAAGCTGAGCAGGAAACAGATAGACGAGATACAGAAGCTGATTGATGACTACAAGGAGTAAAAGAGTCTGGAATCAGGGCTTGTAAAAGGAGGAGCCATGGGAGCAAGGGTTTTGTTTCTGCAGCTTCAGGTCAGCGCTGCAGTGATATTGATATTGATTCTCCGGCAGGGGATGAAAAGGCTGCCTAAGATCTATTCTTACTTGCTCTGGATATTGATCTTCGGAAGACTACTCTGTCCGTTCTCGCTGGAGAGCAGGATAGGCATTATGCCGTCTCTGGAGGAAGGCATCCATTGGGTGGAAGGGCTTCGTTCCCAAGGAGCGGGGGAGAAGGATTCCCAAGAGCGGGAAAAGGGCACATGGGATGAGGAAGAGCCCGGAGAAAATACGATAATTGCTAAGTCAGAACCGGAAATGGGCGCGGACGACCTTTTGGCAGGTTTGCAGTCGGGTAATCAGGAGTCGGCAAAAAGGCAGGAAGGGGAGAAGGAGCGCTTGGAGGCCGATGAGAGGGAACTTTTCTGGCAAAGGTATTTTAATGTTAAGATTTTGATCTTTCTTATCTGGGCCGCAGGCTGGGCAGGGGTGCTGGTATACAGCGCTGCGGCTATGGCCAAAGTGCGCAGGAGACTGGGAAATGCCGGAAAGCTGGAGGAAATAGGTGAAGCATTGCCTGTGAAGGGGCCGCGAAGCGCTTTTTTGAAACAAGATATATATGTGTGTGAGGGAATCGGAGTGCCTTTTACCATGGGGGTGTTCCGTCCCAGGATCTATCTGCCCAAGGGTATCGAAGGGATAGAGCTTCAGTACATTCTGTGTCATGAAAGAGTGCATGTGAATAGGATGGATTATCTGGTGAAGACCATAGCGTTTTTCCTGACTGCCATGAACTGGTTCAATCCCTTTGTCTGGGCAGCCTTTCATTTCATGGAGAACGATATGGAAATGTCATGCGATGAGAGTGTAGTCAGATTTATGGGAAAGGACATCAAGAAACAGTATTCCCAATCGCTGTTGAATTTTGCGGCAGAAAGGGACCATATGGCAATGACTCCCTTGACATTTGGAGAAAGCAATGTTAAGGGCAGGATCAAGAATGTCCTTTCCTATAAAAATGCCAAGAAATGGAGCGCCGTTCTGGGCATGATTATCATTTTCACAGTGGGAGCCGCTCTTTTCACCACAAAAGCAGAGGGAGCGGAAAAAAGCGGGCTGCAGGAGAACCCTCTCCAGAAAGAGTATTTGAACGAAGACAGTCTGCGGAATATAGGGGAGGAAGGGCAAGGCGAGAAAGGCGGCAAAGAAAAAGATGGGGCGGAGTCTCATAGTCAGGTGTATTGGAGCGGGGATCTGACCGCATGGGATCAGGGGCAGGTATGGGGGGACATGGCCGTGGAGATCTGCGCCGAGGGCATCTATAGAGGGCAGGGGGATCAGCGGGTCTGTCTGTATTCCGGCTATATCAGTCCCAATGTTCAATGGTGCGACAAGGACGGAATCTTGTATTTTACCATGGGCGCCGATTCCGAAGAAGACGGAGAATTTCTTGTAGTTGGAATCTACATGCTGGATATAAAAACCGGGGAGCTGGATAAAAAGTCGCTCCGGGTGGAAGCACAGATCAAGGATGAAGACATGTATCTATTGGATATAGGGGAAGGTTTCCTGACTATATACAGAAAGGGCAGGGATGTGTTTATTCCTCTGGTGAATACGGGCGAAACTCCCCTTACCGCAGGGCATACATGGAAGGGCAAGGCTGTGGCGGAGCTGGAGGAAGCGGAGCGCAATGCCTATGGTGCGGCGGTGAGAGAGCAGCTCTTGAGCAATCCCGGACTTCTGCTGGAGCTTTCCAACCGCAGTCTGGAGGAGACTTTTGCTCTTTTGGATTTAGACGGGGACGGAAAGGCGGAAAGAATCGTGCTGTCGGCAGATCCGGAGGAGGAGCCGGGGTATCGTCCCTTGGACGCTTGTCGGTTTCAGGTGGAAGATAGCTGGCTGACCGGAAAGGCGGAGAATCTGAGCAACCTGATTTGGGCTTTCAGCATTGACGGCAGCAGGATCATTCTGGCGCTGTATTCCGACGGAGGAGGCTTAGACTCCCGAACCATTTTGTTTACCTATAAGGACAAAGAATTGAATGAAATCGGAAGCATTCCCAATGACATCAGAAACTGTACCATAGGGGAGGGGCGGATAGAAGGACTCAGCGTGCTGTATGACGCTATGATGCCCCTTTACATGAAGGTATCCTATGAGATCAACCAAAACAACGAGCTGGTTCAGGTGTCTCAGGAAGCCTATGAACTGATCTGCGGCGACGGGCAGCTCTTGGTGGATCTTCCCGTCCATGACAGTCCCAGCGGCGAGGAGATTTCTGTCATGGCGCCCCAGAGGGTGCAGTTCATCAAGATCGACAGCGCTTACGAATGGATCTGTCTGAAAGGAGAAAACGGCGAAGAGGGATGGTTTGAGGTAGGAGGCCATAGGAGGAACACAATCTTGGAGCTGGATATGTTCAGTGAAGAGGTATTTGAGCTTTCTTATGGCGGATAGCCAGCTATATTGGGTAAATCTTAGATAATCTTGTAACTGCTTGTTCGCTGTGGTATAATGTCGAAACAGAAGGACACTGTTTCGACTTCTGATTCCATGTGCGCCAGGGCGCACGAAATTGTGGTATAATGTCGAAACAGAAGGACACAGTGGCACGCAAAAATGGCAGGTTACGAGGAGGAAAGAGTATGAATCTGGTAATTACCATGAGCAGAAGGTTTGGAACCGGCGCCAGCATGATAGCGCAGGAGCTTTCCGAAAGGCTGGACATTCCTGTTTACGACAAGGCCTACATCGAGCACGAGCTTGCGGGGGACAGCTACGCGGACGAAGCCGGGGTTATAAAGGAGCTGGCATCTCGTTCCTGCATCATTCTGGGGCGCTGCGCCTCAGAAATCCTGAAGGACAAACTCAATGTATTCAATATCTATGTGTGTGCCGACAAGGAGGACCGTATCCGCCGCGTGATGGAGCAGAAGGAACTTTCCTACGAGGACGCCAAAGCCATGCTGGAACAGAACGACAAGGCCCGGTCGGAATACTATTACCAGCACACGGGCAAGGTCTGGGGGGATGTGAACAATTACCACATGATTCTGGACACTTCGCAGCTGGGCATAGAAAACTGCGCCAATATCCTTATAAGATATTTTGAGAGGGTGGAGATCATATAGCCCTTGCAGGGAAGGCATCCAATTACCGATGAGATATGGCTGCAAAGAGGCTGTCCCGTCAAATCCAAAGGAGGGGGGACGGTCTCTTTTTGTTTTAATAAATAAAATGCCCGCCTTGAAATGGTCATGGGACTTTTGTATACAATGATACAAAAGTCCCATAATTCAATAATCCAAAGATACGAAATGCAGTATAAGATAGAGAGAAGGGCAAAAAATATTTATGCAAAATACAAAAGATTTGATTGTAACAAATGGAAATCTTTGTTATACTCCAAGTGGATTGACTGTCCGATTTTTATGTCGGGCAGAGAAAAGGAATCTTATGGGCCGGAAGGCGCATAAAGATATGTTGGGGGGACAAGGCTTTAAGCAGCGCGGGAACTTGGAACTTAAAAACATATATCACGTAAAGCCTGCAATGTAGTGTTTAGGAAAGCCCATTGTGACGGCGGAAGAAAGGAAGGTAGCAAAATGATTTTATTACCACTACCGAAACAAATTCAAGAAAAAAAGGGTAATTTGATGCTGAAGATGTCCACCATGATCGTGATGGACGCATCCTGCCCTCAAGGCGCGGGGGTCTATGGGACACAGCTGAAGGAGGAGATCTCAAAATGGGCCGGCCTCCGGCTGGGAGTATGCAGGGGGGCGTTTCGAGGTGGCGACATCCTTCTGAAGGTGGACGGATCCCTTGGGGAGTACCACTACAGCATAAAGATTGAGGAGGACGGGGCGGTTGTTCTGGGCGGGAGCCTGAACGCTCTGGGCTGGGGGGTACAGACTTTAAGGCAGATCGTGCGCCAGAAGGGCGGGCTCCTTCCCTGCGTTGCAATCGAGGACGAGCCGGACATGAAAAACAGAGGATATTATCATGATATCACCAGAGGGCGCATTCAGAATCTGGACAATCTAAAGAAGCTTGCAGACATTCTCTGCTTCTATAAGATGAATCAGCTGCAGCTCTATGTGGAGCATTCCTATCTGTTCCGGGACGAGACGGAGCTTTGGAGAGACGACACCCCTCTCACTGCGGAGGAGATCATGGAGCTGGACGATTATTGCTATGAGAGAGGAATTGAGCTGGTGCCCTCATTGTCTTCATTCGGTCATCTTTACAAGCTTCTGGGAACCCGGAGCCATCAGGAGCTGTGCGAGCTGCCGGGCAGCGCGGAGAGCGCGAAGCTGTTTTCCTTCCGGGATCGGATGGACCACCATACGGTGAACGTGTCCAATCCGGCGGCAATAGAGCTGGTGAAGTCCCTCATAGAGGAGTACATGCAGCTTTTCCGCACGGACAAGTTCAATATCTGCGCGGACGAGACCTTCGATCTGGGCAAGGGAAGAAGCGTGGAGCTTGCCAAGGAGAAGGGCACGGGCCAGCTGTATCTGGATTACATCAGCGAGCTCTTCGAGTTCCTCATTGCCAGAGGCAAGACGCCCATGTTCTGGGGAGACATTATCAGCGGCCATCCGGAATTGTACGAGAAGCTGCCTAAGGAGGTTATCTGTCTCACATGGGGCTATGCCGCCAACCAGTCCGACCGGGAGGCAAAGATTCTCCACAGTGTGGGAGCAACCCAGTATCTGTGTCCGGGCGTGTGCGGCTGGAACACCTGGGTGAACTATATCAGTGGCAGCTATGAAAATATCACAAAAATGTGCAGCTATGCCAGAACCTATGAAGCCATCGGCGTTCTGAACACAGACTGGGGTGATTTCGGCCATATCAACCATCCCGTCTTCTCCATTCCCGGCCTGATCTATGGGGCAGTATGCTCCTGGGGAGAGAACGTGCCGGAGTATGAAGAGCTGAACAGGCAGATTTCCGTGCTGGAGTTCGGGGACGCCTCCGGGGAGCTGGTGGGCCTGCTGGCACAGATAAACGGCACTACGGTATTTGACTGGTACCATGCGGCAAACATTAAGGAATGGGCCCAGAAGGGCGTGGATCGGGAGAAGCTCCTACAGAATTTCGAGGAGCTGAAGATGGAGAAGGCTCCGGAATGCAATGAGCGCATCGCGGATCTGGAAATGCGCCTGCGCAAGGTGAGCAGAAGCATTGACAGCGCCTGCAGGGGAATCGTGGAATGCGCCCATGTATCCCTTGAGATCATCCGCTGCTGGAACGAGGTGGGCATGTTCCTTGACAAGCTGAAGAAGAACGAGAAGCCCGGAAACGGCCTGCAGCTGGCTGCCGATCTGGAGAGGATTCTCCATTTTTACCAGAGGCTCTGGAGGGAGAACGGCAAGGAGGGCGACCTGATGAAGATTTCGGCCGTGTTCGCTTGGTACGGTGATATTCTGCGCAGTCAGGGGTAAGAGGAGATTTCCATGGTTTTTTAAATCGGCATCGGGCTTTGGCTCCATTGGCTTTTGAGCGCCTGCAGCCCAAAGCTCAATGCATAGTGATCATAATATGTCTGATAGAGTAGAATGCCCGATTAAGCGGGCAGGAAGGATGTAAGCATGAAGAATGAAATCATCGGATACGTAGGAAGCGGGGAATTTACGGAGGAGGACGCAAAAAAGCTTACCGGGATCAATCTGGCCTTCGGAGAGCTTCACAATGACGGCAGCGTCACGGTGGCGGGATGCCGGAACAAGATCGACATGATTCCCCAGATTCGGAAGTGGAACGACAAGCTGCGCATCGTGCTTTCCATGGTGCAGGCGGATAGGGATGCCTTTACGGTATGCTGCGGCACGGAGGAGATGCGGGAGAAGGCGGCGGCCAATCTGGCGGAGGCCGCTGTGAAATATGATCTGGACGGCATCGATCTGGATTGGGAATATCCTTGTGTTCCCTCCAACAACAGTGCGGTGTCCCCTGCCGACAAGCACAACTTTACGCTGTTCTGCAGGGCCATCCGCAGCAGGCTTGACGCCATCGGGGGCAAAAAGCGCTATCTTACCATTGCGGCGGGAGCGGATCTGTATTATGTAAACTGCGTGGAGCTGCCGGAGCTGATGGAATGCCTGGATTATATCAATGTCATGACCTATGATTTGAAATGCGGATTCCACGCTCTGGCGGGACATCACACCCAGCTGTTTTCCAAGCCGGCGGACGTGTTCATGAACAGCTGTGCTCAGGCGCTGGAGTTGTTTGTAAAGTATGGGTTCAGCGCCGATAGGCTTCTCATGGGCGCGGCTTTCTATTCCAGAAAATGGGAGGATCTGAAGGACAACGAGAACCATGGACTGCTGGTGCTCTGCCCCAAGGGAGGCGGCTATGGGCCTGACTATGACATATTGCTGAAGGATTATATAGACAAGAACGGCTATACCAGCTATTGGGACGAGGAAGCTCAGGCTCCCTGGCTGTTCAACGGCTCCACCTTCCTTTCCTATGACGATCCCCGCTCCCTGAGGGCCAAGGCAGCCTATGTGAAGGAGAAGGGTTACGGCGGTATTTTCTATTGGGAGCATAAATGCGACAGTACCGGAACGCTTCTGGATGCTCTTTATGATGAGATGCAGAAATAGAGAGAAAAAATTTTGCGGGAAGAATCCTCTTCACGGATTCTTCCCTTTTTTGGGAGGATATTATGTTTTCTGCGGAATATTATGCCGAGATCAAGGCCGCCTTCGATAGGCAGATGGCCTTGTTGGATGAGAGGATTCAGGCCATGGGGCAGGCGCAAGGTCAGGAAAAGGAGCTGCCCGGCAGGCTGTCGGCAAGATTGCTTGAAGATAGGAAAGGGGAGATTCTGGAAATACTGAAGAATTGCGGCGGGGACGAGGCTCAGGCTTTTACCTTCCTTTACAGCGCCATGCCCCTGAGCGATCTTTTGGATTATCCCCCGAGTCTGTTTCTGGCCTATGCCAGACATGGGGTTTATTTGTGGAATCAGGGATTTTTTGCCGGCAGGGTGCCGGAGAGGATTTTTGCCAACTATGTGCTTCATTATAGAGTGAACAATGAGGATATCGCGGATGTAAGGAAATTTTTTCATGAAAAGATCACAGACGCGTTGGGAGAAAATTCTCTGCTGGCACAGGGCGGAGCTATGTATGACTGCGCTGTAGAAATTAATTTCTGGTGCGCCGGGGAGGCCACCTATAGATCCACGGACGAGCGGACCCAGAATCCCCGGACCATGTTCGGCGTCACCATGGGCCGCTGCGGGGAGGAGTCCACTTTTGGGGTGACGGCTCTGCGCAGCGTGGGCATTCCCGCCCGGCAGATCTACGCGCCGCTCTGGACCCACTGTGACGATAATCATGCCTGGGTAGAGGTGTGGTGCGACGGAGAATGGCATTTTCTGGGAGCCTGCGAGCCGGAGGAGAAGCTGGACAGAGGATGGTTCATTGAGCCGGCCTCCCGGGCCATGGTTCTCCACTCCAGATGGTTCGGAAAAGAGGAGCCTGAGGATCCGCAGGTAGGCCCCAAGGGCATGGCAAAGGTCTTGAACCATCTGGAAAGATATGCACATACTGCTTCCCTGACGGTGAAGGCCTTGGACGAGGCCGGCCTGCCGGTGCCCGGCGCAAGGCTGAACTTTCAGGTGGCCAACCATGGCGAGCTGGGTTCCGTAGCCTTGATTCAGGCAGGGACGGATGGGGAGGACGCAGGGATAGCCAGACTGACCACGGGGCTGGGGGATCTGTATATCAGCGCTGCCGCTTCGGGAAGGTTGGGGGGCGCGGTCTACGGAGAGACCATGGTGTCGCTTAGGGGGCTGGAACCGGGCCAAGGCGCGGAATGCACGGTGGTGCTTAAGGAGAAGCCGGAATGCTGGGAGGGCTGGCGGGAGCTGGAGTTTCATGCCCCCAAGCCCTGCGATATCCATAATGGCACGCTGACGCCTGAACAGGAGGAGTCCGGGGCGGCCCGCCTTGCCAGAGCGGCGCAATACCGCCAGAAAAAGGCGGCGGGGCTTTATGACAAGGGTGAGGCGGAGAGAGTTCTGGGCCGCTTTTTTGGGGATGACAGAGTCTTGGCAGAGGACATTCTCCGCAAGGCCCATGGCAATATAGGCGAGATCGTGAGGTTTCTGGAGTGGGACGCTTTGGAGGTGGCTCTGGCCTTTGGCTGTCCGGATGGGGTCTGGCAGGATCCGGAGGGAAACACAGATGGGGAAGGAAAGGCTCAGGACAGAGCCGACGCTGCCGGCAGGGACCGCTGGAAGCTGGAAGTTTTGAAGACCTTGCGGGAAAAGGACTATTGGGACATCAAGGCAGATGTTCTGAAGGATTGCTGCAGAGCGGGGGCGGCCTATGCGGGAACCGTGCCGGAGGAAATATTGTTCCGCTATGTGCTCTGTCCCAGAGTGTCCGATGAGCTTCTGGTGTGCTGCAGGGAGTTTCTGTGCAATTGTATTGATGAGGAGATAAAGAAAAAGATTCGTCAAAATCCTCAATGTCTGCCTGGGCTGGCTCAGAAGTGGATCGTTTCCATGCCGGATCAGGAGTATGAGAACCTGATCACCACTCCGGTGGGCTGTGTCAGAGGCGGTGTGGGCAGCAGTCTTTCCAGAGAGGTATTCTGCGTCAACCTTTACCGCAGTCTGGGGATCCCCGCAAGGCTGAGTCCGTTTGATGGCAGGCTTGAGTATTACCGGAAAGAAGACTGCCATGGGGGCGGTTTTCACCCGGTGGGGGCGTCCGGAGAGGAATGGGGCGAAGAAACCCGCGGCTTGTGTGTTCTGACCTTGGTGGAGGACGGCAGCGTGAAGCTTGGGGATTGGGAACATTATTCTCTGGAGCGATTCGAGGGAGACGGTTTCTGCCGTATGGGTCTGTGGGATAAGACGGAAGATATGAAAGAGGGCAGGCTGGATCTGAACCTGCGGCCCGGCATATACCGTATTTTCACCGTGAACCGGAAAAAGAACGGAAATCAGCTGGCTAGGATGGCGGTGTTTTCCCTGCAAGAGGGAGAACATAGGGAAGTGGTGATTTCCCTGAAGGAGGTCTCCGTGGAGGGCTTGCTCACCAGAACGGCCATAGATGATTTTGCGCTTCGGCGTCTGGACGGGAGCAGCGAGAATCTGTCGGCTCTTTCCGGCGGAGGAAAGGCTCTTTTCTTGTGGCTCGAAGTCACCAGAGAGCCTACGGAGCATATTTTGAACGAGCTGTATGAGAAGAAGGAAGACTTTAGGGAGCTTGCCGCGCCTATCTATGCGATACTGAGGTCTCCTGAGGATTTGAAGAATGCGACCTTGAGCAGGACCATGGAGGCTCTGCCGGGTATCTGTCCTCTGCTGGACGATTTCGGGGATCACTACAAGGCGCTGGCCAAGGCTGTGGGCCGGGAGGTGGGAAAGCTGCCTCTTGCGGTGGTGGCGGAGGCCGGACAAGAGTGTATCTACAGCGATGCGGGCTACAATGTGGGTCTTGCGGACATGCTGTGGAAGGTGCTGCAGTAATTATAAAGACGGCGTAATTTGCTATAATAAAGACGATGATGTGATAAATATGACAGAAAAACGGGGAGGTTCGGTTATACATGGTAGAGTTTTTGAAAGAGGCGGCGGGGGTGGTTCCTTCAGAACGTCAGCTGGCATGGTTCGACATAGGGTTTTATGCCTTTATCCATTTCGGCGTGAATACCTTCACGGATCGGGAATGGGGGGACGGGACAGAGCCTGAGAGTATTTTCAACCCGGAAAAGCTGGACTGCCGCCAGTGGGCGGAGACGGTGAAGGCAGCAGGGATGAAGGGGATGGTGCTGACGGCAAAGCATCATGACGGATTCTGTCTCTGGCCTTCCAAGTACACGGAGCACAGCGTGAAGAATTCCCCCTGCAAGCGGGATGTGGTGGGAGAGGCTGCTTTGGCCTGCCGGGAGGCGGGGCTGAAGTTCGGAGTCTATCTTTCCCCTTGGGACAGAAACAGTCAGTACTACGGTACCCCGGAGTACAATGATTATTATTGCAATCAGCTGGAGGAGCTTTTGACGGGCTACGGAGAGCTTTTCTGCATTTGGTTCGACGGCGCCTGCGGAGAGGGGCCGGACGGCAGGAAGCAGGAGTATGATTTTCCCCGGTATATCCGGCTGATCCGGAAGTACCAGCCAAACGCGGTGATTTTCTACGACAAGGGACCCGACGTGCGCTGGTGCGGCAACGAGGCGGGAAGCAGCAGGATTTCCGAATGGGCTGTGGTGCCGGGAGAGCTGTGTCCTATGGCGGCTGTGCAGACGGGCCCCGGCCCTATGGCGGCGGAGGGTGATATGACCTATCTCTACAACACAGATGCGTATGTGGGGGCCATGAGCGGCATTCTTTACTCCAAGGGTCTCGCCTACATTCCGGCGGAAGTGGATACCTCCATCCGTCCCGGGTGGTTTTGGCACAAGGAAGAGGATCCCAAGCCTCTGCGGAGGCTGTTCCAGATCTATCTGGGTTCCGTGGGAGGCAATGCCTGCCTGAATCTGAACATTCCCCCGGATAGGGACGGGCTGCTGGATCAGAGGGATGTGGCCCGCCTGAAGGAGCTGAGGGAGCTGCTGGATCAGGAGCTGGGCCATCCGCTGGAGGCCACGGTGGAGAAAAGGGAGTCCGGCTACCCCACACAGCCGGAATATCTGATCACGCTGGCCCATCCGGTGACGAAGGTGAAGTACGTGGAGCTTTCGGAGGATATCGCCAAGGGTCAGAGAGTGGAAGGATTCCGGGTGGAGGCTATGTTCCCGGACGGAAATCAATTTCCTCTCTTTCAGGGAACCACCATCGGCAATCGTAAGATCTGCGTCCTGACGGATCCCTTTGCGGAGCAGAACAAGTTGATCGACGACAGCGGAGACAAGATCGATAGGCTGGTGGTAAAAGTGACGGCGGCCAGAGATGAGGTGTTTTTGAAGGATATTCGGATTTTCTAGGGTATGTCGGAGAGCTGGACTGTAAGGCTGTGAGACGGGGTAATGTTCTCTGCAGGACTTGGAAGAGAGCAAAATATCAGATATAAATAAAAAATTGCCGCACCGAAGCTGTAAAAATAAGGTGCGGCAGTTTTTTATGGAATAATATTGAAACGCAAGGGGCATTGTTTCGACTTTTGAATCTATGTGCGTCAGGGCGCACGAAATTATGGAATAATACCGAAACAGAAGGGGTCTGTTTCGGCTTCTGATTCCATGTGCGCCAAAGCGCACAAATTTATGGAATAATATCGAAACACAAGGGGCATTGTTTCCACTGTATCAGAGGGCAGAAAAGGAAGCCGTTTTCCCGTCGGAGAAGATGGCAAGAATCCTCTTCCCGTCAGCGGCGGGGCAGGTGATCTCAAAGCTGTGGGGCGTGACGCTGAGACTGTAGGGAAGATCCGCCACGGTCTTGTTGGCCTCGCAGGGGCTGAGTCTGTCAAGAACCTCCTTTAAGGCGTCGAGGCTGTCGGTATAGCAGCCCTTTTCGTCCAAATGGGCTTGCTGAGCATAATAAAGCTTCCGAAGCTCCCATTTGCGCAGTTCGTCCTCCGGGATGGCAAAATCCTTGGAGCTCTTGGGTTCGTCGGTAAAGAAGAGGAATGCCCACAGCTCCGGATAGTGAATGTTGACTACTCCCGTGGGAGCCCATACCCAGTTATCCTCCGGCAGAGGTCTGCCGGTGTCTTTGTTCAGTCTCTTTTGGAAAGCGCCGCCCACAATATCCACCTTCCACTGTACTCTGGAGAAGTTGACGCGGTAATACTCTCCCGGCAGGGGGGGACGGTTCTCTGAAGCGCATTCCTGCAGCGCCGCAAAGGGGATTACCACCTCCACGGACCAGGAACGGTTGTGGGAGCCGGGCTTGCCTAGTTTTCCGTCAATATGTACGGCTGAGCGCATCCCCTTAAGCTCAAGACCGTTCACAGGCTTTCCCTGATCCCTATAGGCCTTGGTGAGGAGCAGATCCCATGTGGTATTCAGGGCGTTCATCTCATATTCAAAATAGGCCTGCGTATCCGAATCAGGATCAATAAAGATCTCAAAATCGTTGTCGTGGAAGATTACGCAGTCATGTTCCGTTAAGTTTGCCCAGATTTCGTCTCCCTCCAGAAGAGCTCCGATGTAAAGATTCTCCTTGTCCCAGGCCATCTTTGCCCGAGTGCGGAATCTGGGGGTGGGACGAATGCCGCCCTCGATATCATCAAAGTTTCCGGTGAAGGGAATATTTCTCCAAAATTCCTTTTCCAGATTGCCGTCAAGCTCAAAAGGCTTGTCATTGTACCGGCATGCGTAGACAGGGGGCTGGAACCCCAGCGCCGGAATAGGGATGCGATAACTTGTGCTCATGTCATACCTCTCTTTTCGTGGATTCCTGCAGACCATGCCCTCCGGGGACGCCTGACGCATATCCGGAGCCTGCAAAGGGCTGCTGCAGGTGATAAAGTCTAGCTGCATTATAGCATTTCGGGGGTGGGAAGTAAACCTTTATGGGGAAATTGGATGCCGGCTTTTGGGATAGATTTTTCAGTTGGAATAGCTGTCATAAGCCTTGAAGCGCCGCTGCGGAAATATACAAATTTCATTGAAAGGGGAAGGTATTTTCTGTATAATGGTTCTTGGACAATGGAAAGTTTCCTTTCTTTCTGTTGCAGTTTTTGGACAATGGAGAGTTTCCTTTCTTTCTGTTGCAGTTTTTGGACAATGGAGAGTTTCCTTTCTCTCTAATATAGTTTTTGGACAATAGGAAGTTCCTTTTGAGATGAATAAAGCGCAAGGGCGCAGATAAACAGACGGGAGGCGGCATCATGGAAATTGTGGAGAATCGGGATAGGGTAAAGAAATTCAGAGAGAGGGCCAGGGAGCTGGTGGCCCAGATGACTCTGGAGGAGAAGGTGGAACAGACGGTGCATTATGCGCCGGCAGTGGAGCGGCTGGGGCTGAAAGCCTACAATTGGTGGAACGAGGCGCTTCACGGTGTTGCCAGAGCGGGGGTGGCCACCGTGTTTCCGCAGGCCATCGGTCTAGCCGCCACCTTTGACGAGGAATTCATAGAGAAGGTGGCGGATGCCATCTCCACGGAAGGGCGGGCCAAGTTCAATCTGCAGCAGGCGGAGGGAGACAGCGGGATTTATAAGGGTCTCACCTTCTGGTCCCCCAATGTGAATATTTTCCGGGATCCCAGATGGGGCAGAGGCCATGAGACCTTCGGGGAGGATCCCTATCTGACCTCCCGGATGGGAGTGGGCTTCGTCAAGGGCATTCAGGGCCATGACGAGAATTTCCTGAAGGCTGCTGCCTGCGCCAAGCATATTGCGGTACACAGCGGCCCTGAGGGCATCCGCCACAGCTTCAATGCGGTGGTGGGAAAGCAGGACTTGTATGAAACCTATCTTCCCGCCTTCAAGGCCTGCGTTCAGGAGGGTCATGTGGAGGCTGTCATGGGAGCCTACAACTGCATCAACGGCGTTCCGTGCTGCGGCAATTCCATGCTGCTGGAGGAGATTCTGCGGGGAGAATGGGGATTTGAGGGCCATGTGGTCAGCGACTGCGGGGCCATCGAGGACTTCCATGCGGGACATCACCTCACGGACACTCCTGCGGAGTCCGCCGCCATGGCCATGAACAACGGCTGTGACTTAAACTGCGGCAATATGTACCTTTACCTAAAGCAGGCAGTGCGGGAGGGGATGGTGGATGAAGGCCGTCTTGATGAGGCTCTTGTGAACCTTTTCACGGCCCGGATGAAGCTGGGCGTGCTGGATAGGAAGGAAGAGAATCCTTATGACAAGATTCCTTACAGCGTGGTGGACAGCGAGGATATGCGGAGACTGAATAGGGAGGCTGCCGCCAGAAGCGTAGTGCTGCTGAAGAATCAGGACGGACTGCTGCCTCTGGATAAGGCTTCCTTGAAGACAGTAGGGATCATCGGCCCCAATGCCAACAACCGCAGGGCGCTGGTGGGAAATTATGAGGGGACAGCATCCAGATATTGGACCATATCGGAAGGGATTCAGGAATATCTGGGAAGTGACGTTCGTGTCATGTTCTCTGAGGGCTGCCATTTATATAAGGACAGAGTGGAGGCCATAGGGAATAGGAACGACAGAATGGCGGAAGTGAGAGGGGTCTGCCAATGCAGCGATGTGGTTATCGTATGCCTTGGGCTGGACGCCAGCCTTGAAGGGGAGCAGGGAGACGCCAACAATGAGTACGGCAGCGGGGACAAGCCGAACCTGAACCTGCCGGGCCTGCAGCAGGAGATTCTGGAGGCGGTGTATGCAAGCGGAAAGCCCACGGTGCTGGTGCTTCTGTCCGGCAGCGCATTGGCGGTGAACTGGGCTGACGAACATATCCCCGCCATTGTGCAGGGATGGTATCCCGGTGCGGAGGGCGGACGGGCCATTGCGGAAATTTTGTTCGGTCAGCGCTGCCCGGAGGGAAAGCTTCCCGTGACCTTTTACCGCTCCCATGAAGAGCTGCCTGATTTCACAGATTATAGTATGAAGGGAAGAACCTACCGCTACATGGCCGGGGAGGCCTTGTACCCCTTCGGTTACGGGTTGTCTTATACGGAATTTTCCTATGGGAAGGTGCAGGAGGATGCCTCCACAATAACCGACGCAGGCGTCACATTGCGGGTTTCAGTAAAAAATATAGGTTCCGTGGCCGGCACAGAGACGGTGCAGGCCTATGTGAAGGTAGAGGGGAAGGACACTCCCAATGCCCAGCTGAAGGGGATCTGCAAGCTTCATTTGATGCCCGGAGAGGAGAGGGAGGCCATGATTCATCTTCCTGCCAAGGCCTTTGGACTCTATGATCAGGAGGGAAAGCTGCAGATTCGGAAGGGTGTGGCAAAGGTGTTTGTAGGAGGTCAGGCGCCGGATACAAGGAGCGAGAAGTTGACGGGGAAAAAGGTGACGGCACTGTCGTTTGAGATTGCGGAGCTTGTGTGATGGTATCTCAACCAGAAAATGATGGAACCAGAAAATGATGGAACCAGAAAATGATGTGAACCAGAAAATGATGGTATCTGAGGCAGAAAATTTGTGAGAAGGAATAGGCTCTGGGAGGGGTGACTTTTGCGGCAGGCTGTGGTATGATGGGCTCATCATGTATATTAAAGGAGATTTTTCATTATGATGCAGGAATGGTTTAAAAAGGCGAAGTTGGGGATATTCATCCATTACGGCATTTATGCCGTTGGCGATGTCTCGGAGTCCTGGTCCTTCCACAACGGGGCCATTTCCTACGAGGACTACATGAAGCAATGTGAAGGCTTTACGGCTTCCAAGTTCGATGCCAAGGCATGGGCGGAGCTGTTCAAGCGGGCCGGAGCCCAGTATGTGGTGCTGACTTCAAAGCATCATGACGGCGTGGCTCTGTTCGACACCCAGTATTCGGATCTGAGCGTGGTGAAGAAGACCCCTGCGGGCCGGGATCTGATCAAGGAGTACACGGCCGCGGTCCGGGAGGCAGGCATGCGGGTGGGGCTTTATTTCTCACTCATCGACTGGTCCGATCCCCGCTACCGCTCGGTGTATCCCGAGGGGTCCGATCCTAAGAATCATTTAAAGGATGTCTTCGCTACCCCTGCCGGCGGGCCGGAGGATCCGAAGAAGTGGCAGGAGTTTCTGGAATTCAACAACAATCAGATGCGGGAGCTGATGACCAATTACGGCACCATCGACCTATTATGGTTCGACGGGGACTGGGAGCGCAGTGCGAACCAGTGGAAGGCGAAGGAATTCAAGGAGTATCTGCGCTCCATGAATCCCGATGTTCTCGTAAACTCCAGACTGCAGGGCTATGGGGACTACGAGACGCCGGAGCAGGGTATTCCCCTTTACGGCCCCGAGGGCGAGTGGGAGTTCTGCACCACCATCAACAACTCCTGGGGATACCGGCCTTCTGACAATGATTATAAAACCAGCCGTCAGGTGATTAGGATGTTCTGCGACTGCATCACTCTGGGGGGCAGGCTGCTTCTGGACGTGGGCCCCAAGGAGGACGGGACTCTGGACGAGAGACAAGTGAAGGTTCTGGAGGATCTGGGCACCTTCATCCGCGACAATGAGGAGGCTGTCTTTAACACGGAAAAGGGCCTGAGCTACAATCAGTATCTGGGGGGCAGCACTCTTTCTCAGGACAAAAAGACCATCTATCTCTTTGTGTATGACAAGCCCTCGGAGTTTCTGTGCGTGAAGGGAATCAAGACACCGGTGAAGCGGGTGAGCGTCCTGCACACGGGAGAGGAGCTCTCGTTTGGTTACACGGGTTCTCTGCCCTGGAGCGGCATTCCGGGCACGCTCTGGATCCGCGGGGACAAGATGCAGCTTCATCCGTTGACAACGGTTCTCAAGGTGGAGCTGGAGGGAGAAATTACATACAATCTGGGCCACGGCGAGGTCGTTACCAACAACGATTAAGGTAAAGTGTAAGACAAAATAGAACCTGAAGATATGAGGAAGTTCAAGGAGCGTGTTCGGACGTGGAGTTCGGCACGCTCTTTTTTGCGGGAAATAACACTTTGCCTATGGCTCCGGAAATTTTTTGAATAATAATTGCGCCTGAAAAGGGAATGTGTTATACTTTCTTTAGTCATAAATCAATTTCATTAAGCAGGATGTTCTATTGATCGGCAATATATGCCGTCTGTCTATTATTCTCATGTTCAGAGATTCTCTGCTTAAAATCACGGAAATGTAAGGCAGGGAGCGCTGGAATGTCATGTCCCGGCTCCGGAAAGAGGAAATATGAGGCTTGTCTCTTTAAAAAGCGACTATGCTTTTAGAATGCTGTTTTCCTATGAAAATGTCAGGAGGCAGTTTCTCAGCGATGTATTAGGTATTCCGTTAGGAGAGATACGGCATACCATACTGACGAGCCCTAATCTGTGGGCGCGCTATAAGAAGCAGAAGCAAGGGATTCTGGATGTGCTGATGGAATTGGAGGACGGTACGAAGGCCAATGTGGAAATGCAGGTGCGGCGGCTGGCACATTGGACAAAAAGGCAGCTGTTCTATCTGGCCAAAATGTATACGGAGGATCTGAAGTCGGGAGAAAATTATGATAGGCTCCATAGGTGTGTGAGCATTGCTGTCTTGGACTTCAATGTGACGGATTCTCCCGGATACCATAATTTGTATCGTATGCGTAATGAAAGGGGAGAGGGGATGTCAGATGTGCTGGAGGCCCATGTGATAGAGCTGCGAAAGGAACTGCAGGGGACGGATGCGGTGGACGATTGGATACGCTTGTTCAATGCTGAGAAGGAGGAGGACTTAAGTATGATCAAGACAAAAAGCGTGGGTATGCTGGAGGCTATTGAGGCATTGAGGGAAATAAGTCTCACTAAGGCCATGCGCTATCGGCACGAGATGAACCTGAAGCTCAGGCGGGACCGCAAGGCGGAGGATGAGTATGTAAGGGAGTGCGGAAGAAATGAAGGAAAGGCAGAGGGAAAGGCCGAGTATATCTTGTTGCTGCTTGATAATATGGATGATGTTGAGGAGGTTTCCTATACAAAAGGGAGCCGTGGCACGGAAAATGGCAAATCTGCAGAAAAAGGGTACCCAGTGGGGAAGGATTGTTCCATGGAGGAGCTGCGGAGGACGATCATGGCTGAGAAAGACTTAAAGGTTCTTAACGGTTGGTTCGAGGCTGCCCTCAGGGCGAAAAGCGTGAAGGATTTCCGAAGGGATTGCCGCTTATAGGCGCGGCGGAGTCCTCAGGAAAGACTGATATGAAATAAAACCGGTGGGACGCAGGTGAAAGAGGAGATAAAATAGGGGGATTTTGTGGGACTTTGTGGAAAAATACAGAAAACCTCAAAAATCCATAAGGTTATCCCTCAAAAGCAGGCATAGTTAACAAATGATAAAAACTCCACATAAACATTTTTAACAAAAAATAAAGTCTTTATTAAAAAATCAGTTGACAAAATGCTAAACTGGGGATATTATTTATATAATCTTAATAAAAATATTTTATTTTTATTAGGATTTGTTGTGGAAACACTCAAATTGTAAAAGGAGGATTATGCATGAGAAAGAAATTGGCAACAAAAATCTGTGCCATTGTCATGACAGCGGCAATGGTGGCAAGCATGGCAGGTTGCGGCGATGACAGTGGCGACAACAGTCAGGCAAGCACCCCCGGCAGCAGTGAAGCCGGAGACCCCGGGCAGGAGTCAGGGGGGGCAGATAGTCAGGAGAGCGAGGCTCCTGATGACTCTCAGGAAGAGGAAGAAACCTATGATTTTGGCGGAGCTGTAGTTCGCGTACAGGGCGGGTCCTTCAATGCTCTGGACGAGGAGAACAAGCTGGATGACAAGGGCAATGTAAAGAGCGATTATACCAAGAAGAGGGATATCGCGGACCAGCTTGAGCAGAAGTACAACATCAAGATTGAGTACGCGAAGCTGAACACCGACGGATATGACGAGATTTCGGCAGTTGTGACGCCCATTACCAACGGCGAGGCTCATGCGGACATCTTCTGCGGAAGAGAAAGCGTTATGATCGGCGCAAGAGAGTATTTGGCGGATATCACCGCAGATGTGGATCAGCTGGAGATCGGTTCCACCTACATAGAGCCCGGCACCTTCGGCGGAAAAGTGCTTGGATGGACCTATGACGACATGGGCAATGCTTATGTTCTTGCTTACAGCCGTTCTTACCTGAAGAGCATCGGTATGGAGAAGACTCCTACGGACATGTTCATGGAAGGCAAGTGGGATTATGACAGCTGCCGCACCTATCTGAGCGATTTGAAGGCTAAGCTGCCCGATGGCACTTATCCCATCTCGGTTCATCCCAATCATTGGAGCAGCATGGGACCTGCAGCCAACGGCGTGGTTCGGGTTGACTCCGATTCAAATGTGAATTTCCTGGAGCAGGGCTATATATCGGCAATGGAGTTCTATCGTTCCCTTGTTGTAGACCAGCTGGCCGGACAGACCGAAATCAAAGAGATTACGGAGACGGGCGGAATCTCTTTGGATATCCCTTACGGCACGGGTGACATGAGCGGAAAGGCCGGTGAGCCTGGCAAGTATGTGTTGACTATGGTCGAGGCATGGCAGTTTGAGGATGTACTGAAGAAAACCGAGGACTGGGGCATCGTTCCCTTCCCTTGGGATCCCGCGCTGGTTACCTGCACGGGCGACTACACCACTCTCAGCGACAATTACTTGATTCCCCAGTCTCTGTGGACCAACGTGATGGTTCCCAAGGCTGAGTATAGGGGAGAGGGAGCAAAGACTATTCCTGACATCGTCCTTCATAAGATCGCAAGCGATTTCTACGCAATGGATAACGCTAACGGCGGCAAAGTAAGGCATGAGGAGTGGCTGGCCGAGTCCAAGGGCGAGACCTATGTGAATAGGGGCTATAATCCTGATGATCCCGGCAAGTTTACCAACGAGCAGGATATTGAGATATCCAGCTGGATGCACAGCAGGAGCGGCTGCGACTGGGGATGGGGCTTCAACGACAATGGAATCGCTAAGGTATTCAGATGTGCCCAGTATATCATTTCAGGCCATCAGGATGCCAGAACTGCCGGTGAGAGCTTTGTGAACGAGGCCAATGAGAACCTGAAGCAGATGGGCCTGAAATAAGCTTTTATGTTATAAACGTAGTATATTGATTGCGCTGTGTGGCTGTGGATTCTATGCAAATAGGGGCGCAGCCACATACTATTTAGATATGAAAGGGCTGATGGGGTGAAAAAGAAAAAAAACAAAACCCGCATTCGCAATATATGCATTCTGGCTGCATTGGTTGTCGTAGCGATTGTCGCGTATAAGCTTGCGGCAAGCGACGAATATGCAGGAACCAGAGATACGGTTCTGGCGAAGTACCTCAGCTACGAGGATGCGTCCGCCGTTACCTATGACGCTTATCTTTCCCGCCATGCCAAGGAGTATGTGTCAGATCAGGCCGATCAGATTGTCCTGAAGGCCTCCCAGTACTCCGAGACGGACATGAAGGGGCTCAAGGAAGAGGGCGGCATCGTATGGACGCAGGATGAAGGCTCTATTTCTTATGACTTCAATGTAGCGGAGGCAGGTCTGTATTATATTCAGCTTACATATTATACGGACGTCTCCAGCACACAGACTATATTGCGCAATGTGTATGTAAATGGGGAAATACCTTTTGACGATTGTGAGGATATCAGCATCGACCGTCTCTGGGTGGACGACAACAAGAATTGGCTCATGAATACCAAGGGTAATCAGGCCGCGCCTACTCAGGTGCAGGAGCAGGGGCCCGGTCAGGCCTATATTGATTCCAATGACAGCGACACAGTGGGGAATTATATGTTCTATTTCCAGAAGGGAAAGAACACGGTCACGCTGGAGTCCAAGCAGTCCATTCTGGGAATCGGAGAAATCGCTCTGGTCCCTGCATCGGAGCTGCTTTCCTATGACAAGTATCTGACATTGTATAGGGAAGAGAAGGATGCGGAGATTATCAGCGCCAACAATGTTGCGGACGGCGCCATCATTGTTCAGGCAGAGGATGCTGCGGTGAAATCCAGCTCATCCCTTTCTCCGAACAATGACCGTACTTCTGTGAAGACACAGCCTTACCATGCCTCCAATATCGTGTACAATACCATCGGCGGTAAGAGCTGGGCATCGGCAGGCCAGAATATTTCATGGAAAGTAAATACGGACCGGGCGGGCTTGTACAAGATAGGCGTTCGCTTCAAGCAGTACCTGAACAGGGGCTTCTATTCCGCCCGCAGCCTTACCATCAATGGACAGACTCCCTTTACGGAGGCCGCCGAGATCAGGTTCGCCTATGGGCCGGACTGGCAGACGGCTTATCTGGGCGGAGATGAGGGCGATTACTACTTCTATCTGGAAAAAGGCGAGAATACCATCACCATGACGGCTACTCTGGGTGAGCTGGCGGAGGCAGTGGATCAGGTCAGCACCAGTGTGGACAATCTGAACAAGCTCTACAGAGAGCTCACCGCAGTTACCGGAACCGAGCCGGATCAGTACAGAGACTATCATATTACCACATATGTGTCTAATATGCAGGAGGTTCTGGAGGTGGAGTACACCAGACTCAACGCCGTGGTGGGAATGTTCGGAGAGACCATGGAGTCCTCCAACAAGACTTCGGGTATCGTTGATATGATGAATTCCATGATCAAGCTGATCAAGAAGCCTGATGATGTGGCTAAGTATTTGAAAGACTTCAACTCCAAGCTTTCCGCTCTGGGCGAGTGGGTGAACAATATCAACAATCTGCCTCTGGAGCTGGATTATCTGATGGTGGCCGGAGACGGATATTCCCTTCCCAAGGCTAACGGCGGCTTCTTTGCCAACATGGTTCACAGCTGGAAGGCCTTCATAGGCTCCTTCACCAATGACTTCAAGGTGCATGCAGGGGGAGGAGACGGCCAGAAGAAGGAGCAGCTCACCGTATGGGTTGCCACTGATACCAGGGCGCAGTACGATATCATCCAGAAGATGATTAATGCCCGTGTGGAGGATACGAACTATGAAGTGAATCTGAGCATGGTGGGCGGCGACACAGTGCTTCCTGCTACCGTGGCAGGAGAGGGTCCCGACGTGGTGCTTCACTCCAGCTACAGCTCTCCCAACAACTTCGCATACCGCAACGCGGCCTACGATTTGACCCAGTTCAGTGATTTCGAGGAGATCTTCAAGCGTTTCCCTGCGGACACCAAAGCGTTTCTGGAGTACGAGGGCGGCGTCTATGGTCTGCCGGATCAGCTGAGCTTCCCGGTGATGATCTATAGGACGGACATCATGAACGATATGGGTCTGGAAGTTCCGGAGACCTGGGAGGATCTGATCGGGATCATCCCTTATCTGGAAGCGGACAACATGAGCGTGTATCTGGCAAGCAACGAGTACAATACTCTGGGCGGAGGAACAAGCTCCACAACCGTTCCCGTGAACTCCATCTTCCTTTCCATGTTGTATCAGCAGGGATATGAACTCTATAATTCGGAGCATACCGGTATCCTTCTGGATCAGGTGGAGCTGATGGAGGTGTTCAAGGGCTGGACAGAGTATTATACCAATCAGGGACTGAATTATTCTATCAACTTGTCCACCAGATTCCGCACGGGAGAGACTCCTCTGGCGGTGGTGGATTATACCTATGTGAATACATTGAACGTGTCCGCACCGGAGATAGCCGGCAAGTGGTCCATCGCCAGAATGCCGGGCACCAGAAGGGCGGACGGCAGCGTGGATCATTCTGCGGCATGCATGATCGCTACCTGCTTCATCGTGTCCTCTACGGTGGAGAAGGACGGCATGGCGGAGGAGGCCTGGGATTTCCTGAAATGGTGGACCAGCGAGGAGACACAGGTGAATTATTCCACCGAGCTGAAGGCGGAGAACGGCGAAGCTGCAGAGTTCCCTGTAGCCAATGTGAAGGCTATCGAGAACGGCGGCTTGAAGACAGAATTTAAGGAAGTGGTGCTGTCTCTGTTAGACGATCTGCGGGCGGAGCCTCAGATTCCCGGTGGCTATGTCACGGGGCGCGTGATCAGAAACGCATTCACCTCAGTTGTAACTGACAATAAGGAACCGGTGGATACATTGTACATCATGCTGGACGAGATCAGCAGGGAAATCACCAGCAAGCGCATCGAGTTCGGTCTGGACACGGCAGAATAGGAGGGGAGAGATGGCTGCTAGTAAGATATCTTTTAAAAGAAGGGCCCAACTGACCCTGAGAGACATGAAGCGCGCGATCCCTCTGTACATCATGATTGCCCCATTCATGTTGCTGTTTTTCGTATTTGTCGTATACCCTGTGCTGAAGGCCATGTGGTTCAGCTTCACTGACTACAATGTGCTGGAGAAAGCCAATTTTGTAGGGCTGCGTAATTACCAGAAGCTGTTTCTGGAGGATAAGACCTTTATCACTGCAATCAAGAATACCTTCATCATCGCGGTGATCGTGGGTCCCGGAGGCTATATTATGTCCTATCTGCTGGCATGGATGATCAATGAGCTTCCCCACAAGGTAGGTACGGTGCTGACGGTGATTTTCTACGCGCCCAGCATGGCAGGAGCTGCAGTCTACTCCGTGTTCGCCATGATCTTTTCTAACGACAGCAACGGCTATCTGAACGCCTTCCTGCGCAATCTGGGAGTGAACGAGGCCATTAAGTGGCTGTCGGATTCAAAATATGTAATGGTTGTTGTTGTTCTGGCGTCTCTGTGGATGAGCATGGGTGTAGGCTTCCTATCCTTCGTAGCCGGTATCAAGGGCGTGGATGAGGCCCAGTACGAGGCGGGAGCCATAGACGGCATCCGCAACCGCTGGCAGGAGCTGTGGTACATCACGCTTCCCAACATGAAGCCCCAGCTTCTCTTCGGCGCAGTTATGACGATTACCGGCTCTTTGTCCGTAGGCGCTGTAGGTGATGCTCTTGTAGGCTTCCCCAGCCCCAACTATGCGACCCATACCATCGTCAACCATCTGAACGACTATGGTTCGATCCGTATGGAGATGGGTTACGCCTCGGCAATCGCCGTAATCCTGTTCCTGGTTATGATCCTATGCAACGGCCTGATCCAGAAGCTGCTGCGCAAGGTCGGAACCTGATCAGAGGGAGGAAGGGTAAATATGGAAATATTAAAAAGACTGTATTATAAGCGTTTAAAGAAAAAAAATTCCATGAAGGATTTTGCTCCCTCCGTCAAGAAATCCAAAAGAAGCTTCTGGGGAAATGTGATCCTTGGGCTGTTCCTTTTGGCGATGGCTGTTGCCTTCTTCTTTCCGGTGCTGTACATGGTGAGCCAGTCCTTAAAGCCTATGAACGAAATGTTCATCTTCCCGCCGAAGATCATGGTGCAGAACCCTACTTTTGATAATTACCGCGACTTCGTGAACGTGTTGGCGAATACGATGGTGCCGGTGACGAGGTCATTGTTCAACTCGCTGTTTGTAGTGGTGATCGGTTCTATAGGGCATATACTGCTGGCTTCGCTGTGCGCTTACCCGCTGGCGAAATATAAGTTCCCGGGCTCGAAGTTCTTTAACCAGATCATCGTGTATTCCCTGATGTTCAACGCATCGGTTACGGCGATTCCCAACTTCCTGACCATTGCGGGACTGGGGATGCTGGATACCCAGTGGGCCATCATCGTGCCCGGCCTTGCATCCACGCTGGGCTTATACCTGATGAAGAATTTCATGGAGCAGATTCCGGACAGCCTGATGGAGGCGGCCCAGATCGACGGTGCAGGCTATGCCCGCATCCATTTCACGATCGTCATGCCGGTGGTGAAGCCGGCGCTGGTGACGGCGTTCATCATGGTGTTTCAGGCATTCTGGACCAATACGGGCGCAAACTTTATTTATACGGAATCACAGAAGGGTTTTGCCTATGTGGTAGGTCAGCTGGCAAGCGGCAAGGTGGCCGGCGTGGGAGCTTCTTTTGTAGGAATCTCGTCTGCGTCCTCGGTGCTTATGTTTGCCGTACCGCTGGTTGTTTTCCTGATCATGCAGAACAACGTGGTATCTACGATGGCAACATCCGGCATGAAAGAATAAGAGGTGGCGTATGCAGAAATCAAGAAAGATTTGGAGTAGGTACCTTGCTGGACTTGCTCTTGTACTATGTGCCATCCTTGGATTTGGCACGGTGTCCTATGCGGCGGAGTCTTATTCCTATGACATCTGGGGCAATGTGGTTGCCGCACCCGCTGCATATGAGCTGGAACGGACGGTTTACGCATCGGATCTGGGTGCGGAGAACTTTTCAACCGTTTCCGGCGTGTTCTATCGGAACGACAAGATATATATCATTCAGAAGGGCTGCATTATCATTGCCGACAAGAGCTTTGAGAATTTCAGCTACATCACGGAATATACGAGAGAGGACGGGACCAAAAGCGCCGTCAGCGCTCCTACAGGGATCTATGTGACGGAGGAGGAACATATCTATATCTGTGAGCAGGCTGCCGGAGAGATCGTAGAGTTCGATGAGAACGGCAAGTATGTGCGGGCTCTGGGGGATCCCCACTGTACCGGATTAGAGATGGAGTATCATCCCAGCAGGCTGGTGGTGGACAGTGTGGGACGAATCTACGTCCTTGTCCAGAACTGTTACGAGGGTCTGGCGGAGCTGGATCCCGAGGGGAATTTCAATCGTTATGTAGGCGCTACGGAGGTTACCTTCAGTCTGGCAGATCTGTTCTGGCGCAGCATTGCTACGGAAGCCCAGAAGGCTGCCAGCGCTTTGTGGCTGCCTACCACCTACAGCGGTGTGGCCATAGACAAGGACGGCTTTATTTTCGCTTGTCTGGCGGACATGACATCGAGTAATCCCGTGAGAAAGCTGAATTCCTCCGGGAAGGATATCCTGACGGTGGGCGAGTTCGAGATTCCGCCCATGGGTGACTATGAGAACGGGAAATCCCTTTCCAGTCTCAACAGCATTGCCGTGGCTGATGACGGGAGATTCGCGGTTATGGATACCGTCAGCCTCAGGATTTTTGTCTATAGCCCTGACGGTTATCTGCTTTATGAGGTCGCCGGGTCAGGCAGCAAAGAGGGTCTGCTGAACTCTCCCTCCGGCTTCTGCTTTATGGACGATAAGATTATCGTGGTGGATTCCGTGTACCAGTCGGTTGAAATCTTTGCCCCCACTACCTACGGGGCGCTGATCAACGCCGGTCTGAAGGCCCAGTCGGAATATGACTATGAGACGGCTGCGGGCTATTGGCAGCAGGTACTGGATATCAACAACAATTTCTATTATGCGAATCTGGGTTTGGGCAAGCATCAGCTGCGGGCCGGAGAATATGAGGCGGCGCAGGAGAATTTCTACCGGGGCGGCGATAGGTCATATTATTCCAATGCCTATGAACAAGTATCCAGCGAGTGGATGAACCGGAATTTCGGCCTGATCATCGGGATTATCGTTGCCCTGCTGGTTCTGCTGGTGGCATGGAAGGTCTACAAGAAGTTCTGGCGCAAGGAGCCTAAGGACACGAAATTCAATAGGTTCTGGAAGAAGGTGAAGTTCACCTTGTTCAAATGGCCGGGCTATGTGCTGTCCAGTCCCTTTAAGGCTTTTGACGATGTAAAGTATTATGATGACGGATCACTTGTATTTAGTGTCGTGGTTATCTTTCTGTTCGGCTGGATCAATCTGATCAAGTATCGGTATACAGGCTTTTTAGTAAGCTTCGTGGACATTAACAATGTGAATGTTCCCCTGATCGTGGGCAGCACAATCCTTCCCTATGTGGCATTCATCGTAGGCAACTGGGCGGTGGGCGTTCTGCTTTCAGGTAAGGGTAAGATCGTGCATATCACCAAGGTGGTGGGATATTCTCTGTATCCCGCGTGCTGGCTGTATCTGGCAGGAACGATTCTCTCCAATTTTGTGACGGAGAACGAGGCGGTTCTGGTAAGCGCGCTGTTCACCTTCGGTATGGTGCTGTTCTTCTTTTACATGTTTATCGGGACAATCATGGTGAACCAGTATACCTTTACCAAGAATGTGGCTACATTGCTTCTGTCGTTGGTGGCCATGCTGATCGTATGCTTCGTGCTGATGCTGTTCGCCACGCTGCTGGCTCAGTTTGTGAATGACTGGATGCAGATCATCAGAGAGATATTCTTGGTACTATAGGAGGGAGGCGAAGAGAATGAAAAAGAAAAAAATCTTTACCTATGCCGCATTGGCCGGCCTTTGCCTTGCTTTCCTGGGAGGCTGCGGATCCAAAGGCGATACCGATGTAGTTGAGGAATCCAGTTATTGGGACACCCAGCAGTTCGACACCTTCAGCGGAACCGATTTTGTGAAGGTGGCTGAGAGCGGCAAGATGGAGCTTCTGCTGAATCCCTCCACCGGAACCATCCGCTGGCGGGACACCTCCACCGGCGTTTATCAGGACAGCAATATGAGCCATGACGAGAGCGGCATGAACTTGTCCGACATGCAACAGTCCGATCTGGTGGTAAGGTATTTTTCCGGAGATAAAAAGGCCAACGGAACCTACAACAGTGTAGGTAGTTATGACTCCTATAGTATGTGTTCCAGCCGGGAGCAGCTGGCCTATCAGAAGATAGACAACGGAGTCCGGGTGCTCTATTCTCTGGGAAATGACGATATGACCTATAAGAATTTCCCTCCCCAGCTTTCGGAGGAAAGAATGCAGGAGCTGGTGCTGCAGTATCTGGACGATTCCCAACGGGATGCGCTGGAGCGGAGCTATTATACTCAGCTGAGCACCGGGGAGTGGGTTCGGAACGCCGCCAGCGGCAGCGTAATGAGTCAGCTGGCAGTGAAGCAGCTTTACAATATCTTCTACGAAGTGGGACATTATACGGAGGATGAGCTGTATGCGGATCTGGAGACCTATGAAGTGCCTGCGGACGACTATCCCAGCAATCTGACGATCAAGGTTCCGGTGGACTATCGGCTGGACGGCGAGGAGCTGGTGGTGAGCGTGGACACATCTCTGATGGAGTCCGGTAAGGATCATCCCATCAGTCAGCTGGTGCTGCTGCCTTATTTCCTGACCTCGGATCCTGCGCAGGAGGCGGAGGACGGATATATGTTCCTTCCTGACGACAGCGGCGCACTGATCTATCTGGACAGCACTAAGACCAGAGAGTATCATTATGTGGGAACCTATTATAATGGGGATCAGCTTGTGAACGCCCATACCTACAGCAGCGTGGATAACCATCTGATGCTTCCGGTGTTTGGCATGAAGGGCTCTTCCAGCACGATTTTCGGCGTTATCGAGGAGGGCGCGGAGGTGGCGTCCATGGACGCTTATATACAGGGGACGGACAATGGGGAGCCCTTTGCCAAGATGAGGCTGTCCTTCGATATTCAGACTCAGCAGATCATTGCCTCCGGGGCAAAGAACGCCAGCGGCGCATTCGTCATGTATAGAGTTTCCGACGATATCTATGACGACCCTATCACCATTCGCTATTTCTGGCTGGGTGAGGGTGCGGATTATCTGGACATGGCCAACTGCTATGCCGGTTATCTGGAGGAGAAGGGCATTCTGCAGAAGGAATCGCCGGAGGATGCGGCGCCCTTCTATGTGGAGCTGCTGGGCAGCACCGACAAAACCAAGTATATGCTGGGAATTCCTTATGAGGGAACTCAGGTACTGACAACATTCGATCAGGCGGAGGAGATCCTGCAGGATTTGACAAATGACGGAATCCAGAACATTAAGCTGATCTACAGCGGCATGGTGAACGGGGGTATGAACCAGCGATCTCTTGCGTCGGGAGTCAAGTTCGTGTCCGGCATGGGAGGAAAGTCCGGCTTCAAGAGCCTGAAATCCTATGCGGACTCCGTAGGGGCGCAGATCTTTCCGAACCTGCAGCTGCAGACCGCAAATACCAAGACGAAAATGAGTAATGAGATGTCCGCATGGAGCATCGTCAACGAGCGGGGACGGGTCTATACCTTCGATCCGGTGAAGCATGAGGTAAATACTCTGGAGGATGAGAAATATCCCTTGTATCTGGTAAATCCTTATTATCTGGACAAATACTTTAGCAAGGTAAAGAAGTCCTATTCCAGCAAGATTGGTCTGGACTCCATGGCTTCCAGCGATCTGTTTACCTTTGTCTCCACCACCTATCAGGGTACCCACGCCTCGCCCTCCACGGGCAGCGAGCTGATGAAGACCGCAGCGGCGGGTCTGGCGGACGGGATGCAGCTGATGCTGAGCAATCCTATCAGTGAAGCCTATGCCTACAGTAAGTACCTGACGGACATTCCCATGACGGACAGCGGCATGAGGGTGCTGGATGCATCCATACCCTTCACGGGGATGGTGCTGGACGGTTATAAGCTGTATTCCTCCGAGTCCCTGAACAAGGAGAGCACGGACGTGTACGTGAACTTCATGCGTGTCCTTGAGAGCAACGGTGTGCCCAAGTTCACATTTATGTACGAGGACAGCTATCTGCTGTCGGGAACGGAGCAGGAGAACTTCTTTGCCGTTGACTACAGCTACTGGAAGGACAGAATCAGTGCGTATTACGAGGAATACAAGCAGTTTTATAATGCGGTCAAGGGCGCTACGATCACCGGTCATGAGCTGTACGAGCGCAATGACAAGCTCCGCATAGTGACTTATTCCAACGGGGTCAAGGTTTATTTCAACTACAGCGACCTTGAGGAAAATATCGGCGGGGTGACGGTGCCGGCTTTCGGCTATATAGTAAAGTAAAGGAGGAGTTAAGATGAAAAAAGATAAGAAAACGGCAGCGCCGAAGCCGGGTCTATCGTGGTACAAGAGAATGGACTTCTCCAAAAAGACGGCGCTGTGGGGAATGATCTTCCTGCTTCCCTGGCTCATCGGTCTGATCTTTTTCTTCCTCAGACCTTTGATCAATACAGTTTGGTATTCGCTGTGCAGTATGCAGATGGAGAACGGCAAGTTTGTGGGAACCTTTAACGGCATCGAGAACTTTAAATGGGTGCTGGGAGTCAATGCGCACTACAACAGAATGATTACAACGGCATTGACGGATATGCTCAAAGCAGTTCCTTTCCAGATCTTTCTGGCGCTGTTTATCGCCATTCTGCTGAACGGAGAATATAGAGGAAGAGGAATTTTCCGGGCGATTTTTGTTATTCCCATCATACTGGCTACCGGTGTGGCCACCTTCAAGCTGAGGGAGGCATCTCTGACGGCGGTGGCGGTAGAGTCTGTCATGGATATGAAATGGCTGGAGAATCTGGTCATCAATTCCGGTATCCCGGCGGAGCTCACCTCGCTGTTGGTCACCTACGTAAACGATATCTTTACCGTGGTAACCACCTGCGGCGTACAAGTGCTGCTGTTCCTATCGGGCCTGCAGGCCATCTCCCCCACCTTGTACGAGGTGGCGAAGATGGAGGGCTGTACTCAGTTCGAGACCTTCTGTAAGATTACGCTGCCCATGGTGTCCCCTACCATTCTGGTATGCCTTGTATACAGTATCGCTGAGTCCTTTGCCAGTGCGGAAGTGCCCTATAATGATACCACTATTAGGCTTACCGCCTATATCAGACAGATAACTTTCAACGGAGCCTCTGAGTACTTTGGGTACGGCGCAGCCATGAGCTTAATCTACTTTGTCGTAACACTGGTCGTTATCGGCGTGATCTGTGGCATCGTGTCAAAGGGGGTGTTCTACTATGACTAAATTAAGCAGAAAAGAGAGAATGCAGAAGGCTGAGGAAATGGCGGGCATTAGCTTTTGGGTCGATCTCCGAAAGGGACGTCTCACCAAGTACGCCATCCAGAAGCAGGTGAAGCACATTCTTTCAATGATCTTCCGGTATGTGATACTGATCTGTCTGAGCTTTGTGGTCATTACCCCTTTGTGGAATCTGATCAGGGACGGCTTCACGGCTCCGGCCGTGCTGGGGGACAAATCCACTACCTGGATTCCACAGCAGTTTTCCAGCATCTTTATGGACATAGCCAGATCCAAGAGCCTGATGGATTACTGGCCCAGCCTGGCCTACTCGCTGTTCAACACATTTATACTGACCTTTTTGCAGGTGCTTACTACGGGGCTGGCGGCTTATTCCTTCGCAAGGCTGAAGTTCAAGGGCAGCGGTATCTTGTTCTTCTGCGTGGTGCTGACCATTGTGGTGCCCAGCGATTCCATCATGCTGGCCCAGTATGCAGCCTTCCGTAACTTTGATATTTTCGGCCTCATCGGCCTGATCAACGGAACCGGCGTAGGGCTGAACCTGATTGACAAGCCCATCTCCCAGTATATCCTTGCAGCGTCCGGTATGGGTGTGAAGAGCGGCTTGTACATTTACTTCATGCGCCAGGCCGTGAGAGGACTGCCGATCTCGGTAGAGGAGGCGGCCCATGTGGACGGCGCAGGATTCCTGAGAACCTTCTTCAGCATTGTGGTTCCCAGTATGTCCGGCTCCATCCTGACGGTTTCCGTTCTGAGCTTCCTCTGGAACTATACGGATACCTACTATACCGGCCTTCTGAACCGCAATACGCACCATCTTGCTTACCAGTATTCCCAGCTTCAGGGCAATGTCCGCTGGGGCATAGAGACAGCGGCAAAGGCGAATAAGGATTGGATCACGGTGATCAATGCCAGCGATCCCTTTATGCAGACAGCCGTGATCTCGTCTTGTGCCATTCTGGTAGTGGTGCCTCTGCTGATCATGTATGCATTCGTGCAGAAGCGTTTCGTTCAGGGCGCGGCTCGAAGCGGACTGGGAGGAGATTGATCCTTGTATCGGTTTCGCGGAGGGAATGGCGGGCAGGGCCTGCCTGATCTGAAGGATGTTTTAAGAACTGCATATTCTGTGGTTCAAAATGGAAGCTTCCCCTTAAGCGGAGCGTTCCATGGAACGATATGATGAAGGGCGGTGTCGGGAAGCCGGCACCGCCCTTTTTAGAACTCGTGGATATTCGTATGTTACCGTTCATGCTTTCAGGAGCACCGTTTGCGTATCAGGGCTTCAAAGAGGAGCGAAGAGGTGCTATAATAAAAAAGTGGGAAAAAGGCTTCTTTGGCTAAGGCAGTCAGTAGGGATCCATTGGCCGGGGAAGGCGGCACACATGCATCATAAGATCCAGAGCAAGAGGGGAATTAAATAGGAGGTAGATATAATGAGCAAGATTATTGGAAAATCGCTGCCGGGTATGCCCTGGCAGGAGAGGCCGGAGGGGTGCGAGCGCCCTATATGGCGCTATTCGGAGAATCCCATCATCGGAAGACATGAGATTCCCATTGCAAACAGTATCTTCAACAGCGCAGTAGTGCCTTTCGGGGACGGTTATGCAGGAGTATTCCGGTGTGATAGTCTTTCTGTGAGCATGGACATCTTTGCAGGCTTCAGCAAGGACGCCGTTCATTGGGAGATCAATCATGAGCCCGTGACCTTCATGGGGGAGGACGGGGAGGTGACCAAGAGGGAGTACCGTTACGACCCCAGAGTGACATGGATAGAGGATCGGTATTACATAACCTGGTGCAACGGCTACCACGGCCCTACCATCGGCGTGGCTTACACCTATGATTTCAAGGAGTTTCATCAGCTGGAGAACGCGTTCCTTCCCTGCAACAGAAACGGTGTGCTGTTCCCCAGAAAGATCAACGGGAAATATATGATGCTGTCAAGACCCAGCGACAACGGACATACTCCCTTCGGTGATATCTTCCTGAGCCAGAGCCCTGACATGGAGTACTGGGGACACCATAGGTTTGTCATGGGCACGGTGCCGGGAGACCTTTCCGCATGGCAGTCCATGAAGATTGGGCCGGGCCCCTGCCCTATCGAGACGGACGAGGGCTGGATTCTGATCTATCACGGCGTACTTCGGACCTGCAGCGGCTATGTGTACCGTATGGGATGCGCTCTGCTGGATCTGGAGGAGCCCTGGAAGGTGAAGATGCGCTCCAGATATTATCTGCTTGCTCCTGAGATGATCTATGAGCAGGCCGGGGACGTTCCCAACGTGGTGTTCCCCTGCGCGGCGCTGACAGATGCGGATACAGGCCGTATCGCGGTCTACTATGGCTGTGCGGATACCGTGACAGGTCTGGCGTTCACTACCGTTGACAATCTTATGGACTGGATGAAGAAATATCCGATGCCTGTATAAAGCGGGGCTGAAGTCGTTTATAAAAGAGAAGAACTTCCGCTTGGAAAAGGAATATCCACATAGAAAAATATCCGTTAGAAGAAGGAATCTTCATGCAGTAAAAAGGCTGCCAATAGGACATTTAAGCTGAAATATCCTTGGCAGCCCTTTTTGTATAAAAGCCCCGCAGGCAGCGGGACGAATGCGCCGTATATCTGTGGCTGCTGCGTATGCTGTCTGTGGGAGAAATAAAGATGGAAAATAGGAGAAGCAGGCGATGTTTTCAGAATCGTATAACAGCGAGATACAGGAATATTTTCATAGGCAGATGGCTCTGCTGAATGACAGAAGAGAGGAATTGAGACGGAAAGAGACAGGATTGCCGGATGCGGATGGTAGATTGCCACATTTATGCCGGGAGCTTCTGGAGCAAAAAATTGAGGAGATCGAGGATACCTTAAAGAGATGTACCAAGGACGAGGCGGAGGCGCTGCAGTTTCTGTACAGCGCCATGCCTCTCAGCGACATGCTGGATTATCCGGCTGCAGTGTACCTTTCCTTTGCCAGACACGGAGTTTTCCTCTGGCAGGAAGGACCCTTTGCGGGCAAGGTTCCCGAGAAGATTTTTGCCAACTATGTACTGCATTATAGGGTTCACAATGAGGATATTTCTGACAACAGAAGGTTCTTCTATGATAGGCTGAAGGGGCAGATAGCAGGGAAAAACATGTATGATGCGACTCTGGAGGCCAATTTCTGGTGCGCAGGGATGTCTACCTATCGCACCACGTTTATGCGAACCCAGAGTCCCCTGACCGTGTACAAAACGGGCATAGGGCGCTGCGGGGAGGGAGCTCCCTTCGCCTGCACGGCCTTCCGCAGCATCGGAATACCGGCCAGACAGGTGGCTACTCCCTGGTGGGCGCACTGTGACGACAATCATGCCTGGGTAGAGGCATGGTGTGATGGAAAGTGGCATTTTCTGGGAGGCGGCGAGTGTGAGAGCCGTCTGGACAAGGCATGGTTCAAGGGACCTGCCGCCCGGGCTATGATGATCAATTCCCGGTGGTTCGGGAAAGATAAGCCGGAGGAGTCGGTGGCGGGAAGGCCCGATATGTCTGCAAAAGTAAATCAGCTGAATC
>ERZ779626.244-NODE-244-length-36618-cov-19.024752_pt1 | contig 36618 bp, 55 predicted proteins | sample MGYA00514209_ERZ779626 | MGnify/ENA primary metagenome ERZ779626 (study PRJEB29562, sample SAMEA4376713) | mouse gut metagenome | isolation source: Cecum | study: EMG produced TPA metagenomics assembly of the A DSS colitis mouse model was used to assess the...
AATCCAGTGTTTTCAACGGTTTCCAGCCATGTTGTTCTTGTATGGTCGCCCCATCTGCCGCCAAATCCTCTGTCAAATCCGCAATCATATCCCCGGTAACCTGGATACTGCCCGCACTCCAAGGCGCGCCTGAGGCGGCGGTGGGGTAGACGCCGGCAGTATGGTCGACAAAGTAGGCGTCAAACCCCGCGGTGCGGATCTGCTCCTCCGACAGATTGCGGGTCAGCTGGTGGACAATGGTGCCGACCATCTCCAGATGCCCCAGCTCGTTCGTCCAATCAGGTTATCAGCAGAGGCCGCCCCCGCAGGCGCGGGAACGGCCTCTGTCTCACTTTATGGCAGGGGGTAGGGAGGAGGGGAGCCGGGGATACAGCACCAGCTCAAAGCCGTCGGGGGTGCCGCCCTGCCGGACACCGCGCTCCTTGGTGTAGACGACCTTTTCGAGGACGCTCTTGAGCATATCGTTTTTGGCTTTCGCGTCCGGCAGGTCGTCGTAGACGGCCAGCAGATGCTCCACCTCTGGGATGATACTGCGGCGGCTTTCCTCCCGCGCAGCGTCGAGGGCGATCTCCGTCTCGATGGCATCGAGGTTTTCCTTGGCGGTTTGGATTTTCTCGGCAAGGACACGGGAGCGCTCAAGGAATTTCTCGGTGGAGTAGACACCCTGCTCCAACAAGTCATGTACGTTGTCGAGCTGCTTATCCAGTGTGGCAAGCTCCCCGGCCAGACGTTTCGCGGCCCGGCGCTTATGCTCAAGCAGGGAAGCGTCCTGCGGAGCGTCAAGGCCCCATTCAAGGCGGTAGTCCTCAAGCCATTCCCGGAGGCCGTCAAGAACACGTTGCTCGACGAAAGAGAAGCGGGAGGAGACATTTGAGCAGGAGGTAGCAGCGCACATGAGGGACGGCGGCTCGTTCTTGTGAGCATAGGGGCGGCGCACCATCCGGCGACCGCACTTCCCGCAGATCACCAGCCCGGCGAGAGGGCTTTTGACCGTATAGCGCTCCCCGATGGGGCGCGGCGGATTCTTCGACATCAGCTCTTGGGCGAGGTTGAATTGCTCCTCGGATATGATTTTTTCATGCAGGCCGTCCACGATAACACACTCCTCGACAGAGGCGCGGGGGCGCTCGACGACGAGCTGGCCGTCCACCATCCTCTTGACTTGGTGCCGCCAATTCCAGCGGATTTTCCCGCAGTACACGGGATTGATAAGAATATCCCGGATGGTAGCCACCACCCAATCGCCGCCCATCTTCGTGGGAACCTTGAGCGCGTTGAGGCGGCGGACAATCAGGGACACGCCCAGGCGCTTTCTGGTGCCGTCAGGCAGCAGCTCCCCGGAGGTGTAGAGGTCATATATCAGCCGGATTATCTCGGCCTCCTCTGGGACGATTTCGAGGGTAAAGCCCTTGTCGCGTTCCAGCTTCACGCGGCGGTAGCCGTAGGGGGCCTTGTTGCTGACGTACTTGCCCTCCTTGACGGAGGCAACACGCCCGCGCTGTAAGCGGCGGTTGATTGTCTTATACTCGCGCCGGGACATGAAAAGCCCAAACTCGAAATACTCCTCGTCGTACTCGTTGGCTGGGTCGTAGACCTTGAGGGGGGTGACGATTTTCGTGTCGGAGAATTTGAACGTCTGCGCGACGATGCCTTGGTCGATGGTGTCGCCACGGGCCAGACGCTCGACCTCCATCACCAGCACCCCTTCCCACGCGCCCTGTTCCACCTCGGAGAGGAGCCGCTGCATGACAGGCCGGGCGGCGATAGTCTCGCCGGAGACAACTTCCCGATAGATTTCCGTCACGTTGTAATGGCCGCGCTTGGAGACCTCCAAAAGGGCCTTTTCGTGCCGGGCCAGCGTCTCGCCCTCGCCACGGGCCTCGGCATCGGCATCGGCGCGGGACTTGCGCAGGTACATACAGAACGGCATGGCGATCACCTCCTCCGCGCCGCTTTACGGGGCCGGGTGAAGTCAACGTAGATCATCCCGCCGACGACCTTGAGGACACCGTACCGCTCCCGCCAGCGTCTTTCTTGACGCTAAACGCGACCTCCATGTCCGCCTGCATGAGCTTGTCCAACAGGGCGGAGACCTCGTTCTTGAGCTGGCCTTGCAGGGCCATGAGGTCGGACAGGGCCACGGGGTCGGTGATAGCACCGCCGGAGGATTCAATCAGCTTGCGTATGTCAGCCCGGAGGGATTGCAGGGTATGAAGCAGCTCCTGGTAGACGCGCAGGCGCTCCGGGCGGCGGAGCTGCATATCCCGGTTGAGGAGCAGGTAGAAGTCGTCGAAGCACTTGGCGACGACCGGGCGCAGCTCTGCGGGCATGGCCTTGAAGTGGCGCTCGAAGTTCACACGGTCGTTGTAGAAGACCTGCTCGGTGTGGTTCTTCTCATCCGAGTAGCCCAGCAGGTAGTCGGTGGACACGTCGAAATATTCGGCCAGAAAGCAGACGGTTTCAAAGTCCGGCTCCTTGCCCTCAATCTCGTAGCCGGAAACGGTGGAGCGCTTCTTGTGTATGAGATTCGCCAAATCGGTCTGCGTCATTCCCCGCTCTTTACGCAGGGAAATGAGCCGGGTAGAAAACTTTTGCATTGTAGCACCTCCATGAGATTTTATTATACTTCACTTGCCCCGTTTTGTGTAGTCAATGACCCGATAAGCGGCAATCGAGGGTAAAAAATAAGGCAATTCTAAAAAAATGGTTGACAATGACCCAAACAGGGACTATAATGAGCTTGCAGGCCCGGAAAGGGACATCAGGCGGAGAGGAGGAGACACCATGAGGGTGAAGCTGAGACGGTTGCGGGAGGCCCACGGGTACACGCAGCAGACGTTTAGCGCTGCGGTCGGGGCCAGCCGCACACACTACACGCAGATCGAGACCGGGGACAAGCAGCCGTCTTTGAAGCTGGCCTTGCGCATCAAGCGGGCGCTGAACTACTACGGCGACGACATCTTCGACAACACCATGCCCGTCAGGAAGTAATTTTTTTACCCGATAATGGCCCTAAACGGGACATTGTCCGCAGGAAGAACCGCGAGGAGTGACGCTTTTCGTGTCTCCCTCTCGTTTCAACCTACGTCCATTTTACCGCAGGAGGAGGCGAAAATAAATGCCGAGGCAAGCCACAAAAGCCATAGGCAACAGGTACTTCGAGGCACGAATGAGGGCGGCAAAGTACAACGAAAAGCTCTTGACAAGAGCGGGGGCGGTCGAATACCTCCCCGGCGTGACCGAGGACAGCCTCAAGAAGTACGAGCTGGACATCACCCGTCCGCCCAACGTCGTCGTTGCGCTGATGGCCGACGCCTATAACGAGCCGGAGCTGCGAGCGTGGTACTGCTCCCATGAGTGCCCGCTGGGAAAGGACTGCCGGGAGATACCAGAGATGCCGCCGGAGCGGGTGCTTATCAGGCTGCAAAACGCGAAGAACGGGGTAAACACCGTGGCCGCCAGCCTCTCCGAAATACTGGACGACGGGGTTGTGGACGAGGGAGAAGCGAAGCAGCTCCCGCAGCTTCGGGACGAGCTGCTGGAAGTCCGGCGGCGGATGGACGAGGCGCTGGCTGTGCTTGAAAAGCTCCAAACCGGGCCTGTTGCCGAATAGGGACAATCCTTCCCGGAATACAGATGCAGGGGAGGAGGCTGGTAGCATGGAAGATACCGGGCAAAGCCCGAATATCGTGAGGGATTTTACCATAGGCAACACCAGAATCAAAATCGCGGACGACTGCTGCCGGGACAAGACCCCGGAGGACGTTCGGCGGATTCTACGGAAGATTGCAAGGGACGCACAGGCAGCGATCTCGGCGGCAGCGATCTCGGCAGAGTAAAAACAGCGGCGTACTGAGCGCCGCACACCCGGCAGGCGGACAAGCCTGCAAGGAGGATTAAGTTATGGCAAGGAGCATTTGTCCAACCTGCGGAAGGGCCTATAAGGGCCTTGAGCGGTACTGTACGAAATGCGGGGTAGAGCTTGAGAAAGACAAGAACCGCTGCTCGGCAATGGGTACGCAGCTCTGCAAGGACAGAGTTTTCGAGGACGACGACACCTTCTGCTGCTACTGCGGAGCGCTTACGACGTTCGCCGCAGAGCGGAAAGAACGGGGCGAGATCGTCCCCGGACTTGATTAGCACAGAGGAGGACACCATGAGCAGAAAGATACGGATTTACCCGCCCGTCATTGTGACGGCGCTGGTGGCCCTTATCTTCGCGGTGATGGCGATAAGTTCCATTGTCGCGGAGGCAGAACGGGAGGCTGCCGGACAGCAAGCCCCACCCTTGATAACGTTGGCGCAGCCTACAGAAACCCCGTGGCCCACGGCAGAGCCGCAGCCCACGCCGGAGCCTACATACACAAGCATGATTCATAGCTACGACTGGGACGGCGAGGACGAGCGGATGCTGGCAAAGATAGCCATGGCGGAGGCGGAGGGCGAGAGCGTCGAGGGAAAGGCGCTGGTGATACTCGTCGTACTCAACCGGGTATGGAGCGACGAGTTCCCTGACAGCATCGAGGAGGTCATATTCCAGAAAAACCAGTTTTCCCCCGTGGCCGAGGGCGGCAGGTATTGGACGACAGAGCCGGACGCAGGCTGCTATGAGGCGCTTGAGCTGGTGATGGGCGGCTGGGACGAAAGCCAAGGTGCCTTTTACTTCGAGAGTACCGGGCGAGACGGCTGGCACAGCCAGAACCTTGAGTTCCTGTTTGAGTTCGGCGGCCACAAGTTTTACCGATAGGAGGTGGAAGCTATGAGCGCAAAAGAAAAGCGCCGGAGACGGCGCAAGGCACAGTGGATGGGCCTTTGTGTGCTACTGTTCTTCGCGGAGCTGGTCGCAGCGGCGGCCCCGGCAGCACTGGTAGCGCTGGTGCTTATCCCGACGGGATATGCGGCGCGGGGTGGCCCGGCCATGGGCGGGGAATCTCTCGCTATCGCGGTCACCTTCACTGTGGCATACGCGGTGATTCACAATTTCGTGTGCAACAAATTGGAGGAGGTGACAGGAAGTGAAACCGGGCGATAAGGTCGTGATGAACGACAACTACCACGTCAGCGAGGCCAACAAAGGGAAGGTCTGGACGGTCGCTTCTGAACCGTGGGACTGTTGCGGCACGATGGTCGTCAAACTGGAAGGTAAGTCTGGCGGCTATGCCGTGGATGGCCTTACCTTGGTTGAGGAGGGATAGAACAGGTGCCGTATTACAACGTATGCCCGTACTGCGGCGATCACCTCGACCCCGGTGAGCGGTGCGACTGCCTGACCCGGAGGCCGGACGACGCAGAGGACAAGCCTGCGACAGGAGGTGATGCAGAGAATGGCAGAGCCGATGCAGCAGCAGGCGGAACGATACCTCGGGACGGCCATAGAGCCGCAGGAGTGGCGTAGGGCCTGCGAGAGCGCGGAGCGAAAGCTCCAACACATCATCAAGCACTACGGAGACAGCGGGGGCCAGCGGCGGGAGCCGGGGTACATGGCCCAGCTTATCGCGGAGGCCGTGAGAAGTGACCGCCTGCGGCGGCTCACGGCGCAGCTCGCGGACTGCTATATGGGGACAAAAAAGGACAGCCCGTGTCCGAAAACACAGGGCCGCCCCTCAACCACCCCTATTGTAGCATAGAAGTTCGACAAATGCAATAGGAGGATTTTTATGGATACCAGTTTGGCGACCACGGGCGGAAACGCCTTGCAAATCACGCAGCAGTACCCGACGGAGAGGTACAACCTCCTCGTGCCGATGCAGACGGTGGCGGAGATTGCGGACATTCACCGTCCTGTAATGAACGCGGTGCAAATCTCCACCAACCTTGCGGACAAGGAAATCTATGAGCAAGAAAAGGCCAAGAGCGCGTGGAAGGATAGACCCGCCACCCCCGCCGGGTACGCACTCACCAAGAAGGGCCTCAACAAGCTCATGCGGGCGGCGGGCATCAAGATTTTGGGGACGCGCCCCATTATTCCATCCACCTGCCAGAAATGCGCGGAGGTCAACCGCAGCATTGGCCGCCCGGTCAACTGCGGGTCCTGCGGGAACAAGGACGTGAAATTCGAGGCCCGCATCTCCGTCCCCCAGCTTACCGGGGAGAACATCGAAATCGTGGCTCACAAGGAAATCATCGTGCAGGACGTGACCGACGGCATGACGGAGCCGCAGCGCAAGGAATTTCTCAAGTTCCGCTCGGAAATGTGCGAGACCAAAGCCATCAACCGGGCGCTCCGGGCGGCCATGCACATCAAGAGTACCTACACCATCCAAGAGCTGCAAAAGCCCTTCGTCGTCGCCTACCTCGTCCCGAACCTCAACAATGAGGACGTTAAGGCGGAGGCCATCAGGCATATGTTCACCACGGCGCAGGAGATTTACGGCGGCCACACGCCGGACGCTCGACGGGCCATCTTCGTCGAGGACGACGTGGAGGAGGGCATGGAGTACGAGACCCCCGGCCAGCCGATTACGCAGCCGTGCAACCGGGCCTATCAGGAGGCCCCGCCGGAGCCGCCCCGCGAGACGCAGCAGCGCCAGCAGAAAGCGGCGGAGGCCGCGCCGGACTATGACCCGACCATCTGTAGCGAGTGCGGGGCCAAGTGCAGCAACGGCGTAGTGAAATACAGTCAGGAGCAGTATGGGCGGACACTATGTATGAATTGCCAGAGGAAGCAGGGAGGTAATCAGTAATGGGAATCAGAGTTTTGCACACAGGCGACCTGCATATCGGGAATTTCCCCGGCCCGGAGAAGGACGGCGAAAACGTTCGCTTCCTCGACATCTGCCGCTGCCTCGACGCGTTGGTGGCCGGGGCGCGGGAGCAGCAGCCGGACATTGCGGTTATCGCCGGAGACATCTTCCATCAGGCGCGGGTATGGAGCGACCGGGGCCTCAAGGAGCAGCAGACGGCGGTGCGCTTCCTGCGGGAGCTTTCGAGTATCTGCGAAGTGGTCGTCATGCGCGGCACCCCCAACCACGACAGTGCGGAGCAGTTCGCCACGCTGAAAAGCACGTTTTGGGGCGACGATATGGTACACATCGTAGACAGGCCAGAGTGGAGTTCCTACCTCCTCAAAAGCGGGAAGAAAGTGCAAATCGCCTGCGTCCCCGGCTTCGACCGGGGCTACTACCGGGCCAAGCACCCCGGCCTCTCCAAGGAGGAGGAGAACGAGGTATTCACCAAGGCTGTCGAGGACATGATTATGGGCCTCAAGGCGGAATGTATTCCCGGTATCCCGTCGGTACTGGTGTCTCACTTCACCATCACAGGCTGCAATATGGAGAGCGGGCAGACGGCATTTTTTAGCCAGTTTGAGCCGGTGGTCTACCCGGCCACCCTGACGGCGGCGAAATTCGACCTCGTTTGCTTCGGGCACATCCACCGCCCCCAGCAGCTCGACGGCTGCAAGAACACGTTTTACTGCGGGGCTGTCTCCCAGCTCAATTTCAATGACGAGGGGCAGGAGCGCGGTTACTATATTCACGAGCTTGAGGACAACATCGACCCGGACTTTCCGCTTCCCGGAGACGACGCAATTCGAGAGTGGAGCGTAGTGCGAAGCACCTTCCACCGCCTCCCGACGCGTGAACACCTCACCATCCGACTGAAAGACGAGGACATCGGGGAAATCACCTGCGCTGGCGACTGGCTCTACACAGCCCCGCTCCGCAAGTATCAGGAGGAGGCCAAGGACAAGATTGTCCGCGTCCTCTACGACTGCACCGACGAGCATAACAAGGCGTTCAACCATAGTGTTTTCGAAAGCTGGCTGCGGGACGTGGCCGGAGCTTTTTGGGTGCAGGAGATCACCCCGCAGAAAATCACCATCACGGTAGGCCGCCGGAGCATGGACACAGACAGCACCCCGGAGGGAAACCTCACCGACTACCTCACGGAAAAGGGCGTGGAGCCGGAACGCGTCGGACAACTGGTGGAGCTGGCCCGGCCCATCATCTCGGAGGCCACGGAAAAGGCCACGCAGGAGCGGCACACAGGAGTATTCGTCCCGGTAGAAATTGAGGTCAAGAACTACCGCAACTACCGGGAGGAGACTTTCAGCTTCGACCCCATCCGCTTCTGCACCATCAACGGCTCCAATGGCGTGGGCAAGAGCAGCCTGTTCATGGACGCTATGCTGGACGCGCTTTTCGAGGAGCCGCGAGAGGGGGAGCTGACGGGCTGGATTTGCAATGACCCGGAGGCCCGGAGTGGGGCCATCAAGTTCACCTTCAAGCTGGGCGACCGCCTCTACCGCGTGACGCGCACCCGCATGAAAAGCGGCAAGGCCACGCTGAATATCGCGGAGCTGGTGGACGGCGAATGGGCCGACCGCTCCAAGGAGAAAATCAAGGACACGCAGCAGGAAATCGAGAACATCATCGGCATGGACAGCCTGACGCTCAAGGCCTGCGCCCTTATCATGCAAGACCAATACGGCCTCTTTTTGCAGGCAGACAAAGAGGCCAGAATGAATATCCTCGGCAGCATTTTAGGGCTGGGCATCTACACGGGCATGGAGGAGCTGGCGGCGGAAAAGGCCACCGATACCAACCGCGCCATCCGCACCCTCACGGACAAGGCGGAGGCCATCACCGCAGGACTGCCCGACCGGGCGGAGCTGGAAGGGCAAATTGCCTATCAGGAGCAGACACGCCAGAACTATGAGACGGCGGCGCAGACCAAGGCGGCGGAGGTGGACGGCCTCAAGGTCACGCTCAATACGCAGCTCGAAGCGGCTGGCCGGGTAATGCGCCTCAACAGCAAAATCACCGCCCTCACGGGCCAGAAAGCCACCAAGGAGGCCACCAAGACCACGCAGGCGGCAGTCATGGCGGCGGCAGACACCATCCTCGCGGCGGAGGCGGAAATCACCGCAGGCGTGGCGGAGCTAAACGGCCTGCTGGAAAAGGAAAAGGGGCTGCTTGTCAGAAAAGCCGCCTATGACAACCTCGTCACCCGGAAAGAGCAGCTTGCGGATTCTTTGGTGCAGGCCCGGAGGACGGCGGCAACGGCCAGAGAGAAGCTGGCTAATATCACGGCGGAGAAAATCATCCCCCTGCGGCAGGCCCTCGCCCGTGAAGCGGAGTTGGCCGGAAAGCATACCGAGTACGAGGCGGCGGCCCAGCGGCTCGCGGAGCTGGAAAGCCATGAGGCGGAGTACAGAAAGGCGGAGCAGGAGGCGGCGCTGGCGCAGGCGGAGGTGGACAAGCTCGACCGCGAACACGAAACGGTAGTCTGGCAGGCGAAGGATAAGATTGCCTCCCTCAAAGAGAAAGCTGCCATGCTGGAAAACAGCGGGTGCCCGGACGCGGAGCGAGCCACCTGTAGATTCCTCAAGGACGCGCTCATGGCGAAAGCGGCCATCCCCGAAAGGGAGGCACAGCTCGCCACATATGAGGGCGAGTACCAGAAAGGCCGTCAGGCTGCCCTCGAAGCCCTCTCTCTGGCGCGGACGGCGCTGGCCGACAGTTTATACCACCCGGAGGAAATCGCCTCTTTACGGGCCTCTCTGCGCTCCCTCGAAGCCGCAGAGAGGGAGTACCAGAACCTCGCCGCGCAGCGCATGGAGTTGAGTATGGCGGAGGAGAGGGCCGCCGACTACGAAAACGCTGTCGCGGACGCAGACGACGCGGAAAAGGCGTGTACGGATAGCCTCGCCCATATCACGCAGCAGCTCGGAGAGGCGGGGCAGGCCAGAGTAGAGTATGAGCGCCTGCAAGCTAAAATCGCCGCAGCCCGGCAATGGCTGGACAAGGAGAAGCAGCTCCCCGTGGCGCGGGAGCAGAAAGCGGCGGCGGCGCAGCGTGTCCTTGAGCTTGGGACGGAAATCGAGGCCATTGAGAAGGAAATCGCCGAGGCCCGGACAGAGCTGGCCGTGGAGCAGGGCAAGACCGTCGGGACGGCGGAATTGCAGGCGCAGGTGGACAGGGCCGAGGCTGAAATCAGGACTTTGCAGGAGTTGGCGCGGAGCGCGGCCATGAAGCTGGGCGGCCTCAAGGCGCAGGCGGAGCAGGCGGAAAAGAAGCTGGCAGAGGCGGCGGAGCTGCAAGGGCAGGTGAACGCGCTGGCAGGTAAGGCCGCCGGGTACGAGGAACTGAAAAAGGCTTTCTCGCAGGACGGTATACCCCACAACATCATCCGCTCCATCATCCCCATCTTCGAGGCCACGGCCACCAATATCCTCGGCCAGATGTCGCAGGGCCGCATGAGCGTCGAGTTTGTCACCGAGAAGGTACTCAAGAGCAACGCCAAGAAAGAGGTCACCACCCTCGACATCATCATCAACGACAGCGACACCGGGCGGCTCCCCTACATGAGCCGGAGCGGTGGCGAGAGGGTAAAGGCGGCGCTCTCCGTTATCCTCGCCCTCTCGGAAATCAAGAGCAGCAAGGCCGGGGTGCAGCTCGGATTCCTGTTCATCGACGAGCCGCCCTTCCTCGACGCGCCCGGCGTACAAGCCTACTGCGACGCGCTGGAAGCCATTCAGCAGCGGTACGGCAGTCTCAAGGTTATGGCTATCACCCACGATCCCGCCATGAAATCGAGATTCCCGCAGAGCGTGGACGTGGTGAAGACCGCAGAGGGAAGCAAGGTCATTTACGAATAATAATCGGGGCTATCCGGGGTGAAAATCCCCGGATATGCCCGAAAATGGGGGGTGTAGTCGTTGGGACGACCGCGCAAGCAGACAGTAGATTATTTTCCGCACTTCGTCAGTACGGACAGCCGGACAAGATTCATTCTTGAGCAGAGCTGGGGGAACGACGGGTACGCCTTTTGGTTTAAGCTCCTTGAGCTGCTGTGCCGGAGCGAGGGGCACTACTACGACCTCTCGGAGGCCGCGAACGGGAAGTACCTTGAGGCCCTGATGAAGGTGGACGGCGAGACCAGCATGGCGATACTGAACACGCTGGCAGACCTCGGAAACATCGACAGAGACCTTTGGGAGGAGCGGAAAGTCGTCTGGTGCCAGAGCCTCGTGGACAACCTACAGGACGTTTATTCCAAGCGGACGGTCTCGGCTCCGGTGCGGCCCTTTACGGAGGGCCAGCCGGAGGAGGCCCCGGAGCCGGAGCCTCCCACGAGGAAGCGCGGCAGGCCGCCCAAAGCGCCGGAGGACGGCCAGAGCGGACAGCCGAGCCAAAGGGGAGTATGCGACGAGGTGGCGGCGCTCTACAACGAAATCTGCGTCTCATTCCCCCGGCTTAAAAGTCTGTCGGAGGCCCGGAAAAAGGCAATCAAGGCGCGGCTGGCGAACGGCTACACGGTGGAGAGTTTCAAAGAGCTTTTCCGAAAGGCACAGGCCAGCAGCTTCTTGAAGGGCAAGAACGACAGGAATTGGCAAGCGACCTTCGACTGGATGATTAAGGACACCAACATGGCGAAGGTCATTGACGGGAACTACGACGACGACAAGGGAGGAAATAGCTATGGGGCTGGAACCGATAGGGGCCGTACTGGGGGATTTACGACAGACCCCGACCAATTTAAGCCGTCGGGAGGCTTCAAAGGACGGTAACAACTTCATCACACCAACACAGGCGCGGGAGCGAGGCGTTCGCTGGAAAAATCCTCCCCCGGCGACGGGGACTTGCGAATACTGCGGGAAGACGCTGGAACCCCGTGGGCTTGTGTTCGGCGAGGAGATCATCATATGGAACCCGGTACTCCCACGCTGCGACTGCGAGCAGGCGACGGCCTATTGGCAGGAGCAGGACAGGCAGGCGGCAGAGGAAGCCCGGCAGGAGGAGGAGGCCAAGCGCCGGAGGGCCATGAGGCAGCGGGTAGAAAATCTTCTCGGCCAGAGCGGTATCAAGAAGCGTTTCCGGCAGCGGACATTCCCGAACTTCCGCACAGACACGCCAGGGCGCAAGAAAAACTATGGGATAGCCAAGGAGTATGCGGACAACTGGGCCTACCATCAGGCCAAGGGCGACGGCCTCTACATAGAGGGCACCAACGGCACAGGCAAGACACACCTCGCGGCAGCCATAGCCCTACAGCTTATCCATGAGGGTGTCCCGGTGATTTGCAAGACCTCAAGCGACCTCCTCCTCGACATCAAGAAGTCATTCGACGGGGACGGTGTGAGGGAGAGCGACGTGCTGGACATCTACAAGAGGGTGGATTTGCTTATCATCGACGACCTCGGGAAAGAGCAGTGCAGCGATTGGAGCATGAGTACGCTCTACTCCATCCTCAACGACCGCTACGAGGATATGAAGCCTACCATCGTTACCACAAACTATAATCAAGCGGCCCTCGCTGCCGCGCTGACACCGAAAGGGTATGACGACAGCAAAATCGCCGCAATATTGAGCCGCCTCCGGGAGGTCAGCACCGTTATGACGATGGCGTGGGCGGATATACGAGGCAGAGAGGAGACGCAGGCATGAACAAATACGAGAAGATTTACCTCAAGGCAAAGGGGCGCTCCCACGGCTCTGACGCAAGCTGGCTCGACAGCGCAATCGCCGCGCTTGCGGTTGACCTTGAGGAGCACACCGGAGAGGAAATGGAAATCGGCGGGCCTTATGGCCTCCGGACAGAGGTTATCATCTCCTCAGACAGTCGCATCCTGATTGTCACCCCGGATTTTGAGGACGGAAACCTCAAACTCTATTACGACACCGGGGAGAAAACCGACAGGCACCAGCCGAATACCATCGGGGAGATAAACGGCTTCAACAATGTGCGGGCCCCGTTGCCGGGCACCATTGAGGAAATTGCGGGCATTATGACCCGCAGAGCAAATAAGCGGGAGGAGTAGCCGTGGATAGGCGGGCAGAGAGCGAGATATTCACCATCCCGGCCCGGCGCTGTAAGCGGTGCGGCGGTCTCCTCACCAGCGCAGAGGCCATCCGGGACGGCTATGGGAGCTGCTGTCTGCGGAAAATGCGGCAGGAGGCGCGAGCCAAAGAGGAGGCCAAAAATCAATACAGCCTGTTTGACAGGAAGGAGGAGCCATGAACGACATCTATCGGGACATCTGTGAAAAGCTCGATTGGAGCGTCACCTCCGACGGTGACGGCAACATCGAGCTTGAGAAGTACAGCCCCGCCGGGGAGGATTTTATCATCACCGTCGGCGAGGAGCGTTTCGTGGACAACGTGAAAGCCTATGCCGCCAGCTTCGACCCGGATGGGCACATCGAAATGTGGGTGGCGGCTCGGCGCAGCGGGACAAAAGGGGTGCCCTCCACCCGCGAGCTGGTGGAGGACGCGGAGGCCATCGACAAGATGCTGCAAGAGCTGGCGGTGGCCCTCTTTGCGGCGGAGCTTGAGGTGGTGGGGGCATGAACCGTGAAGGGACATTCCTTTACATCGAGTGGTTTGACGATGAAGGGCTGCACTCCTTGGGGCCGTTCTATACCGTTTCCCCAGACGGGAACGGGCAAGCCATAAAACAAGACTGGTTTGCCTACATTGTTCAGTCCCCGCCGCTTTTTGAATTTAGAAGAATTACAATACCTCAAAAATACCACAGTATTGTAATGCACAACAAATAGGGGGAGACGGCGAATGACCTATATCCATTACGAAAACTACCGGGGCGGCGTGAATAATCTCTACGTCGCCATAGACAGCAAGACCGGGATGGCAGCCACCAGCACCAAGGGAAGGGAGCAGGCGCAAAGGAACCTTCACCGAAAAATCAAGCAGCAAGGGAGGCGGCAGGCCGTTGGAAAAGAAAATCCTTGATGTTACTTGCGGGGCGAAGACAATCTGGTTTAACAAAAATCACCCAGCAGCCGTCTATTGCGACAAGCGGCGCGAATATGGCACAAAACTTTGGGAAAGCGCAGACGGGAAAAAGGAGCGTTTCATAACGGTAGACCCCGACCTGCAATGCGACTTCACAAACCTACCCTTCCGGGACAACAGTTTCTCCCTCGTCATTTTCGACCCCCCTCACCTGACGCATGGAGGAGAAAACTCTTGGCTCGTCAGAAAATATGGACGGCTTGAGGACAACTGGCCCGAAATGCTTCGAGACGGCTTCCGGGAGTGTATGAGGGTATTAAAGCCGGACGGCGTTCTGGTTTTCAAGTGGTCGGAGTACAACCTTCCGGCGGAGAAGATTTGGGAGGCCATCGGGCAAAAGCCGTTATTCGGCCACCACAGCGGGAAACAGCAACAGACATTTTGGGGCTGCTTTATGAAAATCGTAGAGGAGGAGCCATGCGCTACATGAAACTGACAGAAAATGAAAAGGCCCGGCACCCCTCCATCCATTACACGGGCAGCATCCGTGGGATGAAAAAGCTGGGATTTTGGAAGAAGGGCGACCGCTGTGTGCGCTGCGGCCAGTACATCTACAACCTCTCACAGACAATCGGAACCTATAGGCCCATTTACGCGGGGGGGGGTACTGATTGCAGACGACGGTGAGACGGGGAGACATCTTCTATGTCGGAGGCGGAACAGCGACGGGCAGCGAGCAGCGGGCGAACCGCCCGGCGGTCGTTGTCAGTAACGACGCAGGGAATAGATACGCCTCCATCGTTGAAATGGTCTACCTCACGACACGGGAGAAGGCAAGCCTCCCAACCCATGTGCGCATCAACTCGGCGGAGAGGACGTCTCTGGCCCTCTGCGAGCAGATCGTGACGGTGTGCAAGAGCAGGCTTGAGCGCCGTATCGGGAGCGTGACCGCAGAGGAAATGCAGAACATCGACAAGGCCCTCAAGAGGAGCCTTGGAATACACATCATGGGAGGAGATTCTATGCAGATAACGATGGTAACACCGTTCGGGGAAATGAAATTCGTCATGTCCCCGGACAAAGTGACGGCCCTCATGCAGCAGGCCGTCCAGTACGCCTCCGGGCAGGAGCCGGGGGCGCAGGAAAAACCGCAGCCGCCCGCGCCGGAGGCCAGCCCGCAGGCGCAGGAGCCTCCGGAAGCACCGCAGACGGCGACGGGCAGGCCGCACAGCCGCGTGGAGCGAATGTTCGGCAACTTCAAGGCCGGGACACAGCCGGGGCAGCGAGAGGGCGACGAGCCGCCGGAGGCGGCGCAGCAGGCAGGCCCATCGACCTACAAGGGCTTTTTGCTTATAAAATGCGAGCATTGTGGCGAGGTCAAGGGCTTCTGCGCCAAAATCCCGGCCAGCCGGAACGCCTGTAGCAAGTGCGGAAAGGTGACAGAGCTGCGCGGCCTCAAGCCACTGCACCTCAAATGCAAGTGCGGGAGCGAGTTTACCTACCGTACCAACATGACAGACGAGGCTTTCGACTGGCCCTGCCTCAACTGCGGCAGCCCGGTTGACTTGGAGCTGAACAGGCGCGGCGATACCTATGTCACGGTCGGCGACTGAGGAGGGGTACGGTATGACAGAAATCGAAGTCTATAAGGCGGCGCTCAAACAGTGGGGGCCGGACGCGCAGACGCTCATGGTGTTCGAGGAAATGAGCGAGCTGCAAAAGGAACTTTGCAAGAACGCCAGAGGCGGGCAGAACAAGATGGCGATCGCGGAGGAGATTGCCGATGTCTATATCATGCTCGGCCAGATGATTCTCCTGCATAAGTGCGTGGAGGAGGTCGAGGAGCTGAAAGCCCGGAAACTGGAACGCCTCGAAGCCCGGATTCTTGCGGCGCAGGACGACCAGTAGCAAGTGGCCGACAGAAAGAGGGGCTGCGGGGCTACGCACTGTTACGGCTGTCTTTGCGATACCTGCGCCAACAGCGTCGAACTACTCTCTTGGTACTTCACGCCCGGAGAAACGACAGAGCCGTGTTTTAGCTGCGACGAGTGCCGCCACTACGACGGCGACTTGGGGAAACGCGATCAATGGCACGGCACCTGTCAGCGGCACATTGAGGCGAAAAAGGCTATAGAGGCCAGAGAGCGAGAGGCGAAACGGCGATCAGAGGCGGAAGACAAGCGGGCACAGGCCATCCGCGCCACGTTCAAAGTAATAAAGGGAGGCCGATGGTAATGGAGGTACGGCAGACCACCCTCAAGGAGGCAAACGCCTATGTCGAGCGATACCACAGGCACCACGACAGAGTGGTGGGGCACAAATGGAGCTTCGCCGCCTACAAGGACGGACGCTTATGTGGAGTGGCTATCGTAGGCAGGCCAACGGGCCGCAGGCTCGACGACGGGGAGACCTTGGAGGTCACGCGCCTTTGTACCGACGGAACCCGGAACGCCTGCTCCTGCCTCTACGCAGCAGCGGCTCGCAAGGCAAAGCGAGAGGGCTATTCCAAAATCATCACCTTCATTTTGCAAAGCGAACCCGGAACGAGCCTCCGGGCGGCTGGGTGGGCGATGGAGGCGGCGAAAGCTGGAAAGCCAAAATGGAACGCGCAGCGATACGCTGACCGTCCGGTACAGCTCTCGCTTTTCCCTAAAAAGCAGCCGCCAGCAGAGTACAAGCAGCGGTGGGCGAAACAGCTACACGCGAAAGAGGAGGACGGCCATGTATAAAAATCAGGAGGGCTACCCCGACCCGACCGCAGGCGCGGCCTACAGCGCCATCCGGCGGGAGGAGCGCCAGCAGGAGGCAGACCGCCTCGCCGCGATCAGCGCCCTTATCCCGCTTATGAAGGGCATGGCGGAGCTGGCGGGCTTCGAGGTGGTCGGCAGGATCACCCTCAAGGACAAGGCCACGGGCAAGGAGTACAAGTAGGAAGGAGGCCAGCGAGATTGAAAGCCTATTTAGCGTGGGACAACGCAGCCTACGAAAACTATGAGACAATCGTTTTTGCAGAAAACGCAAAGGAGGCCAAGAAAATCGCCTTTACCTGTGAAGTTTGCGAGAATGCAGACTACATTCAAGTCCGCGTGAAGCGTCTGCCGGAGGCAGACAAGCTCTACAAGGGGCGGGTGGAAATCGACTGGTGGGACGAGGAGACCCGGCTGGCGCTCGTAAAGGAGCTGGGGTGGGCCTGCTTAGAGACTTCCAGTGAGTGCGACACTTGCACCGCCAAGGAATATTGCAGGAATTGGGAGGAGGACGGGTGGGTGTGATTGGCCTGATTAGGGAATGGCTTGAGTTTTGGGTAAAGCGAAACTGGCTCAAGCACATCGACCGGGCGATTGATAAGCACAACAGGCTGGATAGGGAAACCAAAGCGCAGGCTTACGTCGTACATGAACTGTTGAAGCGGTACAACGAACTCTACCCCAGCGACAAAATCGAAGTCCGGCGAAATGAAGGGTAGTAGGGATTGTGAATATAGAATTGGACGCATTGTTCGAGAAATGTTACGAATGCACGAACGAAGAAAGTACATGGTGTGATGGATGCGAAACAAAAGAAGAGATAGACCGTTTGCAAGCATTGGAAAAAGCATCATGCGGCAAAGAGGAGGCCAAAACATGAACAAAACCGACATCGAATGGGCCGATATGACGTGGAACCCGGTCGTCGGCTGTAAGCGTGGCTGCGAATACTGCTACGCCAGAAGGTACGCCAAGCGCTTCGGCGGCTATGACAAGAGCGACGGCACGATCACCACGCATTGTCCCTTGCCTCGGGCGGAGCTGCACCAGCCGCTCACCATCACCCGGAGAAACGGGAAGACGGTCAACTCGCCGTTCCCCTTCGGCTTCGAGCCGACGCTCCTCCGCTATCGGCTTGAGGAGCCGCAGCACATCAAGGAGCCGCAGACGATTTTCGTTGGCAGTATGACCGACCTTTTTGGGAACTGGGTGCCGACGCACTGGATTTTGGAGGTGCTGGACGCTTGCGCAGCAGCCCCGCAGCACCGCTATATGTTCCTCACCAAAACCCCGGAGAGATACGCCCAGCTCGACGCACTGGCGTTACTGCCCCACAAGGACAACTTCTGGTATGGTAGCACCGTCACTGGGAAGGGCGGCAAGCGCTTCGGCGGTTCGATAACGCTTAACACGTTCTTGAGCATCGAGCCGCTGCATGAATACCTCGACGCTGGCCTCGGCAGCTTCGGCGGCGACCGCCTTATCATCATCGGAGCGGAAACCGGGAACCGGGCCGGGAAGATTACCCCGGAGAAAGCGTGGGTGGATAACATCGTAGAGGCGGCAGACCTCACCCATACAGCGGTCTTTATGAAGGACAGTCTCAAGCCCATCGTTGGATGGATGAATATGCGGCGTGAATTGCCGTGGGATTGAGAGGAGGAGCGAAATGGACAGTAAGAAGCAGACCAACAGGCTCATTAACGCCATCGGCACGGTGGCAGAATCTTCGCTCGTGTTTTATCGGGCGGCGATTGGCGCAGGGGCCACGGAAGGAGAAGCAACCCGCCTTTTGCAGGCCTATATCGCGGCTATGTCGTTCGGGAAGGGGCAGCAGGCGCAGAACACGACGGCCCAGCAAAGGGAGGGCCAGCAGACATGACGCTCGACGAGATCATCAGGAACCTCGAAGACCAAGTGAAAGACCGGGAAAGCTCTATCGACGAGGACGACCCGGAGTGCATATTCCGGACGGACGCAAAGGCCCTGCGGGAGGCGGTCAGCCTCCTTGAAAACCTGACGGGCGAGGTCGCGGCAGTGAGACGCGATATAGCCGCTCTCCTCTGGCTCTACGGCCATTGTGAATACTGCGCCCACGGCCAAAAGGTCAGCTACAGCGGAGCCTCCCGGTGGGGCTGCAAGCTCGGAGGAGCGGCGGAGTGCCGCCCAGAGTGGAGGGGCAGGTGCCCGAAATGACAGTGAAGGAAGTGCTCGACTTTTGCGCAGAACGTGAGGTGGAGATTTACACCCGCTACGATTTCATCTGCGACGGCCTTATCGTCAAAATGCGGAAAAAGAACGTCGAGACGGACACGGTCATATCGCGGGAAGAAGCAACCTCCGCAGGTTTTGGGCTGACAATCAGATTTATCCTTCGGCAAATGGCGGCCGAGCTGGACAAGGGGGTAACTCATGACAATTAAGGATTTTAAGGTCGGCCAGACCGCATACATCCTCGACGACGGGCGGCGCAGAAGCAACGAGAGGCTTGCAACGGCGGTGACGGTTGTAAAAGTCGGTCGGAAATATGTCACTGTCAAGGAGGAGGGGCGACAGGAGGCCCGGTTCTTTGAATCGCACGCCGAAACCTCCTACCTGTTTGAGGACAGGGACTATGGCGCACAGCGCCTTTTGTTCCTGACGACAGAGGCCGTGGACGAATATAACGAGCTGAACAGCCTGCAAAGCTGGGTTCAGGAGGCCACAAACTGGATGAAGGTTAAAGAATACACCCTCGCCCAGCTTCGGGCCGTCAAGCAGATTTTGGAGCGGGAAAGGGAGCCGGAGAAGCGCGTTTACGCCAGAACCACGATGGGGACTATGCCGGGGAGCTGTACTGAGTGCGCGTTCGGCAGGAGGTACGGTTTCGTCGGAGACGTGGAGTGCAGAATATTGAGAGAGTATTTCACCGGGAACGTGGAGCCGCCCTACAAGGAGCGCCCGGACGAATGTCCGCTCTTGGAAATGGAGGGAACCGACAATGGAGGCATGGCTCAAGAAAGCGATCGAGGCGATTGAGGCCGATGCACAGTGCGCCTACAGTATGTGCAAAGACACGGCGCTGAAAGAGCAGGTGGAGCTTGATTTTGTCCTTGAAAAATTCTTGGTAGTGTTTAGAAAAGTTGTGGAGAAAGGAGACGACCATGAGTAAGGGAAAAAACCGCAGGCGCACCCCGGAGGAGCAGGCCATCCACGAGGAGGCTGTGCGGTTGCGGAGACTGACGGACAGGCAGCTCGTCGAGCAGTTCCACCGGGCGGCGGAGCCGGAAATGGCCGCCAGCGCCCGTAGCGTGGCGCAGGATGGCGCGGAGGCCGATACCCCTATCGGGAACACCTCTGCGGTGCAAGCGCTCCTCACGGCCCTCTCGGAGGGCAAATGCAAGGGCATTAAGGGGGCGACCGCCTACAAAGTCGCGCAGTTCGCGGCGGAAATGGGACTGGTATGATTGACATGGCTGATGTAATGGACGCGCAGCACTACCGGGCCATCGTAATCGGGAGGCAGAACAAGGCCGCCGGGGAGGAGTGGGAGCGCATACTCGAAGCCTCCTGCCAGCATTACCGCCTCACAGGGGAGGCGGAGATTGAGAAGACCCCGGAGCCAATGAAGCAGCTCGGCCCCAAAGACCGTCAGGGAAAGTTCACGGCCTGCTACACTAAAAAGGCGCAGCCGGACTATAAGGGGACGCTCAAGGGAGGGCGCTCGGTCGTGTTCGAGGCCAAGCACACGTCCGGAGACCGCCTCGAACAGAGCGTTGTCACCGACGACCAAAGGAAGCGGCTCGACCGCCACATGGCCCTCGGCGCAGAGTGCTTTGTGATGGTCTCCTTCGGCTTCCGGGAGTTCTTCAAGGTGCCCTGGGCGATCTTCCGGGCCATGAAAGAACACTATGGTAGGAAGTATATCAAACCGGAGGACGTGCAGGAGTACAAGGTCAAGTACATAGGCGGCGTTCTCCGCTTCCTTTAAGGGCCAGAAAGGAGCAGGTATGGAAGAAAAGCAGCATGAAATCGACAGGCGCATCGAGGCCGCCGTCAGGTCAGCTATCGAGGCGGGAATAACAGACATCGAGGAAAAGATACGAGCAGCCATCAAGGTCGGGGTAGAGGTCGGGGCGGCGGCAGCGGCAGAGGCCGCTTACGCAACTGCCAGCAAGATAGCTGCGCGGGAGCGCCGCAAGCTGCAAAGTCAGCGCAAAGACAAGCGCTACCACGATATAAAACTGCTCGTCCGAAAGTACAGACAGCTCAACGCCTACTATGAGAACGCCGTTTATGACGAGGAATCCGCCGCAGAGGTGGACGAGGACTTGGAGGAGATTATGAACATCTTCGGCCAGAAATACCGGGACGAGGACAGGAACCTCACCTCCGACAGCATTCGGCGCGGTTATGTCGTTTCCCGCATCATCATGGCCCACGTCAACAAAATGCTGGAGGTCTACGAGGTTATGTGCCAGCACACGCACCGGGCGGAGGACAAGCGCCGCTGGAGGGTATTGCACGACCTCTATCTGGCAGAGGAACCCTCCACAGCGGAGCAGATTGCTAGCCGGGAGAAGATAGACAGGCGCACGGTCTACAAAGATATAGACGCTTGCCTCTCTGACCTTTCTGTCCTGTTCTTCGGAATCGACGGCCTCGACCAAGCGTTTCCATAAAAGGAAAATTCACAAATGGGCCTTGACAAGGGCACAATAAAAATGCTAAAATGTACCCTGTAATATAGCATAAGCAGGACACCGCTCGTTGCAGGCAGCAACAGGCGGTGTCTTTTTTACGGGGGTTTTTGCCCCGAAAAGGGCCGGAAAGGAGATTAAAGTGGAAATACGGACGCTAAAAGCGGCGCAACTTACGGCGGCGGACTACAACCCCCGGAGGGATTTGCAGCCGGAGGACGCGGAATACCAGAAACTCCGCCGGAGCATTGAGACGTTCGGCTACATCGAGCCTATCATCTGGAACGAGCGCACCGGGCGCGTCGTCGGCGGCCACCAGCGCCTCAAGGTGCTGCTCGAACAGGGCCGGGAGGACATCGAGGCCGTGGTCGTAGACCTCGCGGAGAAGGACGAGAAGATACTCAACGTCCTGCTCAACAAGGTCAAAGGCCGCTGGGACATTGGCAGGCTGGCCGACCTGCTACAGCAGCTCGACGAGACCGGGGACATGGAGGTGACAGGCTTCGAGGACTGGGAGCTGCAAAGCCTCCTCATGCAGTACGACCATATCAAAGACCTGATGGAGGAGGATTTTTCCGACTACTCCGACAGCAAGGAGAAAGACACCTTCACCATGACCTTCTCCCTCCCGGAGGGAGCGCGGGAGACGGTCGAGCAGTACATCGAGAAGACAGAGAACGCCAAAGCGGAGCTGGCGACGGCGATCATCAACGTGGTAAAGGGGGTATCGTGATGGAGATAGTGCGGAAGAAGATACGCGATCTCGACCGGGCGGCCTATAACCCCCGGATAGACCTTATCCCCGGCGATACCGAGTATGAGAACCTGCGCCGGAGCATTATCACCTATGGCATGATTATCCCCGTCGTCTGGAATCAGCGGACGAACAGGGTAGTGGGCGGCCACCAGAGGCTCACCGTCCTCGAAAATGAGGGGGAGACAGAGGTGGACGTGTCGGTGGTAGACCTCGACGAGACGCAGGAACGCCAGCTCAACGTGGCACTCAACAAAATCGAGGGCGGATGGGACGAGGAGAAGCTGGCGGCCCTGCTCGCGGAGCTGGGGGACGACGCGCCGCTCACGGGCTTCACGCAGGCGGAAATCGACAGCCTCACCAACGACATCGACAGCCTGATAGACGGCGACACCGTGGACGAGGAGCTGCGGGCCATAGAGGAGTTCTTCAACGTCAGCCTCACATTCGATAAGGCAGACCGGGAGGAGCTGAAAGCCTACGTCAAGGACTACGGCAAGGAAGCGCTCATTGAGGCGATCATCCAGAAAGCAAAGGGGGAAATCTGATATGGGGTGCAAATGCGGCTCGCAGGTGATTTTGTGTAACCTTCCCATCCGCTTTGATACCTACAAGGGGTGCAGCCACGGGTGCCGCTACTGTTTCGCTCAGAAAAAGCGGAATATCGGGAAGATAGAGCGGGACGAGACCGTGGAGGCTATGCGCAGTTTCATCGAGGGGAAGCGCAACCGGGAGACGGCGTGGTGCGACTGGAATATCCCCATCCACTGGGGAGGCATGAGCGACCCCTTCCAGCCCATCGAGAAGAATATCCGGGCCAGCTACGAATGCCTCAAGCTGCTGGCGGAGACGCAGTACCCCTTCGTCGTCAGCACCAAGGGCAGGCTCGTCGCAGACCCGGAATACCTCGACCTGCTGGCGCGGTGCAACTGTGTTGTCCAGGTCTCGATGGTATGCAACAAGTACGACCAGCTCGAACCGGGGACACCGCCCTACGAGGAGCGGCTGCAAATCGCCCGGGCGCTCGCCCAGCGGGTACAGAGGGTAATCGTCCGCATCCAGCCCTATATGCCGGAGGTATTCGCTGATGTGATGAAGAATATCCCCCGGCTGGCGGAAGCAGGAGTGTACGGCGTGGTCGTCGAGGGCATGAAGTTCTACAAGAATAAGCCCGGTATGGTGAAGGTCGGAGGAGACGTATGCTACCCGCTCCACGTCCTTCGGCCACACTTTGAGGCCATCAAAGCAGAGTGCCACCGCCACGGCATGAAGTTCTACTCCGGAGAGAACCGCCTCCGGCCTATGGGCGACAGTATGACGTGCTGCGGGATAGACGGGCTTGAGGGCTTCAAGGGCAACGACTACAACCTCTGTATGCTGGTGAACGGGAAAGCCCCGGAGCCGACGGCGCTGATGAAGGAGATCGGGACGGGCACCTGTTTCGGGGCGCTCAATCAGGCGGCAGGCTATAACAAGAAGATTAACAGCCAGTCGTTCTACGGCCTCATGCAGGAGGAGCTATCCACCAACACCGACTACTACAAACGCCTGTTCGGGCTGGAAGAATGACGGCCCACGACCTGACCCCAGTACAGGAGATCGCCGGAATGTACTTCAAGCGGGACGACCTCTACACCCCGTTCGGGGCGGGAGGGGTGAACGGCGGGAAGCTCCGCCAATGTATGCTGCTGATAGAGGCGGCGCTGGGGAGGGAGCCGGGCATAAAGGGAGTAATCACCTACTGCTCGCTCCACTCCCCGCAGGGGCCGATAACAGCGGCAGCAGCGAGGCACTACGGCCTCCCTTGCGTGGTAGCCTACGGCGGAGCGAGCGATATGTCCGTAGCCACCGGGAGTATGCCACGGCTCGCCATGAGCTACGGGGCCAGCGTCCAAGTGATTGCCAAGAGCGGCAGGCACAACGTCCTCAAGCAGAGGGCGGAGGCGCTGGCAAAGGCACGGGGCCTTTTCGTCGTCCAGTACGGGATAAACCTCGACGACTACGGGGAAGTCCTTTTGAGCGCGGTAGCGGAGCAGGTACAGAACATCCCCGACGAGCTGGACGATCTGTATATCACCTGCGGCAGCGGAATCACCGCAAGCGGCGTAATCGTCGGCATAGAGCGGTACGGTAAAGCTGTAAAAAATATCCATCTAATCTCGACGGCATATGACCGCCGGGAGAAGGTGAGGGCGACGCTCCAACGGTACGGGGCGGAGCAGCCCTTCCAGTACCACGACCTTTTCCACACCCCCGGCTTCGTCTACGAGAAGCAGCAGAAAATGAGGGTGGGAGGCGTGAAGCTGCACCCGCAGTACGAGGCCAAGAGCATGAAATACCTCGTAGACCACGGCCTCAACACGAACAACGCGCTATTCTGGATTGTGGGGGCAGAGCCAAGAGAGCGATAAGGAGAGGAGGACATGGGTAAGTGGACTGACAAGCCGTGGGAGCGACAGAAAGGCGAAAGCGCACAGGCGTTTGAGGCGTTTTCCATCTATCTGGACATGGGGGCGGAGCGCAGCCTCAAAGCGGTATCCCAGCAGTTGTCCAAAAGTCTACCGCTGATTAAGAGGTGGAGCCGCGAAAAGGAGTGGCAGGAGCGCGTCAGGGCATACGACAATGAGCTTGAGCGAGAGGCCCGGAAAAAGGTCATAGCCGACCGTAAGACCATGACTAAGCGCCATATTGGTATAGCCATGCAGCTCCAAAAGAAAGCGCTCGAAGCCCTTGAAAATTTGTCAGTCGAAGACATGACCCCCAAAGACATCAAGGAGTATATCAAGATGGCGACCGACCTTGAGCGGCTGAACAGGACGCTTGAGGAGGAGAGTGCAGCGGCCAAGGACGACGGCCCGACGCAACTGGCCGATACCATCATAGCAGCATACCAACGGCGAAAGGAGAGCGGCAATGCTTGACAGCGAGGCGATACTCTACTACGCAGATCATCCCGTGGAGTTCGTGGAAGATGTCATACAGGCGACACCAGACCCGCAACAGGCAGCCATTCTCCGCAGCGTAGCCGGGAGCAAAATGACGAGCGTTCGCAGCGGCCACGGCGTAGGCAAAAGCACGGTTGAGGCGTGGTCGGTGATATGGTTTATGAGTACCCGGCCATTCCCCAAAATCCCCTGCACAGCGCCGACGCAGCACCAGCTATTTGACATACTGTGGGCGGAGGTGAGCAAGTGGCTCCGCAATAACCCGGCCCTCTCGCGGGAGCTGACGTGGACAAAGGAAAAGGTCTACATGAAGGGCTACCCGGAGGAGTGGTTTGCCGTAGCGCGGACGGCCAGCAAGCCGGACGCGCTGCAAGGCTTCCACGCGGAGGATTTGCTTTTCATCATCGACGAGGCCAGCGGCGTGGACGATGTGATATTTGAGCCTGTCCTCGGCGCTTTGTCAACGCCGGGGGCGCGGCTTCTTATGTGCGGCAACCCGACACAGCTTTCCGGCTTCTTCTACGACAGCCACAACAAGAACCGGGCCAGCTACTCCACCTTCCACATCGACGGGCGCAAGAGCGGGCGCGTCCCGCAGGACTTCGTACAGACGATCATCAATATGTACGGCGAGGACAGCGACGTATTCCGCGTCCGCGTGGCCGGGGAGTTCCCCTTGCAGGAGGACGACATCTTCATCCCCCTGTCTCTGGTGGAGGCCTCCATTATGACGGACTTCACACCAAGGGCGCGGCCCACGCTGGTACACATTGGCTGTGATGTGGCCCGCTTCGGCGACGACAAGACCGTAATCGGCTACAAGGTCGATGAACAGGTCACGCTCCACAAAAAGCGGCAGGGGCAGGACACCATGAAGACCGCAGACGACATTATCCTGCTGGGGGAGGAGCTGGTGGCTCGCTACAAGCTGACCGACCCTATCCCGGTCAAGATAGACGACGGCGGCGTGGGCGGCGGCGTGGTAGACCGCCTCCGGCAGGTGAAGCGGAACAACCCGGAGCGCTTCTGGTGGATGGAGGTCTACCCGGTAAAGTTCGGCGAGCGCATACGCCACAAGCACTACCACGACACCACCACCTACATGATGGCCGTCGTCAAAAAGCTCCTCTCCCCATACGACGAGGAGACCGGGCTGCGGAAGCCCGTGGAGCTGATACTCCCGGACGACGACGACCTCGTGGCCCAGCTCTCCGGCAGGAAGTATGGCCTCACCGAAGCCAGCAAAATCAAAATCGAAAGCAAGGACGCAGTAAAGAAGCGCGGCCAGCCCTCTCCCGACGAGGCTGACTGCGTTTTGCTGTTGTGTCTACCAGTAAAACCGCCAAAGCGGAAAAAGGAGGCGAAACGCCATGGGTAAGGGCAAGGCGCAGGTGCGCATTATCAAAGAGCAGATGGCAGCGCCCATTGAGAAAGCAGACACCTCCGTACAGCTCACCACTTCTGAGGCGTACAACGCCGGGGACTGGATAACCCCCGTAAACGATATGCGCGGCCTCCGGCAGATGGTGAAGCACAGCACCATTCTCCCCCAGTGCATCAGGGCCTATAAGAACAATATCGCCGGATTCGGCATCGGCATCCGCTACGTCGAGGACGTGGAGGAGACCCCGGAAATGGCGGCAGAGTTCAAGAGGGCGGAGGAGATCGTCGAGCTACTGAACACAGAGCAGGACACCAAAGAGGTGTTTGAGGACGTGATAGAGGCGCGGGAGACCTACGGAATAGCCTATCTTGAGGTAATCCGCAACCTCGCCGGGGAAGTCGTGCAAATCGAGTTCATCAAGGAGACACCATCCGTCTCCAAGACAAAACCGCTTGACCCCTATATCCCCTCCGTTTACTATCACCACGGCCAGCAGGTGGAACGGAAGAAACGCTACTGCAAGTACAAGCAAGAAATAGGTGGCAAAACCGTCTATTTCAAGGAGTTTGGAGACCCGCGCATCATGGACAGGCGGGACGGCAAATACCTCCCGAAGGACGAGACCCTTGACCTTGCATATCAGGCCAATGAGCTGATGGAGTTTGCCATCGGGACAGAGCCATACGGGGAGGTGCGCTGGATAGGGCAGGTACTCGGTGTGGACGGAAGCCGCCGGGCGGAGGGGCTGAACAACAACTATTTTGTCAACGGGCGGCATACTCCGCTGATGATTATTCTCAAAAACGGCACCCTTACGGAAGGAAGCTATGCAAGGCTTCAAAACTACATGAACGACATCAAGGGGGAAGCCGGGCAACACGCTTTTATCCTTCTTGAAATGGAAAGCCCTGACGGGAAGACGGACTTCGACGCTGACGAGCAGCAGGACGTTGAGATAAAAGACCTCGCCAGCATACTCCAAAAAGACGAGCTTTTCCAAGACTACCTCGACAACAACCGCCGGAAGGTGCAGTCCGCTTTCCAGCTTCCCGACCTCTATGTGGGCTACACCACCGACTTCAACCGGGCCACGGCGCAGACGGCGCAGGAGGTTACAGAACAGCAGGTGTTCCAGCCGGAGCGCAAGAGCCTCGCGTGGGCAATCAACAACCGCCTCCTCAATGAGTACCAGTTCAAGTATGTCGAGTGCTACTTCCTTGAGCCGGACATCAGCAACCCGGACGACCTATACAAGCTCCTGACTGTCTGCAACAACGCCGGAGGCCTCACCCCGAACAAGGCCCGCCAGATCATCTTCGAGGCATATGGAGAGGTGGCGGAGGACTACCCGGAGGAGTGGGGCGACGTGCCTCTGGCCTACAGCAAGACGCAGGGCGGCGGCATGGGCGGACTTGACCTGGGCAACCTCACGGAGAGCCTGGAAAAGCAGATTGCAAAGGCGGCAAGCCGGAGCGACGATGAAGTGGTGGCCGTGATGAAGGAAGTCAAGCGGCTGCTGATGAAGATGGACAGGGGGGAGACCTGACTATGTGCATGGCGTGTCAGCCGCTCGTAAAGGCCATCGACGCATACCTCGCCAAGGCGGACGGCGATCTCGCCGACGCGCTGGACGCAGAGGGCTACGCAGAGCCGCAGGCGACCATCGGCTATATGCAGGGCATCGAGGACGATGTGGCGGAGGCGCTGGTGGAGGAGACCGACTATTTCCTTGCGGAAGCGGAAAAGGCCGCAGACCTTGAGACCTTCGCGGCGGACATCTGGCCGAGAGTGAAGCTCAATGACCGCCTCAAGGCCAAGCTCGCCACCGTCTTTACCGAGCATCTTTCCGAGTTCATGCCAGAGTTCGTCGCCTACTATATCGCACAGACCGACAGGAGCCTCAAACTGGAAGTCGTGTCGAAGCGCACCGTGGCATGGGTGGAATCGTGGAGCGAACAGCTCGGCGAGATCATGCAGCTCAACAGCCACAAGGAAATCGAGACCATCCTCGCCAAGGGCCTCAAGGACGGTACAGGAATAGCCTCCTTTACCCGCGAAATCCTCGACAGCGGCATACGGGACGAATACTACAAGGCCCGGCGTGTGGCGCTCACGGAGGTTTTAGGGGCGCACAGCGTAGCGCAGCAGGAGGCGTTCATGCAGTCCCCAGCGGTTGTCGATAAGGCGTGGAAGCACACCGGGGCATATAGGAACGAACCGCGCCAGAATCATGTGGACATGGACGGCCAGCGCGTCCCAAAAGACGCGCCCTTCTCCCTCACCGGGATTAAGGGCGGCACCTACGAGCCGATGTACCCCCGCGACATTATCCTCCCCCCAGAGGAGCGTATCAACTGTCACTGTATCTGCCAGCCCGTCGTCAGCGAGGACATTCTCGGCCTATCTCTTGAGGAGCGCCAGAGGCTTCAACAGGAGGCCATCGACACCATGGACGACGCATGGGAGCGGGAGCTGGACGCAAGGAATAAGGCCAAGGCAGGAATCAACGAGGAATAGCGTTCCTGCCTCCTCTCATGGCGCAGGAGCGCCCCGGCGCGTCTGTGTAGACAGTTTACCAACCAGAAAAGCAACGGTCTTTTCGGGCCGTTCAGAGCCGTTCTACGGCTCAACATGGTAAAGGGCAGCGGAAATGCTGCTTTTTATATTTCCCCAAAGCCTGGACGTGGAAAGGAGGTGAGAAGGGCATGAGAACGAGCTTGCGGAAAGCATACGAAATCACCGACGCGAAAATCCAATACGTCTCTCTTGTGGACAAGGCGGCCAACCTGCGGAAGTTCCTTCTGACGAAAGCCGACGACGGCAAGGCGAGCTTTACCACCTACGGCAGAATCCTCAAGACGGACGCAGCGAATCACTACGTCACCGGGATTGTGTATGAGCCGATGGCGGAGGACAGCCACGGCAACTACATGACTGAGGCGGAGATCACTAAGGCCGCCTATTACTTCGCCAAGAACGGCGACAAGGTGGACTTGCAGCACAGCTTCGAGCCGCTGGATGGCGCGACCGTCGTGGAAACGTGGATTGCGAAAGCAGACTTTGACATCGGCGGAGAGGCAGTCAAGAAGGGCACCTGGCTTATGACCGTCGAAGTGACCGACGGGAGCGTGTGGGAGAGCATCGAAAAGGGCGACATCACAGGCTTTAGCATGGGCGGCATCGGAAACTACAGCGAGGAGGACGTAGAGTTGGACGACGTAACAAAGCAGGATTCCAGCGGGAAGAAAGGGCTATTCAAGCAGTTAGCGGAAGCGTTTGGCTTCAAAGTGGTGGAGAAGGGAGCTATGGCGGAGCTTTACGAGGAGCGCAGCAAAGGTTCGCTCTTTTGGAACGCTTTTAACTCCCTTGAGGAGGTTTTATACGCCTACGACCCCATCACTGGCCGCTGGCGGTATGAATCGGACGAGGGCAAGGTGCGTGAGTGCCTTGAGGACTTCGGCGGTATCATCACCAGCATTCTCACTGGCGGCCAGAGCATCACCAAGGCGATCATTGACGACCTGCCCGTAGAAAAGGCCGGGAAGAAAATGAGCGCCAAAAACCGGGAAACGCTCGCAGGCATTCACGAAAGTCTTGGAGCGTTCCTCAAGGAGTTCGACGACCCGGAGCCGGAGGGCACCGGGGAGAAGTCGGACGACGACACCAAAACCAAGAAGGAGGACAAAGAAGTGACTAAGCAGGAAGTTCAGCAGATCGTGGACGCAGCGATCACCAAGGCGCTGGGGGCGGCGCAGGAGCAGGCGGCCCCGGAGACCACTCCGGCGGCGGTCGAGAAGACCGCAGGGGAGGGCACCGCTCCTGACACCGCCATCACCCCGGAGGCCATCGAGAAGATGGTCGCCAGCGCCATCGAGAAGGCCATGCAGCCCAAACAGGAGACCTTCACCATGGAGCAGTTGCCCGACATGATTGAGGCGGCCGTCGCCAAGGCGGTCGAGCCTGTGCTGAAAAGCCGGGGCCTCCCCAGCAACCTCGGCAACGAACCTGTGGAGAAGCAGCAGGAGCAGCACTATCTCCACGGGATTATCTAATCTACAACAACAGGAGGATTACAGACTATGGGTAACAGTAACAGCACCATTATCCGTAAGGCATCGACCATTGAGACCGGGACGCTGACCTCCGGCCTGCTGAACCCGGAGCAGGCCAAGAAATTCTTGCAGCAGACCTTCGAGGCCACCAACCTCGGCCCTCTGGTGCGCCATGAGACGCGGCAGGCCAAGACTGGCGAGGTTGACAAGATTGGCATTGGCCGCCGGATTCTCCGTAAGAAGACGGAGAACGTGGACGACGGCTACCGCGCCTCCGTGAAGACCAGCCAGATTGAGTACGCCACCACCGCTGTCCGTCTGCCTTGGGAAATCACCGAGGAGACGCTGCGGGAGAACATCGAGGGCCAGAACTTCGAGACGATCACCACCAACCTTATGACCACCCAGCTCGGCATCGACCTTGAGGACTTGTACCTCAACAGCGACGAGGACGCAGCGGAGGCCAAGGCGTTCAGCGCAACCGAAGCGTATGCCGCCGGAGACATTGTCATTTACAGCGACGGACTCTACCGCTTCACTGTAGCTCACCCGGCAGGGGCATGGACTGGAACCGACGTGGACGAAATCGGGGAAGCGGGCGACATCGACTTCCTCAAGCTCAACGACGGTTGGATTAAGCAGATTTCCAAGGGCGGCCACGTCCTCGACGCCTCCGGCAGCGGGCTTATGACCCTCGACACCATGTACGACACCATGCAGCTCCTCCCCAACAAGTACAACAACGGCAAGCTGCGGTGGCTGATGTCCCCCAAGCGGGCGCAGGACTGGCAGCGCTACCTCTACAACCAGATCATCGGACACGGCGGCGCTGTCCCGGAGAGCGTCTACAACAGCCCGGCGGGTATTCCCTCTGTGCCCTGCCCGTCCCTCGGCAACGACACCGTCCTCCTGACCGACCCCAAGAACCTTATCGTGGTGAACACCTACGACATCAAGATTCGCAAGACGGTTGAGGGCAAGGAAGCCATCATGCAGGACAAGCGCTTCTATGTTGTCCATCTGGACTTCGACCCCATCATCGAGGAGCTGGACGCGACGGCCATTATCAAGGGCCTCAAGTAAGGAGGAGCAGCTATGTATCATTTGAAACTGTGCAAAGGGCTTTCCTACAGCAACGGCAAGGTGACGGCCACGAAGCGGAATCCGGGCGTTTTTGTGGACGACAAGGCCACCGCCGACGCTTTGCTGGCATCCGGCTATTTCAAGCTCATTAGCGGGCCGGAGGCTTCCGGCTTCCTGCCTTCCGGCGAGGTGCTGGGCCACCTTGACCCGGAGCAGCTTGAGAGCATGACCATCCCGGAGCTGAAGAAGCTGGCCGAGGACATGGGTGTGGACATCAAGGGCCTCAAGGCCAAGGCGGACATTATCGCCGCCATCGTTGCGGTAGAGGTGAGTGCCCCGGCCTTTGACGGGGAGGCGCTGGCCGCCATGTCTGACGAGGAGCTGAAAGCCCTCGTCGAGGAGAAGGGCATCGACCTGACGGGCTGCCAGACCAGAGAGGACGCGCTTGAGGCCATCAGCGCGGCCCTCGGCGGCAGCTACACCATGCTCGACCTCATGCGCGAGTAAGGGGGTGGCGGTATGGCCGAAAGGCCGTGGGTACTCCCCAAAGAGGTCAAGGCGTACACCGACATTGAGGCCGTCCAGAAGCGAAAGCGCGAGAAGCTGCAAATGGACATTTCAAGGGCGGAGCAGTACGTCATAACCTACACACGCAACCGCTTCGAGGACTACGACAAAATCCCCGACCCGGTCAAAACCGCTGTTATCCTGCTGGCGGAGGCCTACGCCTCCTACGCCAACCAGCTCAAGAAAACGGGCGGGGGAGCGCTCAAGTCGGAGACCTTCGACGATTACGCCTACACCGCAGGCGACGGCACCTTCGAGGACTTGGTAAAGGCCCTCGACCTCGCGGCCCTGCTGGACGATTTTGTTATCAAGCAAGCAAGCGGAACCGTCACTATGCGTATGCGCAGGCTTTAGGAGGTGCGGCTATGAGTTTGGAGGCACTTCTCAACCACACCTGCGACATCTATCACATCAAGAAGGGGGGCAAGTCGCCCGGCTACGGTCTGGCGGCTTCGCCCTCCTTCGATTACCCGGAGGAGCCGGACATCAGGGGGCAGACCTGTCACTTCGGCGTGAAGACGCACAACGCCACCATCACGCAGACGGCCCCGGCGAACCTCTTGGAATCAAAAATCAAGCTCACCCTCCCCATCGGAACGGACGTGCGTCTCAACGATAAAATCGTAGAGTGCGCAACCGGGCTGGAATACACGGCGGAGCAGCCCGTCAACGTTAGAGACCACCACATCTTCGTCTACATCAAGAGGAACAAGGGACAGGAGGCGCTTTAGTGTCTATTGTAACGTTCGACATGAGCGAGTTCAGAGAGTTCTTCCGGCGCATGGAGAGAGCGGCGCGGGGAGACTTCCGCGCAGAGTTCGAGCTTTACATCGAGGCCGTCGGCTCCGAGTTCCTGCGGATATTGCAGGACGAGATTGTGCGGCGCAAGGTGATAGACACCCGCCTCCTCCTCGCCAGCTTCGAGAGGGGAGGAGACGGTAACGTATGGAGCCTGTCGGACGGCGGCCTCACGTTGGAAGTCGGGACGAACCTTGAGTATGCCGCCTTTGCGAATGACGGTCACTGGACGAACCCGCGAGGGGTAGCCCGGCGCTGGGTGCCGGGCTACTGGGAGGGCGACCGCTTCATTTACGACCCGGAGGCCAAGACGGGTATGCTCCTCAAGCAGCACTGGGTAGAGGGGGCGCACTATTTTGAGGGCGCTCTACGGGCCTTTGAGCCTGTTTTCAAGGCCAGCGCGGAGGCAAAGCTCCGGGAGTGGCTACAACGGTTTTTCGAGGGGGTGTAGGACATGGCAAAGAACATCGAATTGGAGCAGGAGGCAGCGAGCGTAATGGCGTTTGCACTCCGCACCGCTGGGGACATCAATCCCTATTACTGGGACGTTCCGCAGGACTTTAAGCGTCCGGCCATGTACTTCCCGCAGCCGGAAATCGACACGGGCGGCGACACCCTCGGCACCTATGCCTCGGAGTACGCATGGTACATCAACGTCTTTGCGGACACGACAGAGGAGGCCCACGGAATCGCCCGCAGAGTGTTGACCGCGCTCAAAAGGGCCAAAAACTACGTCCCGCTGCTGAACGAGGACGGGGAGGCGACCGGGAAGAAACTCCGCCTCAAAGACCCTGGCCTCAAGCGCGGGGATGTCGGCGTGGCGCAACTCACGATTGAGTGGACGAGCCGCAGGAGCTACGCCGACGACGAGCCACCCAAAGTCAATATCACTCACATTCTATTTTCCAAAAAGGAGGAATCACCAGATGGCGAATAAGACCAAGGCCGCTCCCCCTGCGCCGAAAGCGGAGGCGGAGCGCAAAATCCCCATCGAGAAGCTGCGCCGGAGCTGCGTCAAGCTGTTCGGGGTAACTCCCAGCACCTTCGACGGGGCCACCGTCGGCATCCCGGAGGGCAGCAGGTACACCGTGGAGGAAATGCAGACCCACATCGAAAAGTGGCTCAACACCCCTGTCTCGCTGGGCCAGAGGAAGGAGGGGTAAGCCATGGCCGGAGGAACGTGGAGCAAGCTGTCTCTGAAAGAGCGGCCCGGCACCTATATCAACTGGCAGACCACCGAGCAGACCATTATCGGTATCGCCGAGCGCGGCACCGTCATTATGCCTCTGCTGGGCCACAACTACGGGCCTGCCAAGGAGTTTATCACCATCGAGAACGGTTCCCCGGACGCGCAGTATGCCAAACTGGGCTACAGCGTCTACGAGGCCCCGCTGTTGCTGGTGAAGGAGGCGCTGAAAAGCGCCAAGAAGATCATCCTCTATATCCCGGCGCAGGGCGAGCAGGCCAGCGGTAGCGTCAATATTGAGGACATCATTATCCCTGCGCCGGAGGAGGGCAGAGAGGGCGACGTAGGAGCGGAGAGCGGCGAAACCCCGGAATCTCCTACCACTCCCACGACGCTCACCGCCAAGGCCATGTACGGCGGCGAGCGCGGCAACGATCTGAGCTTCGATTGCGTCGCCAATGAGGACGGTGGCTATGATGTGACCGTTTACCTCGACAACTCCGCTGTGGAGGAGTTCGAGGGGCTGAACACTGTGGGCGACCTGATGGCCGCAGGTTCCTCTTGGATTATCTTCAAGGGCGACGAGGAGGCAGCGCTGGAAGACTTCTCCGCGATCAGCCTCACAGGAGGCACCAACGGCACCACCAACACCATCGACATCACCCGCTTCCTCGACGCTTCGGAGGCGATTCACTGGAACACGATGGCATTCCCGCTGGACAGCAAGGAGAACAGCAGCCTTATGACCGCTGTTGTCAGCAAAATCAAGTACCTGCGCGAGGACGTTGGCAAGTACCGCAAGGCGGTTATCGCCAACTACGCAGCGGACTACGAGGGCATTATCAACGTCTGCAACGGCTACGTCTTGAGCGACGGCACTGTCGTTGACGCGACCATGGCAACGGCGTGGGTAGCCGGAGCAGACGCAGGCGCGGACTGTGTCACCAGTAACACCTATAAGCCCGTGGAGGACGCTTCGGACATCCATGGCCTGCTCTCTCATACCGAGGCTGTGGCCGCTATCAAGGCCGGGAAGTTCTTCTTCTCCTTCAACGAGACCAACGAGGTCGTTGTGGAGTATGACATCAACAGCCTTGTCTCCTTCGCCCGGCAGAGAAAGGCCAAGAGCTGGCGCAAGAACCGGGTACTCCGGGTGATGGACAGCTTCGGCGAGAGCGTCCAGCTCAATTTCCCGCCCAACCGCTTCGACAACGACGACGACGGCTGGAACGCCATGGAGGGTATCGGCAAGACCATCCTCAAGCTGTACGGCCTCAAGTCCGAGGGCGGCGTAGGAGCCATCCGGGGCATCGACTACGACAAGGACTTCCTCGTTGACCGGGAGGCATCCCACGGCGACGAGGTTTTCGTCAATGTTGGCATTCAGCCCGTGGACAGCGCGGAGAAGTTCTACTTCACCGTCACCACGCGCTAAGAAGGGAGGTAAAGCGAAATGTCTCTCATGCAGTACAACAAAAACCCCATTTCTCTCCGAGAGGGCAAGGTCTTCATCGACGGCATCGAAGTCCTCGACAGCATCAAGTGCGAGATCAAGTTTACGCCGGACGTTTGGACGGGGCGGCAGCTCGGGGAGCGCACCCCCAGCTCCCGTTGGCTGGGCTGCCAGATCACCGGGAACCTGACCCGCAGGCGCAGCACCCCTTGGCTGCGTGATGCCATCAAGCACTACAACCAGACCAAGGAAACGCCGGAAATGACCATCCAAGGCATCATGAACGACGAGAACAGCGAGTTCTTCGCCAACAACGGCGCGGAGACGATCACCTGCGTCGGCTGTGTCCTGACGGGCGACCTCAACCTCATTAACCTCGACAGCGGCGGCCAAGTCGTTGAGGATAATATCGCTTTCAACGTCAAAGACATCGTTTAACCAGCAGCAGCCCCGCCCACGCCGGGCGGGGCCTGCATCACTTTGAAGGGAGTATATCACAATGGCGACAAAGAAAGACCTCAAATATTTCATGCGCAGCAAGGAGCCGGAGATTGTCACCGTTCCCGGCCCGGAGAGCATCAAGGACGAGGAGGGGAACATCCTCCCGCTGGAAATCAGGGTGCTTTCGCAGGCGGAGATCACCAAAATCAACGATATGTACCGCACCAGAACAATCGCCACCGACAAGAAGGGCAACCCCCTGATTTACATGGGCGAGGTTGTCTGGAAGACCGAGAGGGACAGCGCCCGCGCCTCCCGGCATATGATTGTCGAGGCTTTGCAGTTCCCCGACCTCAAGGACAAGCAGCTCATGGAATACTACGGCTGCGTGGACATCACCGAAATGCCGCTCAAGGTGTTCCCCAAGTCCGACGAGTACCAGCACGTCTCCCGGATGGTCATGCAGGCCCTCGGTCTGGCGGCCCCGGCCAATGATGGGGAGGACATCGAAGACGCAAAAAACTAATATCGGAGGCAGGGAGCCGGGCCTATTGGTGTAGCGTTCTCTGGCAGAGGCACAACCTCCGCCCGGAGGATTTCTACGCTATGCCGAGGCCGCTGCAAAACTTCTATATAGCCTCCGAATTATTGGAAGACAAGAACCCCGTGAGATTTGACACGATACGGGCCAAAAAGTAGCCGATTGCCGTTTATCGGGGCATTTATCCGAAAACTATTGCCAAAACAGGGGGGGGGGGGGGATTTGGGGTGGGCATTTTGCGGGGGGGAGCCTTGGCGGGTGAAGGGGGGATGTGGTTGGGGTAGGGCGGCC
>ERZ779626.245-NODE-245-length-36529-cov-7.107501_pt1 | contig 36529 bp, 33 predicted proteins | sample MGYA00514209_ERZ779626 | MGnify/ENA primary metagenome ERZ779626 (study PRJEB29562, sample SAMEA4376713) | mouse gut metagenome | isolation source: Cecum | study: EMG produced TPA metagenomics assembly of the A DSS colitis mouse model was used to assess the...
AGTTTTGTAGAAAAATCTCTTTTAAGCGATATGTAACGCCGTGTTTCTCCGTGCCATTTATCACTGTTATTTTCATATAATCACCGCTAAATTACTGTTTATAGTAGTTTTATTATAGCATAACCGTACTAAAAAAGCAAGGACTGATTACCGTCCTTGCTTTGTCCCTATGAAATACACCGCTACGCGGTCTTTTTTATTGCAATCTTTAAATTGAGCCTGTCAAACATTATTTGGTCTTTTTTAACAATGGCTATTGACAAACGGTATAGCCTCTGTTAAAATAGCAATGGACAAAGTCCGAATGCGTTGATTTAAAAAAAACAGTAAAAGAAGCAGCTCGAATGATAGTTTAATTGCGGTAAACTGTCGGCAGAGCGGATGGTTTCTCCGACACCCCCATTCAACGCAAATAAAAAATAAGGAGAAACACATGAAAAAAGTAACCTCAAAACTGCTGGCTTGTATTATCTGTATAGCAATGGCGTTTACGCTCGTTTTTGCTGCTGCCTGCGGCGCCGCCGTTACGGGCATAACCGTAAGCTCGGCCGGTAACGTGACCGAAATAGAGGTCGGTCAGACGTTGCAGCTCACCGCAAGCGTATTGCCCGAAAAGGCTTCTCAGGAAGTAGTTTGGTCGTCCGACGACGAGGACAAGGCTACCGTGAGCGGCAGCGGGCTTGTTACCGCAAAGAGCGCGGGCAACGTAATTATTACGGCAAAAAGCGCCGAAAACGCCGAAATCAAAAAGGGCTTCGCTCTGGTTATAAAGCCGTCGACGCCCGTCGTAGACAATACGCCCAAATCCATAACGCTTACAACCGCAGGTAACGCGACGGAGGTCGGTGTAGGTTCTACGCTGAAAGTTAACGCAACGGTAAGCCCTGCGACCGCATCGCAGGAGGTTATCTGGACGACGAGCGACGCTCAAACCGCTACGGTTTCGAACGGCGTCGTTACCGGCGTAAAGCCTGGCGAAGTCACCGTTACTGCTACGGCGAAGGACGTGGCTGCGGTTACGAAGTCCATTATGCTGGCCGTCGTCGAGGAGAGTGATAAGCCCTCCGCTGATTACGGCAAGCTTCCCTTCTCTACTCACGCGGAGTATCTCGAAGCGGAAAACGGAAACAACCTCAAAGTAAAGGGTGTTGTAACCTATATCGCGTCGAGCGGAAGCGGCTCGGTTTCATATTACATACAGAACGGACCGGACGCTTACTATATTTTCGGACAGGATACGACCAAATATGCCGTCGAGGTAGGTAAGGTCTATGCCGTTGGCGGCTCTAAGACGTTCTACCGCACGGGCGCGCACGAAATCGTCGATATCGAGTATTTCGAGGCGCTCGACGAACGCATTACCGTAACCGAAACAAGTCTGGACGACAAGGACGTTTCCTCGCAGGAAGCGACGATGGCTTATCACGGAGCGGTGGTAACGGGTACGGCGACCGTAACGGTTACGCCCACCACGTCGACTAAGGCGTACAGCGTAAACGTAACCGTAAACGGAAAGGATACCACTTTGCGCGTGGATGCGGGCAATCTCGAAAGCAGCGTGCTTACGGCTATCAATGCGAAATTATCCGCGGCGCTTGCGGGCGTCACGATAGACTTCAAGGGCGTTCTGACCCATTACGGCAACGGAAACTTCAAGGCGCCGCAGGTGCTTATTTACAGCGCGGACGATATAACCGTCAGCGAGCCTACGCCCGTCGCCAAGGTCAATATAGTTAAGGACGCGCTTACGGTGACAGGCTTTATTAAGGCTGACGCTTCGTCGGTTACTCTTCCCACGGTATCGGAAGCATTTGCGGACGTAAGCATAGCTTGGAGCAGCGACAACACGGCTGTTATTACGGCTGCGGGAGAGGTGACTCACCCCGAAAAGGACACGGTCGTTACGCTTACGGCTACCGTATCGCATAGCGAGGACGCTACCGCAACCGCAACCAAGCAATTTAAAGTAAACGTGGCCGGTTCTGCCTTCGACGCAGAAAAGCTGTTAGAGCTTGACTTCGAGGACGCCAAGGAGCCCAACCAGTACGGACAGTCGGCAACGAAGCCCGGCTATACCAATAAGGATACGGGAGAGGGCGTAGATGCGGCGAATACCGTCACACTCGGCGGCAACGACTGGATACTGACGGGAACGCTTATTTCCTCCGCGGCAGGCAGCGACCATACCGACGGCACGTTTGCAGGCAGAATGAGCGCAAAGCAAGGCAAGGTTGAAACCACCGTCGCGGGCGAATACAACTACGTTGAATTCGACGTGGCTACGTTCGGCTCGCAGTCGCACGGAACGGTCGTCACCGTTATGTATAAAATGGCGGACGGCAACGAGTGGCTGGAATGCGGAATGACTGTTGTCGTCGACTCGTACGAGCTTTCGACGTGCAGAATAGTTCTTGCCGAGGGAGTGAAGAACGTAAGAATTTGCGTAGTAAGCGGTAACGGCAACGTCAACATAGACAATATCAGACTTTACAAGTAGGATTCCGATTATGAAAAAGAGAATACTATTTGTAATTATAGCCGCAGCTATGGCTCTCTGTCTTTTGATAATGCCCGCTTGCGGCAAGACCGCGCAAAGCCCCGTTTCAATCGAGATAACCAAGGACGGTTACGAGGTTAACGAGCTTAACGCTTTCGTCGGCGACAGTATTGCGCTTACAGTAAAGGCGAGCGACGGCTCTGCCCCGACTGCCGAGTGGACCAGCTCGAAGCCCGATATTGCGACCGTGGACGGCGGCGCCGTTACGGTAAAGGGCGAGGGCACCGCGATAATTACGGCGGAGCTTTCGGGCGGCGCAAGCGACAGCGTGTTTATAGTTGCAAAGCAGAAGGTCGAGCAGCTCGGCGTAGGCAGCGGAAAGAGCGCGGACGACCCCATATTCATAGGCAACGAGGGCAAGGACGAGCCTCTGGAAATATACTTTATCGAAATGACGCAGATTTACGCGGATTCGATATTTATAAAAAAGGGCAACGTAGAGGTGTTGATTGACGCGGGCTGGCAGCTTGACGGCACGTATATAAATCAGTTCCTCAAAGAAAAGATTGCCGACGACAGACTGGATTTATTTATGGTTTCGCATAGCGACGGCGACCATATTGACGGCGTGGCTAACGCGCTTGACGGCGTAGCGGATATATCGCTTATGATAGATTACGGCGGCGTGGGCAGCGGTAACGTAAAGGCGACCCGTGATAAGTATACCCAGAAGGGAATGCAGTATCATTCGGCTTACGACTGCGCGAACCAAGTAGACGGCGCGGTAAACCGTTACTATCTTACCGACGAGCTGTACGTTGAAATCCTCAACACGGGCAACTATATAGGCAACAGCGAATCGGGCGCAAGCAATCCCCATTCCCTTGCTACGATGTTTACGTACAGGCAATTCAGATTTTTCACGGCGGGAGACCTTACCTCGGAATCGGAAAAGCAGCTGCTTCTCAACGAGGCGCTGCCCAACGTAACGCTTTACAAGGCTTCGCACCACGGCTCGCACGGGTCGAATTCGCAGGCGCTTTTGGATACGCTCAACCCCAAGGCGGTGGCAATTTCCGCGGCGCGCGCAAGCAATTACGGGTACAACTGGACGAAACCGTTAAAGGACGTCACTTACAACCTCAACGGCGCAAGCGGTCACCCCATTGCGGGCGCGATTGAAAGAATTTACAAGGCTCCGAATATTTCGGTTAACCTCAACGTCTACTGGAATATGGTAAACGGGACTATGAAATTCACTTCTTACGGCGAGGACGACTTTACGTTCGAGGGCTCGACCCCGCGCAAGGGCTATTACGATTTATCGCTGACTGGCGGAAATCCCGTCTGGAATGAAGAAAAGCAGGATTTCGAAAACAGGGTCACGGGCGAAGAGAATTTCAGGCTGCACGAGTCTAAGGTGTTTATTTTCAGAAATTATCAGCAATATCTGCCCGCCTGGGCAAAGCAGGAGTTTTTCCCCGACGCGGCAACGGCATAATAATTTAAGTTTATCGGAAGAGGCGGAACGCCTCTTCCGATATTAATCTTGACAACGCAAACAATAGATAGTATAATATAGATAATAAAATATCAATAAAAGGGGTGCTAAAATGGCGCTTTACATAGGCATAGACATAGGCGGAACTGCGATAAAGGGGGTCGTAATCGACGAAAACGGCAAGCTCTACGGCGAGGACAGCGTTGTTACCGTCAGGGGTGAGGAAATCGTCAACGGCATAGCGGCGCTCTGCAACCGTCTTTCGCGGCAAAACGGCGGAAGGATTGCGGGCGTGGGCATAGGCTGCGCAGGGGTAATAGATTCCGCAAACGGCAAGGTGGTGCTTGCAAGCAATCTCGGCCTTGCCGATTTTTCTATGGTCGGGCTTTTGAAAGAAAAAATAAATCTGCCCGTCAGAATTACCAACGACGCGAACGCCGCAGCGCTCGGCGAAGCGAAGTTCGGCGCCGGCAAAAATTATAAAAACAGTATTCTCGTAACGCTCGGTACGGGCGTTGGCGGAGGAATAGTGATAGACGGCAGGCTGTTCGAGGGCAATAAATCCGCGGGCGCGGAAATCGGTCACATGGTAATTGAGCGCGGCGGCGCGCAGTGCTCGTGCGGGCGGCAGGGCTGCTTCGAGGCGTATTCGTCGGCAACCGCGCTGAAACGCCGCACAAAGTGGGCAATGGAAGAGGACACTGGCTCGGCAATGTGGGGTAAGTATACCTCGGATAAGGTGACGGGCAAAACCGCGTTCGAGTACGCAGACTGCGATACGTCTGCAAGAAAGGTCGTGGACTGGTATATCGACTATCTTGCGTGCGGGCTTGTAAACCTTGCAAACGCATTCCGTCCCGAGGTGATAATGCTCGGCGGCGGGGTTTCGAAGGAGGGCGAACGGCTTACGGCGCCGTTGCAGGAAATACTCGACCGCGAGGTATTCGCCGCGCAATATGCGCGTGTTCTGGTAAAGACGGCTGCGCTCGGCGCTGCCGCGGGAGCTTACGGCGCTGCCGCGTTGTGGCTGTAAAGAGGTGAAATATGTATAAGGAAATACCGTTGATTTCATTGCAGAGAATGCCGGTGTATCTCAACTATCTTAAAAGTATGCCCGCGAGCGAAAAATTCGTATCCTCGGGGCATATTGCCGAGGCGCTCGGGCTCGGCGAAGTGCTTGTCAGAAAGGATTTGGCGTATACCGCGGCTGTCGGCAGACCGCGCGTCGGCTACGTCACGGAAGAGCTTATATCCGCTATCGAAGAGTTTTTGTGCTTCAACGGCAAGCGCCACGCCGTAATAGTCGGATACGGCGCGGTCGGAAAGGCGATTTTGGATTACGGCGGCTTCGGATATTACGGCATAGAAATAGTCGCCGCTTTCGACAGCGACGCGGACAAGCTGGGGCAGTCTCCGTCGGGTAAACCCGTTTACGACGTTGCCGACGCAGAGGCGCAGATTGCGCGCCTGAACGCAAAGCTTGCCATAATATGCGTCCCCGCGCAGGCAGCGCAGGGCGTTGCGGATATGCTTGTAAGGTGCGGGGTCAAAGCAATTTTAAGCTTTGCGCCCGCAACGCTGAAAACGCCCGAGGGCGTAGAGGTCAGGCAAATTGACGTTGCCGCCAATCTTGCGATTTTATCAAGCAGTATAAAGTAGCCATGGAAAGAGAATTGAGTGCCGAAGCGCTTGCGGCAAAAGCGGAAAAAGCGCTTAAAATTTTAAAAATATCGGTGATTGTAACGGCGGTTTGCGCAGTCGCGCTACCCGCGGTTTCGCTTATACTTCTTATATGCGCGGACAGGGCGATTTACGGACTTATCGGTCTGGGCGTGTCGCTGGGCGTATTTATAGCCATGCTTACCGTGCTTGCGTGCGTTTTTATTTACGTCCGCAAATGTATAAAAGAGCAAAACAAGAAAAGCGACGAACGGGAAAAGCAGTAAGTCGTTAGGGGGACAAATGGCTGTAAGCATTGAAAAGCTTGAAAAAATCTACAAGGTAAAGGGGGGCGCGGATGTCCGCGCCCTTAAAGGTATTTCCTTTAATCTGCCCGATACGGGAATGGTTTTCGTGCTCGGTAAATCTGGCTGCGGAAAGTCGACTCTTTTAAATATTTTAGGCGGGCTGGACTGCTTTGACGGCGGTGATGTAATAATAGACGGCAGGTCTGCAAAGGGACGCGGGGCAAAGGAGTCGGACAGATACCGCAACGAATACGTAGGCTTCGTGTTTCAGGAAAACAACCTTCTCGAAAAAGAAAGCGTAAAAAGCAACGTCGGGCTCGCTTTGGATTTGCAGAGATTAAAGGAAACCGCGGATAAAGTGGACGCCGCGCTTGAAAGCGTGGGGCTTAAAGACTATGCGGACAGGAAATGTAACCGACTTTCTGGCGGGCAGAAGCAGCGCGTTGCAATCGCACGCGCGATTATAAAAAGCCCTAAGCTGTTGCTTTGCGACGAGCCTACGGGCGCGCTCGACAGCGAAACGGGCGAAGAAATTTTCGCACTTTTAAAAAAGATAAGCAGAGACAGACTTGTCGTAGTCGTTTCCCACGACAGGGAAGCCGCCGAGGTCTACGGCGACAGAGTGATAGAGCTGAAGGATGGGGAAATAATTTCGGACAGCGCGCCGCAGGGAATGGCTGCCGAGACGGACACGTTTACACGGGACGGGGTAAACGGCGGTAAGAAAAAACGCGCAGGGCTTCGCTTTGTAAGGGTGTTGCGGATAGGGTCGGGCTATATAATCGCCCGACCGGTAAGAATGATAATTTGTCTTATTATCTGTCTGATTGCTTTTTCAAGCGTAGGCGCTGCCGACAGTGTATATGCATTTGACAGAGACAGGGCGCTTATGTACACTATGGAAAATAGGGGCGCGCTTATTTATGAGTTCGGCAAGGGTTATTACGGTTCGGAAAACGACGAGATTATTTTCAATGCGGCAAATATCAGTCGAGAGCAGGCGGACGAGCTGTCTTCTTTGATAAAAGCAGGTAGAAGCGATTGCATTATCGAAATGCGGGACGTTGTTCCGAATAATATGCTTAACGTCGGTTGGGACGGAACGGAGCATCATGTTTTACTTACGTACTCTGCCGTTACAGGCTACTTAGAGACAAGCGGAAGCTTTTGCCGCGATTACGGCTTCGAAATTCTTTCGGGCAGACTTCCGGAAAATACGGGCGAGGTTGCTTTACCGCTTTATTTATTCGAATTTTTCAAGGCGTACGGTTATCGCATTTATACGGACGATTTGCAAGCAAGCGCTGTTTCCGTAAACGACTACGGCGATTTAATAGGTAAAAGCTTAAAGCTGAATATAAGAAAGCTGCCCGAGCTTACCGTTACGGGTATAATCGATACCCGTTTTAACTATCTCAAACAGCGCGATAAGCTGTTTAACGCAGTGTCGGCGTCCGACGGCTCTTATACCTTTGAGGATTTGTCCTCCGACATGTATTTAGTCGGTCAGGATTGTATTCATAGCACGGTGTTCGTTTGCGACGGGTTCGATAAGTATTATTCGGAAATTGCAGGGCATAGCCGCGAGGATAACGTGCTGCGCGTAATTGCGCCCTTTACCGGAAGCGCCGCCGATAAGCTTGAAAATATAGGGATTTACAAAACGCAGTTTAACAACTTGCCCGTAGGCGGAAATCGGAACGTCTGTTATACCGTTACGAATTGCAGCTCGAAGCTGATAAACGACGCGGGCAGATTGGCAAAAACGATTAATGAATACGCTGTTTACGGGCTGCTCGTTTTAATTACAATCGCCGCGCTTTTCGTAACGTACTATGCAAGCGGAACGATAGATGAAAAGAGCAGAGAGATAGGCATTTTGCGCGCTTTGGGTGCTTCGCGCGCGGACGTTATAAAAATTACGGTGTGCGAGCACGGAATATTTACGGCTGCCGCTTTTGCCATTTCCTCGGTTTTGGGCTTGGCGTGCACCGCCGCCCTAAACGCATCGTTTTCCCAAGTAGAGGGGTTGGCGGTCAAGGTTTTGCAATTCGGGATAAGGCAGACCGCGTTAATTGCGGCAGTTGCCGTCGGAGCAATCGTCTTGGGTGTTGCTATCCCGCTGATAAGACTTTTGAAAGCCAAGCCCGCGGACGTAATGGCGGGAAGATAATTAAGCGGCGCGTTTATACGCGCCGTTCTTTTTTTGGGGCGTTGCCTGTATAATATTATATGGCAAAGGACAGATTTTCATCGCGCGGGGGGTTCATACTCGCGTGCGTGGGCGCGGCGGTGGGGCTGGGCGATTCGTTAAGGTTTCCCGGGCTATGCGCGAAATACGGCGGCGGCACATTTATGCTTATTTATATAATCGCGCTTGTTTTAATAGGTATTCCCGTTTTAAATGCGGAAATCGCATTGGGCAGAAAGCTGCGCGCGGGCGCGCCTAAGTGTATGGCAAGCCTCCATAAAAAGGCGGAGGGGCTCGGCTGGGCGTCGTGCCTCAACTCGCTGGGGGTGGCGGTGCTGTACGCGGGTATGCTCGGCTGGATAATCGCAATGCTGATAAAGATAGTTCCGCTTTGCATTAATTCAACCTCTATGACGCGCGCCGAAACGGGAGGTTATTTTTTCGAAAACGTGCTGCACCGCGGGGTTTCGCCATTAGTGCTGGTTTGTATCGTTGCGGCGTGGCTGATGATGTTTTTTTGCCTGAGAAACGGCGCGGACTCGCTTTCGAAAACGGCTAAGTTTACGGTGCTTATCCCCGTCGGACTGCTGACCGTTATGGCGGTTCGCGGGCTTATCTATACAAACAGCGGCGCGGCGCTGCGCGCGCTGTTCGTTCCCGACTTTTCCGCGCTTGCAAACGCCGAGCTATGGCTGAGCGCAGTTGGGCAGGTGTTCTTTTCTCTGTCGGTTTTAGTGGGGATAATGCCCGCTTACGGCGCGTATCTTCCCGACGGCGAAAGCGTGCTTAAAGACAGCCTTATTATCGCGCTGTCGGACTTTTTCGTTTCGGTGCTGTCGGCGGTGGTGCTGTTCACAACGCTTTACGGCTGCGGACTGGAAAACTCGTTTTCAAGCTCTGGTATAGTTACCGCGTTTATGGTCTATCCCGTTGCGCTGACCCAGCTGTTCGGTGCGGGCAACACCGCGCTCAATTCGATAGCGGGACTGCTGTTTTACGCGTCGCTCGGAATGATGGCGCTGCAATCCTCGGCGTCCATGGTCGAGGCTGCGGCAAACCCGCTTGCGGACAAATTTTCACTCAACAAAAAAAAGCTTGTGTTTGCCGTCACTCTCGTCGGCGCGGCGGTGTGCGTAGTGTTCTCGACGGCCGCGGGTCCCGTCGTGCTGGACGTTGCCGACCACTTTTTAAACTACTTCAACATACTGCTTTTGGGCGTGTTCGAGTGCGCGCTTCTTGGAATCAACGCAAAAAAGATTAACCTTGCGGGCGAAATAAACAGGTATTCGGGCAGGCTGAAAATGGGACGGAAACCGCTCGTCTTTTCATTGAAATATTTAAGCCCCGCAGTGCTCGGCGTGCTGTTCGCCTGGGGAGTATTCCATTTGATATTCGTTGACCGCGGGATATACGGCGGCTATCCCGTCTGGGCGCAGGTCTTGGGCTGGACGCTCGGCGCGTCGGTATTCGTGTGCGGAATACTCATAGGCTCGGGTTTCAGACGAAAAGCGGCGGCGAAAACTATCTTGACGTGACCGCGGACGCATTTTTCGCATAAGCAAGCCCCGCGCGCTTTTCAGCGCGCGGGGCGTCTTTCGTTTATCTGGTCGGCAAACATTTCTTCCGCCTGTTCCAGCGATTTTTCAAGGCGGTACCTGCGCGCGAACTCGGCGTAAACCTTGCCCATTCGTATGCGCTCGCTTGGGTGCTCGAACCAGTAATCTATGCGCACGGTAAGGTCTTTGCGGTCCGAAAACAGTGAACGCCCGTCCAGCGCGAATTGCGGAGTCGCCGAAAGCGGACTGTTTGCTATGACGGGTACAAGCCCGCAGGCTATCGCCTCTATGCAGGCAATCGCCTCGATTTCCACCGTCGCGGTGTGAACGTACAGGTCGCTCGATTGCAGCTTTTTAATAAGCTGCTTTTTGGGCAGAAAACCGAATTCCGTTTGCACGCCCTGACGCGCCGCCTGCCGTTTCAGGCGCGCGGCGCAGCTTCCGTTGCCGAGCAGTGTCAGGCGTATTTCTTCGCGGTGCGCCGAAGCCGCAATCGCCGCTATAAGCGTTTTCTGGTTCTTTTCGGGCGACAGTCTGCCGACCATAACTATTTCGAATTTGTCGTTTCGGGCGGGCTCCTCCGCGGGCTTGAACGCCTCGTCGTAGCCGTTGGAAATTACGTACATCTGCCCGCCGTAGCCGTGGCGGCGCAGGCTGTCGGCAATGAAAGCGGACGGGCAGTGTATGCGGTTGAAGCGGCTGTAAAAGGTGCGGCGAAGGTAGAAATATATCAGTCTGTTGACGATACCTATTTTGCCGAGGCGCACGTTATAGGAAATGTTTTCGGGCTGAACGTGAAACGCCGCCGTGGTGGGTATGCCCATTTCGTCGGCAAGCTTTTTACACTTTTTTTCGAACCCGAACGGAAAAATGAAATGCACCAAATCCGCGCCCTCGAAAGCGCGCGCCACTTTGTCTCTTTCGAATTTTGCAAACTTAATCTGATTTTTCGCCGACACCTCTGAAATTAAGGGAAGATACTTCTCTTCGAGCGCGCAGTCGTTTTCGCCGTCGGCTCCGACGGCGGCAATTTTTACCGCGTGACCGCGCCTGCGCAGACCGTCGGCAAACCGCCGCGCGGTCATAACCGACCCGTTCGTGAGCGTATCTATTAAATCGATAACGATTACTATATTCATGCGCGCAGATTATTGCCCGTTTCCGCACGCCGTAAACGGGCGGTGAAAATTTTGCGCGAATTTTGTTGCATTTTATCAAAAACGGCGAACAAAAGAAAAAGTTATATTATAAGGTTTATTAAGCAACTTATAAATGATATAATTTAATAGATAAAAATATATCGATTGAGGGTGAATATGTCAAAAAGTTTATTCGACGGCACAAAGGAGCAGATGGACAGACTGCTTGACTGTATCGCGGCGCATAGCGGCGAGGCGGGCGCGCTTATGCCCGTTATGCACGAGGCGCAGAGCATTTACGGTTATCTGCCCGCGGAGGTGCAGACGGTAATCGCGGAAAAGCTGAATATACCGCTTGCCGAGGTCTACGGCGTCGCTACGTTCTATTCGCAGTTTTCGCTTTCCCCCAAGGGCAAGCATCAGATAAGCGTCTGCCTCGGTACGGCGTGCTACGTAAAGGGCTCGGACCGTATTCTCGAGGTTCTTGAAAAAGAGCTTAAAATCAAATGCGGCGAGTGTACGCCCGACGGCAAATTTTCGATAGACAGCTGTCGCTGCGTCGGCGCGTGCGGACTTGCGCCCGTTATGATAATCGACGGCGAGGTTTACGGAAAGCTGAAAGCGGACGACGTATGGGAAATTTTAGAGAGGTATATGAAGGGCTGAGATTATGACGGTTAAAGAGCTTGAAAAAATCGCCGCGGACAAAGCGGACTTAATTAAGGTAAGAAAAATCGTGCGCGAGCAGGCGGAGGAGCTTGCCAAAAACACGGGTTACAGAAAGCAGGTGCTGGTATGCGGCGGCACGGGCTGTACTTCCTCGCGCTCGCAGAAGGTAATAGAGCAGTTGGAGCAGTCGTTTGCCGAGCTGGGCATAAACGACGTGCTTATAGTAAAGACGGGCTGCTTCGGGCTTTGCGCGCTGGGACCCATAATGATAGTTTATCCCGAGGGCGCGTTCTATTCGCAGATGACGCCCGAGCACGCTAAAACCGTAGCCGAGAGGCATCTTATAAAGGGCGGCGAGGTGGTCAAAGAGCTTCTCTACGCCGACACCGTTCACGCCGACGGCAGTATAATTCCGTTTGCGGAAATTCCCTTTTACAAGCATCAGGTGCGCATAGCGCTGAGAAACTGCGGCGTTATCGCCGCCGAGAGCATAGAGGAGGCCATTGCCGCGGGCGACTACGCCGCGCTTGCAAAGGTGCTTACTTCCATGACGCCCGACGAGGTCATTAGCCAAATCAAGGCTGCGGGTCTGCGCGGCAGAGGCGGCGCGGGCTTCCCTACGGGACTGAAATGGCAGTTCACAAAGGACGCGGAGGGCGACGTCAAATACGTTTGCTGCAACGCGGACGAGGGCGACCCCGGCGCGTTTATGGACCGCTCTATTCTGGAGGGCGACCCGCATACCGTGCTGGAAGCTATGACCATTGCGGGATACGCCGTCGGCGCGTCGGAGGGATATATCTACGTTCGCGCGGAATATCCCATTGCCGTGGAAAGGCTTAAAATCGCCATTGACAGGGCGAGAGAGAAGGGGCTGCTCGGCAAAAATATTTTAGGCAGCGGGTTCGATTTCGACGTAAATATCAGGCTGGGCGCGGGCGCGTTCGTCTGCGGCGAGGAAACCGCGCTTATGGCGAGTATAGAGGGTAAAAGGGGCGAGCCGCGTCCCCGTCCGCCCTTCTCGGCGCAGTGCGGAATATACAAAAAACCCACCGTTTTGAACAACGTGGAAACGTGGGCGAGCGTCGCGCCCATTATTCTCAACGGCGCGGAGTGGTTTTCGTCAATCGGCACCGAAAAGAGCAAGGGCACAAAGGTGTTTGCGCTCGGCGGTAAAATAAACAACGTCGGACTTGTTGAAGTGCCCATGGGCACGCCGCTGAAAACCATCGTCTACGATATAGGCGGCGGACTTCCAGACGGCAAAAAATTCAAGGCGGCGCAGACGGGCGGACCTTCGGGCGGATGTATTCCCGCAACCCATTTGAACGTGCCTATGGACTTCGACAATCTGACGGCAATCGGTTCGATGATGGGCTCGGGCGGACTTATAGTAATGGACGAAAATACCTGTATGGTCGACATTGCGAAGTTCTACCTTGAATTCACCGCTGACGAAAGCTGCGGGAAATGCACGGCGTGCAGAATAGGCACCAAGCGCCTACTGGACATTCTCAAAAAGATTACGGATGGCAACGGCGAGCCCGAGGATTTGGATAAGATTGCCGAGCTTGCCGAACACATGAAAACTTCGTCGCTTTGCGCGCTGGGACAGTCAGCACCCAACCCGATACTTTCTACTATGAAGCATTTCGGCGACGAGTACATAAAGCACGTTTACGCAAAAAAATGCCCCGCGGGCGTGTGCAAGTCGCTTTTAAGCTACTACGTCAACCCCGACAAGTGCCGCGGCTGTACGCTTTGCAGGCGTAACTGTCCCGTCAACGCAATCTCCGGCGAGGTCAAGGCGGTTCACGAAATAGACACCAAAAAATGTATCAAATGCGGACAGTGCATATCGAACTGCAAGTTCGGCGCAATCGAGATTAAATAAGGGGGTGCAGATATGGTTAATTTGAAAATAAACGGTATTCAGGTAAGCGTGCCCGAGGGCTCGACCGTGTTGCAGGCGGCAAAGGTCGCAAACGTGCGTATCCCCACGCTTTGCTATTTAAAGGACGTTCAGTGCGTCGGCTCGTGCAGGCTTTGCCTTGTCGAGGCGACGGGAGCAAGGGGGCTGGTGACCGCTTGCACCTATCCCGTATCCGAGGGCATGGAGGTTCGCACCAATACGCCCGCGGTAAGAAAATCGAGAAAGACCACGGTCGAGCTGATACTGTCCACGCATAAAAAGAAGTGTTTAAGCTGCGTCCGTTCGATGAATTGCGAGCTGCAAAAGCTCGCGCTCGAATTCAATGCGGAAGAGGACAGATTCGGTACCGACCACGATTTGATGCCGGTAGACGACTTGTCGGCGTCGATAGTAAGGGATAACAGCAAGTGCGTAATGTGTACCCGCTGCGTCGCTGCGTGCACTCAGCAGACTATAGCCGCGATAGGTCCGCAGAACAGAGGCTATTCCAAGACGATAGGCTCGCCGTACGGCGTTTCGCTTGCGCATACCTCGTGCGTTAATTGCGGTCAGTGCGTGGTTGCGTGTCCCGTCGGCGCGCTGTATGAAAAGAGCAGCGTTGCCGACGTCTGGGGCGCGATAGTAGACCCCGAAAAGGAAGTCGTGTTCTTCACCGCGCCGTCCGTCCGCGCGACCCTCGGCGAGGCGTTCGGTCTGCCCGTCGGCACCAACGTAGAGGGTAAAATGGTTTCCGCGATAAAGCAGCTCGGCGACGTTAAGTGCTTTAATATGGATATAACGGCTGACCTAACCATTATGGAAGAGGCGACCGAGCTTCTTACGAGAATTCAGAGCGGCGGCGTACTGCCTATGTTTACAAGCTGCTGCCCCGGTTGGGTCAAATTTGCCGAGCATTACTACCCCGAGCTGCTGCCAAATATCTCTACCTGTAAATCACCGCAGGAAATGTTCTCGGCATTGCTTAAAACCTATTACTGCGAAAAGAACGGTATCGACCCCGAAAAGCTTTTCGTGGTTTCGGTAATACCTTGCACGGCAAAGAAGTTCGAGGTGACGCGCGACGAGCTCGGTCATTATACTGACGCGGCAATTACCACGCGCGAGCTTGCCAAAATGATAAAAGAGGCGGGAGTGGATTTCGTCAATCTTCCCGACGGCGCGTTCGACACTCCGTTTGAAGAGGCGAGCGGCGCAGGCGCGATTTTCGGCGCGACGGGCGGCGTTATGGAGGCCGCGCTGAGGACCGCTGCGGTTAAGCTCGGCGGCGACGGCGCCCCGCTCGAATTTAAAGAGGTGCGCGGCACGGCGGGCGTAAAGGAAGCGGAATATACCGTCGGCGGCAAGACCGTCAAGGTTGCAGTTGCAAGCGGGCTGGGCAACGCGCGCGCCGTTATCGAGGATATAAAAAGCGGTAAAAAGAATTATGCGTTCGTCGAAATTATGGCTTGCCCGGGCGGGTGTATAAACGGTGGCGGTCAGCCCTACGTTCACGACGAGATAAGAAACAATATCGACTTAAAGGCAGTCCGCGCGCAGGCGCTGTACGATTACGATACCGACAGCAAATTGCGCCGCTCGCACGAAAATCCCGCGGTGGAAAAGCTGTACGCCGAATTTTTTGAAAAGCCCAACAGTCGCAAGGCGCACAAGCTTTTACATACTACCTATACCAAAAGAGAAAAATATTGATTTTTATTACACGCCCTGAAATTCTTTCGGGCGTGTAATTTTAAAATAGCTATTGCATTTATTTTTCGCGCAGGGCGGAAAAACGGTTGACAAGGTATTTATAATATGATAAACTTTCGTTACACCCAAGAAAGGGGGTGTAATTTTTTTGTACGGAGTTTTCCAAAATGAAAGCATCAACAAGGGCTAAAATCACCTTCGAATGCACCGAGTGCAAGCACAGAAATTACGATAGCTACAAGAATAAGCGTAACGACCCGGACAGGCTTACCATATCCAAGTACTGCCCTTTCTGCAAAAAGCACACCGAGCACAAGGAAACAAAATAAGTTTTCCGATTTGCGCTGCGCGGCGCATATAAAAGGAGTATTATGGCACAGAAAAGCGATAATAAGGTCAAAAAGCCCAACTTTTTCGTAAGAATGGGCAGAAAATTCAAGGAAACCTTTTCCGAGCTGAAAAGGGTAACCTGGCCTACCTTTCCCAAGGTGGTAAAGGCTACCTGCGTGGTTTTGGTGGTCGTAATCGCGTTCACCGTGGTTGCCACGCTTATAAACTACGGCTTGCAGGAGCTTTTGGGGCTTATAACCGGTATTAAGGGTATCGAATAATGGTTGACGTCACAACTACGCCTTGCTGGTATATTCTGCATACCTATTCCGGCTACGAGTCGATGGTTAAGGAAAACCTTGAAAGGCTTATCGAAAACAATAATTTGCAGGATATGATTTTCGAAGTCAAAATCCCTATGGAGCAGACTATCGAAGAGAAGAACGGCAAACGCAAGGTTGTCGAGCGGAAGCTGTTGCCCTGCTACGTGTTTATAAAAATGGTATATTCCAACCAGCTCTGGTACTGGATAACCAACACGAGGGGAGTTACCGGCTTCGTCGGCCCTCAGGGCAGACCCATTCCTTTGAGAGAGGACGAGATACGCAAAATGCGCCTTGAAACGGTCGTGGTCGAGGGCGAGTTCGCAGTCGGCGACGGCGTCGAGGTCGTTTCGGGACCTTTGGAGGGCTTCAAGGGCTCTATTATCGAGTTGAACGATATTGCGCAGAAGGCTAAAATCAACGTCGAGATGTTCGGCAGAAATACCGACGTAGAGGTGGAATACCTTCAAATTAAAAAGGTAGACTAAAAACTTTGTATATGCGTAGCAATACTGCAAAGTTTTAATATATTTAGGTAAATTTGTGGGAGAACGCGTTAAATCTTTATGGCGCGTTCGTCTTAACCACATGGAGGAAATAAATTTATGGCAAAGAAGATTACTGCGGTTGTAAAATTGCAGCTTCCCGCAGGTAAAGCGACCCCCGCGCCTCCCGTAGGCTCTACGCTGGGTCCCCACGGTATCAACATACCCGGCTTTACCAAGGAATTCAATGCAAAGACCGCGCATCAGGCAGGGCTTATCATTCCCTGCGTAGTAACCATTTATCAGGACAGAAGCTTTACGTTCGTTCTGAAAACGCCGCCTACGCCCGTGCTTATAAAGAAGGCTCTGGGCCTTGAAACGGCAAGCGCACGCCCCAACAGGGACAAGGTCGGCAAGCTGACCAAGGCGCAGGTTGAGGAAATTGCAAAAACGAAAATGCCCGATTTGAACTGCGTTGATTTGGACTCGGCAAAAAGCATGGTAAAAGGAACCGCCCGTTCGATGGGCGTTACGGTGGAGGAATAAGTTATGAAACTTGCTAAAAAATACGCAGAAAGCATAGCATCCTACGACCGTTCGAAGTCCTACGACTTAAACGACGCGGTTAAGACCGTTATCGATACGGCAAAGGCTAAATTCGACGAAACTATCGAGCTTCACGTTCGTCTCGGCGTTGACCCCAGACAGGCAGACCAGCAGGTCCGCGGCGTGCTCGTACTTCCCAACGGAACGGGCAAACAGAAGAAGGTCCTCGTCGTTGCGAAGGGCGACAAGGCTGACGCTGCTACCGCAGCGGGCGCAGATTACGTCGGCGCGGAAGAAATGATACAGAGAATACAGAAGGACAACTGGTTCGACTTCGACGTTATGATTACCACGCCCGATATGATGGGTATCGTCGGTAGAATCGGCCGCGTGTTAGGTCCCAAGGGCTTAATGCCCAACCCCAAGTCGGGTACCGTTACTATGGACGTTGCGAGAGCGGTTCAGGAAGTTAAGGCAGGTAAGGTTGAATACCGTCTCGACAAGACCGCTATCATTCACTGCCCTATCGGCAAAAAGTCGTTCGGCGTTGAAAAGCTTACCGAAAACTTCAACGCACTTATGGACGCAATCGTCAAGGCTAAGCCCGCGACCGCAAAGGGACAGTACATCAAGTCCGTAACTTTGGCTGCGACCATGGGCCCCGGCGTAAAAGTAACCTACAATAAGGGCTGATATTTATAAACTGTTTTTAAAACGCTTGACAATGCGTTAAGTTAAGTTTATACTATTTATCGTAAATAATTTCTGTTTACCATAGACAGCGGGTAGATTTATCGTAAATCCTGCCGAGGTGAAGGAAAATAAAGTATAATTGCGCTTTATTACCCTGCTACCGCTATGGTCGCAGGGTTCTTTTTAAAAATTTTGAATGGAGGTACAGGATTTGTCGGCTAATTTCGAAGCTAAAAAAGTTGTCGTTGAAGAGATTGTAAACAAAATCAAAAATTCCAAGTCGGTAGTTTTGGTCGATTACAACAAGCTGACCGTTGCAGAGGTTTCCGAACTTAGAAACAAATGCAGACAGGCGAATTGCGAATACAAGGTTTACAAAAACACGCTTGTAAGAAAAGCATTCAACGATTTGGGATTTAAAGATTTCGACGCGGACCTCAACGGTCCCACCGCGTTTGCGTTCGGCAACGACGAAACCGGCGCCGCAAAGCTTATGAGCGAGGCTGCTAAGACCTACGACGGTAAAATCGTAGTAAAGAGCGCGTTCGTTGATAACGCTTATTGCGACAAGGCTGCGGCAAAGGCCCTTGCGGACATGCCGTCGAGGGAAGAGCTGGTTGCAAAGATGCTCGGCTCTATGCAGGCGCCCGTTGCAAACTTTGCAGGCGTATTGAACAATTTACTTTCGGGTATCGTGCGTGTGCTTAACGGCATCGCTCAGCAAAAAGGTTAACAAGGTCCGCATTTACCTCAAAAATGCAAAATAAAATTTAAAATAAATCAGGAGATTATAAAAATGGCAGACGTAAAGAAATTTATCGAAGAAGTTAAATCGATGACGGTATTAGAGCTCAACGAGCTTGTAAAGGCACTTGAAGAGGAGTTCGGCGTATCCGCAGCAGCTCCCGTAGCAGTAGCGGCAGCTCCCGCAGCAGGCGCAGCGGCTCCCGCGGCGGCTGAGGAAAAGACCGAGTTCAACGTAGTCCTTAAAGATTGCGGCGACAAGAAAATCGACGTTATCAAGGTTGTACGCGGCTTCACCGGTCTCGGCCTTGTAGAAGCTAAGCAGGCTGTTGAAAAGGGCGGCGTTCTTAAAGAGAACGTAGCAAAGGAAGAGGCTGACAAAATCGTCGCTGACCTCAAAGCAGCAGGCGCAACCGCAGTTCTCGAGTAATTACGTACGTTAAAAAAAGCTACCGCATAGCGGTAGCTTTTTTAGTTACCGCAAACAAATTGCTTGACAGTCGGGACAATAAAAAGTAAAATAATATGGTAACAGTCTAATTCAAGAGGGACAATTATGTCAAAGAAAATAAAGAACGCGTGCATGACGCTTGCGCTTGCGGCGGTTGTCGGTGTTTCGGCGGCGGCTTCGGCGTGCACGGTGCAGTCCAAGCACCCCAATGCAAGAATAACGGTGGAATTCAATTCCGAAATTTACGAAATAGATTACACCCTTTACAGAAATATGTATCCCCAGACGGTACAGCACTTTATCGAGCTTGCCGATTCGGGCTTCTATAACGATACAATCGTTCACGACTACAAATCTTCCGACTGGGTTGCGGGCGCGTACGGTTACGACGATGCGGAAACCGTAGGCTACGTCGCTTCGTACGGTCGTTCGGCAATGGCGGAATATCTTGAAAACCATTGCAAGGAAAAGGAATACTACGATACGGTTACCGCAGGCATAAAGAGCGGGGAGTTTTCCGCATCGGTATTCACCAAATACATTTACAACGACAAGGGCGAAGAGATTGTTTCAGTCGACGACGCGCTGCCTACGCTTATCGGCGAGTTCAAGGACAACGGTCACAAGATAGAGGGCGACAAGGGGCTTACCTCGACGTACGGCACTCTCAAAATGGTGTACTATAAAAAGGACATCAAACCCGTGTTCGTAGAAAACAGCTTCGGGCAGATACTGCCGCGCGACTACCACAACAACTGCGCGACCAGCCTGTTCTCGTTACAGGTAAGCAACAGCACTCTGTACGATTCCTCTAAGTACGCGGTTTTCGGTCAGCTTAAAAACGACGGCGCGAAGGACGCGCTCGAGGATTTGACCGACGCGATTTCCGACTACGCTTCGTCCGTCAGCTCGAATTCCAAATTCACTACTACCGTAGCTACGCAGGTAGACAAAGAGGACAAGTTTGCCGACGAGGGCGGCAGGGAAATAGACGCGTCGTTTACGATGGTTTCTATGCCTCTTATCATAAGGAAAGTAGTAATTACCAAATATTAAAACAATATCCCGCTTATTTTACAATGATAAGCGGGTATTATTTTAAAGTCGGCGTTAATTAATCAATCCGCCCTATGCACGGGCGGATTATTACTTTCTCGTTTTATTTTCCCATTTCTATTTATTGCTTTTTTAAAACATATATGCTAAAATAAAAACGCAACAAAACATTTTTAATAAAAATTATCTAATGGCGTATTCTACATTGTAGGATATGCACGAATGCCATTGGTAATTTTTATTTGTGTTTTGTTGCAGAAATTCAAATTAAGTGCATTTCCGGGTGTGCTTCTTTTGAAGCACACTTTATTTTTTTATTCAAAAACTCTTTTAAATAATGTTATTGACATAAAATAATTAATTTGCTAAAATAGAAATTGCCAAATCAAAACTGAATAATTTCTTGTCGTACGGGCATAGCTATGTGTAGAGCTATACTTTTTAATCGTTACTAAATTTCCCGTGCGGGAAATTCAGTTTTGGTTTGGCGACTAACGATGAACGGTATAATCTACGGTGTCGTTCTCGTATGGGGGCGGCACTTTTTATTTATAAGGCGTTCTGTCGTCAGTTCTGCCAAGCAAATAATCAATAGATACGTCAAAATAATCGGCAACAATAATAATATCGTCAATGAGCGGAATGCAATTTAATTTATTCCATTGAGCAATATTGTTGCGGTGTATATGAACAATCTTTGCAAGCTCGTAGACAGTTGAAATATTTTTTTCCTTTTGCAGTTGCATTAAACGCTCTTTGAAAAGTACAGGATGTTGAGATTTTTCAAATTGTTCGTTATCAGTATTTCCGATAAGAAATTCAATAGAAATATTAAAATAATCGGCAATTCGAATTAGCGTACTTGTTTTTGGAATAATACCGTAGTTATAAGCGTTTGAATAAGTAGTATTGCTTATGCCTATTATATCTGCATTTTTTGATTTGCTTTGTCCTTCCAAATCATTTACTAATTCAATAAATCTATTTTGAAAATTTTTAGATAAAGCCATATAACAATTCCATTTCTATTTATTGCTTTTTTAAAACATATATGCTAAAATAAAAATGCAACAAAACATTTTTAATAATAAAATGCGTATAGCATATTCTACATTGTGGGATATGCACTACCGCTATATGCAGTTTATTATTTGTGTTTTGTTGCAGAAATTCAAATTAAGTGCATTTCCGAGTGTGCTTCTTTTGAAGCACACTTTTATTTTTTACCCATAATAGAATTAATCATTTACCTCATCAAATATGGGATTGTCAAAAAATTCTTTTAAATTAATTCCAAAAGTATCGGCAAGTTGATAAATAGTGTCGATTTTAACCGTTTTAACTCGCGTTAAATCAGGGTGTATAATTTTCCATACAGTTGAACGTGGCACGCCCGCCTGCTTTGCTAACCCATATATTGTAGTATTATTATCATTAATTAAATTGTCCAATCTTATCCCTATTGCTTCTATTAACTTCATTATTGCCTCCAAGCGTTTCCAACAGTAAACACTTACTAATAAGTTTAATGAAGCAAAATAAAATATTGGTTTCCAGTGGGCAACGCTCACCTAAAAATAGTTTACGACATTAAACTATTTTTAGGTTTGACATTTAGAGTTATTTTATGAAAGAAATTATATTAAAGATTTTATTTTATGCAATAATCGGTATTACAATATTTTTTATAGTGGTAGCAATAGAAATATGTTGCATATATGCAGTTAAGGGCGACGAAACATATACTTACCTTAGAGAATTATGGGACTTGTATAAAAAATTGCTATATTTATAGGAAATGCAATGAAAAGGTTTACTTTTAATTAAGCAGTGCAAATAATGCAACTGTAACGAATGATGAGGCATAATAAAGTTATGGAAAAAAATTTACACTTCGTAAAGCGGGGAGCAAAAACCAAGGCGGTCGCGTTTAAGGGTTGTTTAAGGATAGAGCATTACTCGCTGTTTACTAAGGCGATAAAAAATGTGGTAAGCAGATTGATTGAGGAAGAGAATGCGGAAACCTTTTTATTTGCAATCAACAGCTCGTTTGACAGATGCTGCCTCGACGCGGTGACCGAATTAAAGAGGCATTATCCGTTGATTAGGCGGGTGTGTATACTGCCGCCGCAACAGATACCGAAATACGATTTGAATTATTACCGCCTGCACGATTACGACGAAATATACAATCCGTATACGGGAGGGAAATACGGATACGGCAAAAGCGTAAACCGAAGTCAGATAATGATAGATAAAAGCGATATACTGGTGACGTATTACGCCGACGATTACAGGCTGTTTAAAGGGGCGCGTTTGGGAACTAAAACGACGATAGACTACGCGTTGAAAAAGAACAGAAAAGTAATAAACGTTTACCGCGAGGAATTTGAAATTTTATACCCGCATTAGAATAAACCTCACCCGCAAAGCGGGTGAGGTTTTATTCTATCGGGTATATATTGTCTATCTTGCCGTCGGCAACGTCGACCGCGAAGTATTTGACTTCGAACAGGTTTTTAGCCTTTGGATAGACGAGCCCCGCCGCATTGATATTGCCGTGTACGAGATAGAATTTCTCGGGCGGGACGGTCACGCCGACGAACTCGCCAAGGTAGCTCTTTAAGTCGGCGGCTTTGTGTTTAAGCGCGTCGGACAGATACCTTTCGAAGTCCGCCGCCGTCAGCACGCTTTCGAAAAACGCAAAGTGCAGTATTTCGTCTTCGGGCGGGCGCGTTTCCCGCGTAACAGCGGAAATCAGGGTAAGACTTTCGCCGTCGTAGGAATATTCGCACTCTGCCTGCGCCGCCGTGCAGGTTTCGAAGTCGGCGGTGACTTTAAGCGTGTCGGAAAACGAAAAGCTATTCGCCGCGTTTTTGAATATGATTTTGCCGCTTTCGGAAATGACTATAAGGTGCTTGCCGTTGGATATGGCGAACACCTCTCTGCCCGCAAGCGTGCAGGTTTCCACGTTGAATTTTTTAAAGGACTGCGGCAGCGGCGTAAGCGAATATTCCGCTCCGTCGACTGACAGATACAGTCCTGCCTGCGAAAATACCGTTATCAGGCTGCCGTAAAAGCGGCTTTGGTACAGCACCTCGATTTTTGCGTCCTTGACCGAGTATTCGCGGATATAGATAAGCGCGTCGCCCTCCATGGAATAAACGTCGCAAAATTCGGGTGGGTTTTTAAAAAACTTTTCGTCCAGAAAAAAATTTACGCCGTTCAGGTTTTCGTCGGGGATAATTTCGGCGAATACTCTGTCGGCGGGGTCAAGCTCTATGCGCCGCTCGAAGCCGTCAATCGCGCCGATATACATACCGTTAAGCTTTAAAATAGCGGGTATGCAGGATAAAAAATAAACTCTCATTATTATATTTAATGTTTATATAAATTGAATTATGTCAATAATTTGCCCAGATAACGATTGGAGGCTTATATGAATAAAATCAACGGCTACACGGAAGAGGAAGCGAAAAGTCTTGTAACGTACGTTTGCGAGGGCATAAATTCGGGTAATACGCTTTCGGGCATTTTCGACTCGTACGCGAAAAAGACTGGCAGGGCAAAGGGCAGCGTAAGAAATTATTATTACGCGCTGTTGCGTTCAAGCGGAGATAAGCGCGTAAAGCAGCTTTTAGACGGCACGAATTTAAAGGCTGAAAAGATAGTACAGTTTTCCGACAGGGAAACGGACGAGATACTTAAAGCGATACTGCTGCAAAAAAGCAAAGGCATATCGGTGCGGCGCGCGGTGCAAAATCTTTCCGGCGGCGACGGCAAGCTTATGCTGAGGTATCAGAACAAGTACCGCAACGTGCTTGCAAAGCAGCCCGAGCGCATAGAAAAGCTTATGAAGGAGTGCGGGCTGAATTCCTCCGACGAGGCGCGCATTAAGCTTGAAAACGAAATTAACGACCTGTACGACAGGCTTGCAAGCGGGTTGAAAGAGGAAAACAAGCGGCTAACTCAGGTAATAAAAAGACTGAGCGACGAAAACTCGCTGCTCAAATTACAGATTAAAAATCTTTGCGATTAATAAAAAAGCGTGGGCGCGAATATTCGCGCCCACGCTTTTTTTAACCGTTCCAAAGGGTTGATTGAATTTCTTTTAAAGAGTAGTTCAGCGTGCCTAAGCCGAAGCTTATCGGTACGGAAAGCTTTAACATCGTCGCGCGGGAGACGTTGCGGTCGCTGTCGGTAATGGCCGCGTACCAAATCGTCTGAGAGCTGCCGCGCAGGTTTCCGCCCGCGTAAGACACGGTTACGGCCGTAGACTGAACGCCCTTGTCCTCTTCGTCCTCTTTTGCCGTGCTTTCGTAAAGACCTTGGGCTTTAAGCTTTTCGGTAAAGGTTGCTCGCTCGGTATCGGTTAAGGGGCTTTCAACGCCTGCTACCGCGTAAGTGTCCGCGCCGCCCGCAGCCGTGCTGAACAGCGTTATCGCCTGGGAAAGCGTTGACGAAAGCTTCATGCTTCTCACTGCGATATACAGCGACGAATTGTCGAACAGAGCCGCGTTTAATTTCGTAAGGTTATGTTCCTTGCTTTCGGTTTTTCCGTTCTCGGTCGTATATGCAAGCACCTTTTCGCAGTCGTAGCTGTAAAAGTTTTCGTACGTTACGTTGATTGCCCTGTACGCGTCCTCTAACGTCGCGGGCTGATAGCCTGCGGGAGAAGTGCTGACTATTTTCTGATGGCTGTAAACGGGCGAAAGATTTTTGCCCGCCGCGCGGAAGTAGCTTACCGTTTCGACCGAGTCCTTGAACCAGTCGCTTTCGGCGCCGCTCTTTTTCATTTTATATTTAACGGAAATATCGAGCTTGGATTTGAAAACGTAGACGACCTCGGTTTTCACTTTGCTGTCTGCATAGCTTTCGGGCGCGGTCGACCAGTCGTATTCGGTAGCGTAAAATTCGGTAGTGTATTCTCCGTCCTTGTAGTCGAGCGCGAAATGCTCGTTAGAGGCGAAGGTGTCGTCGTAGGTTACGCCGTAGGTGATAATTTCGGGGCTGAAATTGTCGTGACCCTCGATAAAGGTTGGCTGTATGCCGTTATAGCTCGTCGCGGTGAACCAGTTCGAGCGCGAGATAGTGTCTATAACGGTCGTGCCGCCGCAGCCGTTACAGCCCATGCAGCCGCCGCAGCCCGTCAGGGTGACGGTCATTCCCGCCGCAAGCGCCGCGGCGATTATCTTAGCTTTGTGTTTCATACAAACGATTATATCACATAATTTTGAAATTGTAAAAACTTTTATGCCCTAAATTATTTAAAAATACCCGCGGTATGTGGTATAATGGGCGTATGGTTAAATCAATCATAGTTCCCGCGCTTTCGGTAGCGCTGGAAAAGCTTAAAGAAATAATATCCTCTAACGAGGCGGGCGGGAAAAACACCGTCGTCTTTTGCGAGGACAGGCTGACCCTTGCCGCAGAGCGCACCGTCTGCGCGGCGGTGGGGGGCACGTTCAACGTATCCGTTTACACGCTTGCGCGGTTTCTATCTTCCGAGAGGGGCAAGCGCTCGAACGTGCTGTCCAGTCAGGGCTCGGCAATGGCTATCCGCAGGATAATAGAGGACAACAAAGGCAGTTTGAAGCTGTTCGGCAAGTTCTCCGCCGCGGCGTCGGCTGGGGCGGTGTACGATACCATCGCGCTGCTGTATTCCTCTAAAATATCCGCGGACGAGCTCAAAGAGGCGCGCGCCGACGGGCTGCTTGAAAGCAAGCTTTCGGATATATCGCTGATATATTCCGAGTACGACGCGTACCTTGCGGCAAGCGGCAAGACCGACCGCAACGCTTACCTCGGCGAGCTGCCCGCAGTTATCTGCGAAAGTCAGAAAATCGCAGACAGCGAGGTGATATTTCTCGGCTTTCAGTCGTTCACCCGCTCGTCGTCGGAATGTGTGCGCGCGGCTATGCGGACTGCCAAAAACGTATGCGGGCTGTTTATAGGCGGCGCTGAGGAGATATACGTAAACGAGGGTGCGGCGACGTTCGAGGGCATTGCCGAGGAATTCGGCGGCGCGGAATACGAGCGGGCGCAAAGCACTCTTTCCCCCGCTGCGGAGGCGCTGCGGCGCGGACTGTTCAATCCCGAAAGCTTTTTCTCCGGTAAGCCGCATATCACCGATAAGGTGCATATTTTCGAGGCGGCGGACGAGGACGAGGAAATCGAATTTATAGCCGCAAGCATTAAAAAACACGTTTTGGACGGCAACGTCAGATACGGCAAAATTTCGGTTATGCTGCCCGACGTCGCTGCGTCAGAACGCAGAATAGAGCGCATTTTTTCCGAATACCGTATTCCGTATTACGCGGACAGACGGCACGCCCTTTCCGAACATTCGGTATGCGCGTTTATCCTCGGCTATCTCGCGTGCGTCAATTCGGGCTGCGCGCTTCGTGACGTAGACGCGGTAATATCCTCGCCCCTTTTTCCCGAAAGCCGCGACGACAGGGACGCTTACAGAAACTACGCTCTGCGCCTTGCCGACTTCCGCGGCGGCGTAAAGCGGGAGCCGAAAAAAGAAATTCTCGAATTAATGAAATTCAACTACGACGCGGTTCAGCGCGTGCGTTCAACCTTTCTTCGCGGGCTTAAACACCTGCCCGCGAAGGGCAATCCCTCGCAGATAACCGCGGGCATAAAGGCGCTGCTTTCCGACTTCGGCGTGCAGGACAAGCTGCAACGGTTAAAAGAAAGCTTTTGCGACAGCTATCCCACGGCAAGCGAGTTCAGCGGCCGCGTTTACGAGGCTGCGCTTTCGGTCGTGGACGAGGCGGAGGCGGTATTAGGCGGGGCATATATGCCGCTGAACGAGTACGTAAAGATACTTAAAAGCGGCTTTGCGGCGGCTGAAATTTCTTTAATACCGCCCAAGGCGGACGCGGTTTTCGTCGGCGACGTCGCCGCTACCGCGAATACGGGCAGCGAGGTGCTGTTCGCCGCGTGCCTTACGGACGGAGTGCCCAAAACCAGCTCTGATACGTCGCTGCTGACGGACGGGGAAATTGCGGTGCTCGAACGCGTTAACCTCGACATATCCCCCAAGATACGGCAGGTCAATATGCGCAGACGCGAGCAAACGGCGTTGAATTTATGCGCGTTCAAAAACACGCTGTACCTGTCCTATCCCGCGAGGGTCGGCGGGGAAGAGAGCGGGGCGAGTGAAATAGTCGCCTACGCCTCCGCAATATTCGCAACAAAGAACGGCGCGGTCAAGCCGCTGAATATGAAGAGGTTGAAGCAGTCGTTTTCGGCGGTTCCGTACTATTGCTGCGAAAAGCTGCCCGCGCTTAAAAAACTCAATTCCGAGCCGTCGGCAGAGGCGGCGGCAACCATATATAAGGTGCTTGAAGACAACGGCTTTAAGGCGGAGGCCGACGCCGCGCTGCGCACGCCGCAGCGCGCGGGCGTGTCGTACGGGCGCGAGCTGTTCGTAACGTACGACTCGGTTTCGCCGACCGCGCTCGAAACGTATTATTCCTGCCCGTACCGCAATTTTATGCAGCAGGGTTTGAAGCTGCAGGAAAGGGAAGAGGGCGCCATGCGCCCGTTGGATACGGGCAATTTCATTCACACCGTATTGCAGAAGCTCGCGCCCGAAATAGGCTCATGCTCGAATGCGGACGAGGCTCGCGCCCGTGCGGGAGAAGCGGCGCGCAAGCTTTTGGGCAGCGGCGCATATTCTTCGCTTACCGACTCGAAGAGCGGGCAATATACCGCTGACGAGCTGGTCAAGGAAGCTGCAGAAGTTACGGCGGGCATGTACGAGCAGCTTGCCAATTCGCAGTTCAAGGTGGAAAACACGGAGTGGCGGTGCGAGATAAACCTCGACGGCGGCGTGCGCGTAAACGGCAGGATAGACCGCGTTGACGGCTGTGGCGATATGGTGCGCATAATAGACTACAAGACGGGCACGGTGGATTCGTCCGTGACCAAGTACTATATGGGCTTGAAGCTGCAGCTGCCGCTGTATCTTACGGCTGCCGCTGCGGGCAGGCGCGCAGTCGGAGCGTATTATTTCCCCGCTTCGGTGGAATACCGGCCCAAGGCGGACGGCGTGTTCAGGTTACAGGGCTTTATGGACGGCAGCGACGAGGTGGTCGCGGTTTCGGACACCACGCTTCAACCCAAGCAGAAGAGCGCCTATTTTGACGCGTACCTGTCGGGTAAGCGGATAGACAGTGCGATGGATAACGATATATTTAAAGACTTTTTACAGTATTCCGAGCTGATAGCCCGCAAGGGCGCGCGCGAGATGATAGGCGGCAATATCGCTCCGTCGCCCGCAGAGGACGCATGCAAGTATTGCCGTATGGGCGGAAGCTGTAACTTCTCGGTCGGCGTGGACGGCGAGGAGCGAACGGCTAAAACGGTCAAGTGCGCGGATATAGCCAAAATAGTACGAAAGCAGAGGGGGGACGAATAATGGAGCTTACTGCCCAGCAGCGCGCGGCTATCGACAGCGCGGGCAAGGTAATCGTTTCCGCCTCGGCGGGTAGCGGCAAGACCTTCGTAATGATTAAAAAGCTGGTCGCCGCGATTGAAAGCGGCGTCGACCTCGACGGCGTTCTCGCTGTCACCTTTACGAAAAAAGCGGCGACTCAAATGAAGGAAAAGCTGCGCTCGGCGATTATTTCGGCAATGGCGGACGCGGACAAGGAACGGCGCGCCGCGCTTAAATTGCAGCTTTCCAAAATAGCGTCGGCGGACATTTCCACCATACATTCGTTTTGCGCGCGGCTGCTGCGAACTTATTTTTACGCGGTCGGCGTGGACGGTACGTTCGATATAATTTCTTCTGACGACGCTCAGGCGAGGGAATACAAGGAACGCGCGATAGGCGCAATGTTCGAGCGGTACTACGAAACGGACGACGAAAACTTTGCGCTGTTGCTGAGCTGCTATCGGCGCAAGCGCGGCGATACCTATCTTAAAAATGCAATACTTTCAAGCTACGAGCAGCTGAGAATAAACGCGGACTATACCGCGCTGCTCGGAGTGGCGGACGGGCTGTACACGGAGGCGGGCTTCGGCAGAGTAATAGCCGACCTTAAAGCGGACGCGGACGAAAAGTACGCGCGGCTCGCCTCCGAGGTCAGACGGTTTGCGTCAGGCTTTTCCCACCCTCGCCCCGAGTATGCTAAGATACTCGACGAAATGATTTTTACTTTGGAAAACTCGGTAGGCAGGGACGTGTTCGCGCCCCAGCCCTCGCTTTGCGTCACCCGCAAGCCCGCGGACAAGACCGACGCCGAAAAGGAGGCGGGCGAGGAATTCAAAAAATTCCGCGACGGCGTCAACGCGAGGTATAAGGCTGTTCGCGGCGATATATCCGATATGCAAACGGAAAAAGAGCGGTTTTTCAAGAGCGGCGAGGTCGCAAAGGCGTTCTGCACGGTGCTGCGGGAATTCGACGCGGAATATACCGCAATCAAACGCGACGAAAACAAGCTCGACTATAACGATTTGGAGCATCTCACGCTCGAACTGCTTTCGGACGAAAACGTAAGGGAAGAGGCTGCGGGCAAGTATTCGTGCGTGTTCGTCGACGAATATCAGGACGTCAATCCCGTTCAGGAAGAAATTATTTCCCGCATAGGCGGGCGCAACGTCTTTTTGGTGGGCGACGTCAAGCAGGCGATTTACGGCTTCCGCGGCAGCAGGTCGCTGTTCTTCGCGGAAAAGTACGACCGCTTCGAGGGCGGCGACGGAAGCGCGCTGCGGCTGTCCAATAACTTCCGCTCGTCCGACGGCGTAATTTCCTTCGTCAATACTCTGTTCGGCAGAATTATGACGGCGGAAAGCTGCGGCTTCGACTATTCGGTCGGCAGCGAAATGGTGCGCGGCGGAGGCTATCCCGAAGGCTACGGCTCGGCGCGTATTCACGTTTTCGGGAAGGACGATGCCGAGGCGGGCGAGCTTGACGTCTATTCGGTTGAGGGCGTAAGCGCGGCGGGACACACGCGCGAGGCGCTTGCCGTCGTGGAAATAGTCAGGCGCGAGCTTAGCTCGAAGCACTACGATTTGAAGAGCGGGACTATGGTTGACACTCAGGCGGGCGATATATGCATACTTACGCGCAAGCGCAACAAATCCGCCGCGGCTATCGTCAAGGCTCTCGAGGACGCGGGGTATTCCGTTGCGGGAGCGCAGGGCGCAGCGATAACGTCCCGTCCGGAGGTCAAGCAGATTATAGACATACTCTCGTACCTCGACAACAAGCAGCAGGATATACCGCTGGCAACCGCGCTTTTATCGCCTCTCGGCGGGCTGACCTGCGACGAGCTTGCCGCCGTGCGCGTGTACTGCAAGGGCGCGGGCAGGGTTGCGTACAGGGAATGTTGCAGGCGTTATATCCGCTTTAACGATAACGAAACGGCGCGCAAGCTGCGCCTTTTCCGCGAGAAAATCGAGCGGCTGCGCGACCTTGCCGAGGTGTTTTCCGCAGCCGAAATTATAGACGCCATACTTAAAGAAACCTATCTCGAAGCGGAGTATGCCAAGGGCGGCGGCGAAAAGCTTAAAAACGTGCGCAGGCTTGCCGCCGAGGGGGAGGGCATAAGCGTTGCCGCGCTGCTTGCAAAGCTTAAAAGCGGGTACGAGATAAACGCGCCGTCTGCCTCTGGTTCGGACAGTATCAAGATAATGACGATGCACGCGAGTAAGGGGTTGGAATTTCCCGTCGTGATTATCGCGGATATATGCGCGACATTCCGCGGCAGAGACTCTGCCGAGCTGCCGCTCAGCGACGTGTACGGTTTCGCGCCGCGCTGCTTCGACAGGGAAAATATGCTGACGAGCGAAACGGTTTTGCGCAAGCTTATAAAGGAACGCTCCGCGCGGGAAGAGATGAAGAACGAGCTCAATCTCTTCTACGTCGCGTGCACGCGCGCCATGTGTAACCTGCACGTGCTCGCTGCGGAAGCGCCCGCTTACAACCCGTCGGACACGGCGTCGTCGTATTCCGGACTGTTCGATATTTCGCGCTTTAACCCCGAGGATATAGAGGTCGTCGAGTTCGGGCGCGGCGAAGAGCGCACCGCGCTTATAGCTAATCCAGATAAGGAGCTTTACGATAGAATTAAAACGCGCTTCGCGCGGCAATATGCCGCGGCGGAAAGCGTCAACCTGCCCGTAAAGAGCTCTGCCTCGGCAATTCTCAAAATGGGAGAGGACGACGCCGTTTACGCTCACGCGCTGTACGGCGGCGAGGGCGAAACGGGTACCGAGCGAGGAATAGCTTACCATAGATTTTTAGAGCTTTGCGATTTTTCCGTAAAGGACGCGGCGGGGATAGAGGACGAGCTGAAACGGTTTGCTTCTGCGGGGCTTATATCAGACGGACAGCGCGAGCTGCTCGACGCCGCCTCGCTTGCCGACATACTCGCCATTCCTATTTTTTCCGAGCTGGAGGGGGCGCGGCTTTACCGCGAGCGCGAGTTCTTGTGCCGCCTGCCCGCAAACGAGATTTTGCCAACCACGGCTACCGACGGCGTACTTTTGCAGGGCGCGATAGACCTGCTTGCGGACACGGACGTGGGCTGTAAAATAATCGACTATAAGTATTCGGTAAAAAGTGCCGAGCAGCTTAAACAAACGTACTCGGGGCAGCTTGCGCTGTACAAAAAGGCCGTCGCGCTGATTACGGGCAAGCCCGCGGAGAGTATACGGACGGTTATCGTCAATATTTTCAGAAAAGAACAAATTAATCTTTAAAAAGACAAAATATCCGTTTTTGCATTTTGCGAAAACGGATATAATCATAAACATGTTTTCTAAGATTATCGACGGTATTTATTCTTCAATTTCCTCTTTGCCCTTCGACACGCTCGTATGGATAATTCTCGGCTCGTTCGCGGCGGTTACGGTGCTTGCCATAGTAATGAGCTTTGCGCTGCCCAAGGTCAGGGCGGCGGACAAGCGCCCGTATCTGTGCCTCGTCAACGCGTTTACCGCAGTGGTGCTCGCCGCGTTTTTAACCAAACAGCAGCTTGCCGAATCGGTGCTCGCCGCAGTCATATTCTGGTGCTTCGGCTACTTTTTCTACGGCGTGCTCTGCTTTATTTCCAAGCCTGCGAAAAGTCAGAACGCGGCACCCTCGCAGGTAACTCTGCTGCCCTCGCGCAGCGCGGTGCCCGCGCCCCGCTCGGACGTGCCCGCGGCAAAGAGCAGCGTGCGCCTCGAACACGCTATTTCCGTTACGGACAGACTGCTTACCAAAAACCTCGGCAAGAGCGACAGGCAAGAGCTGGAAAAGCTTAAAAGCACGCTGTCGGTTTTGCAAATGAAGGGCGAGCTTTCGCCCGCCGAATCGGACGTTCTCAACGACAACTTCAACGCGCTTTTAAAGCTTATGGCAAAGTACAATATTTAGCGTATCGTTTTCAGGTTGGTCTGCACGTATTCGCCCGCGAGCTGAGCTTTGGCTATCACCTCTGCGGTCAGCGGCGTACCGCGGCGGAATATAATTCGCCCGTTCTTTTTAACGTCGCTTTTCAAAAACCTTACCGAGCTTTTAACCAAAACCGCATCTCCGCACACGACGTCGTCTGCGGAGAATTTTTTATTTCCGACGTGCATTACGGTTATCAGATATTTTTCGGCGGTTACGTCGGTCAGTCTGCCTATATAGCAGCCCTCGCTGTCGAACACGGGCTTGCCGAGGTTGAGGCTGCCCTCGTCGGCTGCGCGCTCGCCGCCGTGCGTGAAGCAAACCGTGTTTTTAATGCTTTTTATATTTTTTGCGGGAACATAAAATTCCTGCTCGTCCTCGTCCGCGCAGGTCAGACCCGTTATTTTCCCCCCGCTCGTATTCACGCTTATAACGTAGCCCGACCTGCCCGCGCCGCCCTCGGCTCTTTTTCCGAACAACTGCGATATTTTCATAAATTCACCTCTCAGCTTTGTATGGTTTATAATACTTTTCCGCGGGCGGACAAATCACAAAAATTATTGTACGATTTTGTCGATTGTAAAAAAATATTAAAAAATCGGGCATATGTTTTGACAGTTATGCGTTTTTGGTGTACACTGCTTGTAATTATGGAAAAGAGATACGACGTGGTAATAATCGGCACGGGCGTTGCGGGGCTTAACGCCGCGCTTCACCTGCCGCGCGATAAGCGGGTGCTGATAATCTGCAAGAGCGCGCCCGACGAAAGCGACAGCTATCTGGCGCAGGGCGGGATATGCAGGCTTCAAGGCGAAGAGGATTACGAAAGCTACTTCGCGGATACTATGCGCGCGGGTCACGGCGAGAACGACCCCGCCGCCGTCGACTGTATGCTGCGCTTTTCCGAAGAGGTCACGGACGAGCTGGTCGACCTCGGCGTCGAGTTCGCGCGGAACGCGGACGGCAGCCTTGCCGCCACGCGCGAGGGCGGACATTCCCGCGGCAGGATATGCTACCACGAGGACTGTACCGGCAAGGAAATTACGTCAAAGCTTTTAGAGCGGGTGCGCAGGCTTTCGAACGTGGAAATATTGCAGGATACCGTCATGCTTGACCTCATTGCGGGCGACGAGTGTTACGGCATAGTAGCGTACGACAAGGCGACGGGCAGGACGGACAAAATTTTCGCGGACTATACTCTGCTTGCCTGCGGCGGCATAGGCGGAATTTTCGAAAAGAGCACTAACTTCCGCTCGCTTACGGGCGACGGCGTAGCAATCTGCTTGAAACGCGGAGTTGCGGTCGACAATATCGACTATATTCAGATTCATCCTACTACGCTGTATTCGGAGAACGAGGGCAGAAGCTTTCTTATATCCGAATCCGTCCGCGGCGAAGGTGCGCAGCTGCTCGATAAAAATTTCAACAGGTTTTGCGACGAACTTCAACCCCGCGACGTGGTGACGGCGAATATATTGAAGCAAATGAAAAAGGACGGGACGAAGCACGTCTGGCTGGATATGCGTACCATTCCCGAAAACGAAATCGCAACCCACTTTCCCGCGATAGTAAAGCGGTGCGCCGAAGAGGGGTACGACGTTTTCAGTCAGTGCATACCCGTCGTGCCCGCTCAGCACTATTTTATGGGCGGCATACGCAGCGGGCTTGACGGGCAAACGACGCTGGCGCGGCTGTACGCGGTTGGTGAGACTTGCTGCAACGGCGTGCACGGCGCAAACAGGCTGGCGTCCAATTCGCTTTTGGAAAGTCTGGGCTTTGCCAAGCGCGCGGCGCAAAGAATAGCCGCGGAATATACGCGCGCGGACGCGGCTGCGGCAAGGGCTGCAGCCGACGCGTTGGATAACGAATACGACGCGGGCAAGCTGCTTGCGGAATACAAGGAAATGCTTTTGAAGGCAATAAGCGAGGTAAAAAATGAACGCGGTAGATAATATAAACGCAGACGAGCTGATACTGCGCGCGCTCAAAGAGGATATAACGAGCGAGGACGTTACGACCAACGCGGTAATGCGCGGGAGGGTTGAAGGCAGCGTTCAGCTTATAGCCAAGGCGGACGGGGTTATCTGCGGTCTGGGCGTTTTCGCGCGGACGTTCACGCTGCTCGACGCGACCGTGCGGATAGATTTCAAGGTAAAGGACGGCGACAGGATAACCAAGGGTCAGCTGCTTGCCACCGTTTACGGCGATATACGCGTTTTGCTTTCGGGCGAGCGCGTCGCGCTCAACTTTTTGCAGAGAATGAGCGGCATAGCGACCTATACGGCGGAAACGGTAAAGCTTTTGGAGGGCAGTAAGACCCGCCTGCTCGACACCCGCAAGACGACGCCTAATATGCGCATATTCGAAAAGTACGCCGTGACCTGCGGCGGGGGGTGCAACCACCGCTATAACCTTTCGGACGGCGTGCTTTTAAAGGACAATCATATCGGCGCGGCGGGCTCGGTAAAGAGAGCGGTAGAGCTTGCAAAGGAATACGCGCCGTTCGTGCGCAAAATAGAGGTAGAGGTGGAAAACCTCGATATGTGCCGCGAAGCCGTAGAGGCGGGCGCCGACGTAATAATGCTTGACAATATGTCCGTTGAGGATATGAAAAAAGCCGTCGCAATGATTGACGGCAGGGCGCTGACCGAGTGCAGCGGAAACGTCACGCGCGAAAACATAAAGAATATTCTTTCCGCAGGCGTAGACTTCGTATCCAGCGGCGCGCTTACCCATTCCGCGCCCATACTCGATTTGTCTATGAAAAATCTCAAACCCGACGCATAAAAACAACCCCCGCCGAGCAGCGGGGGTTGTTTTATTTAAGTTTTACAGGTCGCCCCAGCCGCGCCCCATAATCTCGCTCGTGTCGCAAAGAATTACGAACGCTTCGGGGTCTACGTTGTGAATTTTCTTTTTTAGCTTGAATGCTTGCATTTTTTTACAGACGGTTACAAGCACCGTTCTCTCTTCGCCCGAATAGCCGCCCTGCGCTTTAAACGAGGTGTAGCTTCGGTGCAGACCTTCTAAAATGAAGGGAGCGACCGTTTCGGGATGCGGGGTTATTATCATCATATACTTGCTTTTGGCGATGCTTTCGATTACGCCGTCTATTAAGAACGATTTCGTGAACAGCCCGAGCATGGAATACAGCCCGACCTTTATGTCCTTGAATACGAAAAACGCGGAAAAGGCAATCGCAAAATCGGTTATCAGCAGCGCAAGCCCAACGTCTTGCAGACTGGTATATTTTTTGATTATAAGCGCTATTATGTCCGTGCCGCCCGAAGATGCCTTGCAGTTGAATATTATCGCGCTGCCCGCGCCCGTCAGCAGCATTGTTAATACGAATTCCAAAAACAGCTCGTTTGTAAGCGGCGTGTCGACGCGGTAGATAAGCTGCATAAGCTCCATCTCGCCCGAGTAGGCGAGGGTGCAGTAAACCGTTTTCAGCGAACAGCCTCTGCCGAGGAAAATAAATCCGACGATAAGCAGCAGCACGTTGATAATCGCCGTTATTTCGGGCTGTCCCAGCCAGGGGACGAGCGGGGTTACGTATTCGCAAAGCACGATTGCAAGACCGCTTATCCCGCCGAAAGCAAATTTGTTCGGCGCCTTGAAAAAGTACGTTCCCGCCGCCATAAGCAGTATGCCTATATTCAGTGCTATCCAGTATTTAACCGACTTCCGGGTCGGTTTTTTCAGCTTCATCAGACGGTGCCTCCGAATCCTTTACCCATAATTTCGTTCGCGTTTGAAATTATTACGAACGCGCACGGGTCAATCTGCTTAATTTTCGTTTTAAGCTTCCACGCTTCGCTGCGCTTGCATATAGTGAGTATTACCTGCTTCTGTTCGCCCGTGTAGCCGCCCTTAGCCTCGTAAACGGTGTAGCTGTGGTGGACTTCGTCGATTATGTATTTGCCTATTTCGTCGGGCATCGAGGTTATTACGGTTATGTACTTGGTCCTGCCAAGCCCCTCTATCACGCTGTCGAGAAGGAAGGATTTTGCAAACAGACCCATAAACGAGAACAGCGCGGTTTCAACGCTTACCGAATATATAGTAATGCATACGACGGCAAAATCGACGATAAACAGCGCCACGCCGACGTTAAGGCGCGTAAATTTTTTGAAAATTAGCGCTATTATGTCCGTGCCGCCCGACGACGCGCCGCAGTTGAATATCAACGCGCCGCCCACGCCGAAGAGCAATATCGAGTAAGTCAGTGCAAGGAAGATGCTGTCGCCCGTTACGGGGTGCTGTATGTTTACCGATTTTCCAATCAGCTCGAAAAGATAAATAAGCAAGAAACGGCGGCGTTGCCGCTTAAAAGAACCAAAAAACAGACCGTTTTGC